>Ga0075152_10001512_pt1 | contig 16740 bp, 10 predicted proteins | sample JI61114C2DNA_FD_70964 | JGI IMG/M metagenome (GOLD analysis project Ga0075152, IMG submission 70964) | Wastewater effluent complex algal communities from Wisconsin, to seasonally profile nutrient transformation and Carbon sequestration -... | ecosystem: Engineered > WWTP > Effluent > Algae...
ATGTACTTCCGCCTCGGCGGCGGCACGATGAAAGGCATCAGCAAACCCGGCCACATCGTCTGGAGCCGCGTTTTCGTCATGGATGGCAAACTCCAGGCCGACATCGGCGTCGCTGAAGTCGTGAAACTGCCCGAAGCCGAAACGAACCGCCGCTGGGCCGAAACCACGCCGCAATGGCCCATCATGCACACCGTGCTCAAAGGCGTCACGCGCGACCAAATGATGGCTCGCCACAAATCCAACCACATTCAGGTCGTTTATTGCCCCAACGAAAAACAAGCCCACCGCGCCGCCCGCATCAAAGCCGCCGCCCTCGCCGAACTTGGCCTCGAAACGCACCTCTGCGGTGATGTGAAACTCAGCTAAATCCCATCATGCCCACACCTCTCTCAGGAATCATTCCACCTCTTGTTTCTCCGCTCAAAGATCGCGACACCCTCGATGTCGCCGGATTGGAGCGTCTCATCGAGCATCTCATCAGCGGCGGCGTTTCGGGCCTATTCGTGCTCGGCACCACGGGTGAAGGCCCGAGCCTCAGCTACCGCCTGCGCCGCGAATTGATCGAACGAGCCTGCCAAGTGGCCGCAGGTCGCGTTCCGGTGCTCGTGGGCATCACGGACACCTCCTTCACCGAAAGCGTGAACCTCGCGAGATACTCCGCCGAGGTCGGTGCGACGCATGTGGTGCTCGCGCCGCCGTATTACTTCCCTGCCGCGCCGCCGGAGATGCTCGAGTATGTGCAGGACCTCGTCACCGAGATGCCGCTGCCGTTGTTTCTCTACAACATGCCCGGTTTGACGAAGGTGAGCTTCGAGCTCGACCTCGTGCGCCGCGCGTTGGACATGCCCGGCGTCTGCGGCGTCAAAGACAGCTCGTGTGACATGATCTACTTCCACCGCCTCATCGAGATCGCGAAGCAACGCGCCGACTGGAGCGTGCTCGTCGGCCCCGAGGAACTCACTGCCGAGGCCGTGCTGCTCGGCGGCCACGGCGGCATCAATGGCGGCGCCAATTTGCATCCCAAACTCTACGTCGAGATGTATCAAGCCGCCGCCGCACAGGACCTGCAACGCACGCGCGAACTACACACCCAAGTGATGAAGCTCGCCGGAGCCATCTACACCGTCGGCAAGCACAAGAGCGCCATCATCAAAGGCCTCAAATGCGCCCTCAACCTCCTCGGCATCTGCGAAGATCACATGGCCGAGCCCTTCCATCGCTTTCGCGATGCGGAAAGAGAGATCATCCGCGAAAGACTCGTCACCCTAGGTCTCTTGTAATCACACATCATGAAAACCCTCCTCTGCGTTCTCCTAGCCTCTGCGGTGCAACTTCAAGCTGCCGATCCCGCCATTCTGAAGACCGAATACATCTACGACACCGGCCCTTACCCACAGATCCACGCCACGACGATCGTCGAAACGCCCACGGGGCTCGTGACGGCATGGTTTGGCGGCACGGCGGAAAAAAACCCGGATGTGTGCATCTGGGTGTCGCGTCTCGTTGATGGAAAATGGACCGAAGGCGTCGAAACCGCGAATGGCGTGCAAGCGGACGGCACGCGGCATCCAACTTGGAATCCGGTGCTGTTTCAGCCGAAGGATACGCCGCTGATGCTCTTCTACAAAGTCGGCCCGTCGCCGAGCACCTGGTGGGGAGAACTCAAAACGAGCACCGATGGCGGCAAAACATGGTCTGCGGCTCAAAAACTGCCGAAAGGAATCTTCGGCCCCATCAAGAACAAGCCCGTCCAACTCGCGAATGGCGACATTTTATGCCCCACGAGCAACGAGACCGACACGAAGCCCAGCGCGTGGGCCATCTACTTCGAGCGCACTTCCGACCTCGGCAAAACCTGGAGCCGCACCGAGCTGCTGCACGACGGTTTGAAGATCGGAGCCATCCAGCCGAGCCTTCTCTTCCTCGGCGGCGACAAGCTGCAAGCCGTGGGTCGCACGAAGCAGAGCAAAGTCTTCCAAATCACCTCCGAAGACGCCGGCAAGACCTGGGGCGAAATTTCGCTCACCGACCTGCCCAATCCCAACTCCGGCACCGACGCCGTCACGCTCGCCGACGGCCGCCACCTGCTCATTTACAACCACACCGCCCGAGGCCGCAGCCCGCTGAATCTCGCCGTGAGCAAAGACGGCAAGATTTGGGAAGCCGCGCTCATTTTTGAAGACGAGCCGAAGAAGGAGTTCAGCTATCCCGCGATCATTCAGACGAAAGACGACCTCGTTCACATCACCTACACGTGGAAACGCCAGAAGGTGAAACACGTCGTTGTTGATCCCGCCAAGCTCACCACGAAACCCATCGTGAACGGCCAGTGGCCGCAGTGAAGTAGCTTCGATTGTTAATCGAAGCCGAATCCTTTCCCAAACCATTCGATGACCAATCGAATCTACCATCATGCCCATGAACAAACCCCTCCTCACGCTCTCCTTCCTTGCCACCTGTTCGCTCGCATTGGCCGACGCGAAGCTCGAAATCCTCAAACCCGGTTCACCAACTGCTGCGAGTCCGACGGCCAGTCCGGCGTCACGGGAGAATGTGATCATTTACAAGGAAGCGGACCGCTACGGCGGCTGGCCGGCGAATCATGGGCTGTGGCAGTGGGGCGATGAGATGGTCGTGGGTTTCACTTCGACGTGGTATAAATCGACGACGACCGATCATCGCATCGACCGCACGAAGCCGACTTATGAGATTCAGGCTCGCAGCCTCGATGGCGGCAAGACGTGGAAGATGGAGGAGAACCTGCCCTTTGCCGATCATAAAAAGGAACCCAAGCAGATCGCTCTGACCGAGCCGCTGGACTTCACCGCGCCTGATTTTGTGCTGCGCTTCCGCTTTGGTGGACTGCACGCGGGGCCGTCGTGGTTTTACACGAGCATGGATCGCTGCAAGACGTGGCGCGGGCCGTTCAGCTTCGCGGTCGAAGGTGTGGAAGGCATCTGCACACGTACCGATCTCATCGTGCTCGGACCGCGCGATTGCCTCATGTTCGGCAGTTGCGGCAAAAAGAACGATGGCAAGGAAGGTCGCGTCTTTTGCGCACGCACAACCGATGGCGGCGTGACATGGAAACTGGTCTCCTACATCGGCGAGGAGCCGCAGCCGGGTGGTTTTGCCATCATGCCGAGCACCGTGCGCACCAAAAGCGGCGCACTGTTCACCACCATTCGCATGGGCAAACCGAGCGCCGACATTCAGCTCTGGCGCAGCGATGATCTCGGCAAGACCTGGCAGCATGTGAGCGCCGTCACGGGCAACATCGGCGGCAATCCTCCCGCCACCGTGCTGCTGCCGGATGGCCGCATATGCGTGACCTATGGCTACCGCCGCAAGCCCACCGGCATGAGGGCGCGCATCAGCGCCGATGAAGGCAAAACCTGGCAACCCGAGATCGTGATCCGCGACGACGGCTTCGATGGCGATCTCGGTTATCCACGCGCTCTCGTGCGGCCGGATGGCAAGCTCTTCACCGCCTATTACTACAACGGCCCGCGTGAGCAGGATCGCTGCATCGAGGGCACGTTCTGGACTCCGCCAACGCCCTGAAATCATGAAACCTCATCTCGCCCTCTTTGCGCTTCTTTGCGGCCAAGCTCTCGCCGCCGACTCCCCCATCATGCTCTCCGGCCCCTGGGTGCCGGAAAACACGCATGAGATCGACTTCGCCGCGTTGCCGAAGGTTCCGAGTGAGCATGTGGTGATCAGCGATGTGCGGGCGAAGGGCAATGATCCCACCAAGCTCGACAAGAAAGCGGGCGGGGTGAACCAGCACAATTACCTCGCGCATCACGATGGTCAGTATTGGGCCATGTGGAGCGATGGACCGGGTATCGAGGACCGCGTGGGCCAGCGCGTGAAGTTCGCGACGAGCCCCGATGGCTTGAAGTGGAGCGAACCGAAGTTCATGACGCCCATTCCGCCGAACTCCGGCCCCGATTCGCCGCACTACGGCACGCGCACGGACAAAGGCATGCGCTGGATCTCACGCGGCTTTTGGAAACGCGATGGCGAACTACTCGCGCTGGCCTCTTTGGACGAGGCGGCGGGCTTTTTCGGCCCCAGCCTCGAACTGCATGCTTTTCGCCTTCAAAGCGATGGCTCCTGGCAAGATGCGGGCGTTGTCTTCGACGACACGATCAACAACTTCCCGCCGATGAAGCTGCGCACGGGCGACTGGATGATGTCACGACGCCAGCACGACTACAAAACGAGCGGTGTTCACTTCCTCGTCGGCGGCGTGAGGTCACTCGGAGATTGGCAATCCTTCCCCGTGCTCGGCAGTGCTTCCGAACTCAAAGCCGAGGAGCCCGATTGGTGGATTCTGCCGGATCAGACGCTCGCTGCCGTCTTTCGTAACAACCGCCGCAGCGGCTTCCTCTACCGCGCCTTCTCCAAAGACGACGGCCGCACTTGGAGCAAGCCTGTGAAGACGAACTTCCCCGACGCCACCTCCAAAATCAGCGGCCTCCGCCTCTACGATGGTCGCTACGTCCTCGTCTCGAATCCCAACCCGAAGAAGCGCGATCCGCTCACGCTCTCCATCAGCGACGACGGCCTCGTCTTCACCAAAATGCTCTATCTTGTCGGCGGACGACACATCGACTACCCGCACGTCATCGAGCATGGTGATAGCCTGTTCATCGCCTTCGCGGGTGGCAAACAAAGCGTCGAAATGCTGAAAGTAGAGCTCGGCGATGTGGACTCGCTGAACATGCCGAGCAAGCTGCTCCGAATCCGCGAAGCAAAGTAGCCCTCTCGCTCCGTCGAGAGGAGCCTGGTGCTTCGCTGTCAGGATTCGTCATCGAACTTCGGAAGCAATGCGCACCAGCAAATGCCCTCAGCTCATCTTGCAGAGCAAGATGGCTACTTTGCTGCCGCCATTCGCTCCGACTTCAAATAAGGTCGCAGGGCCTCGAAGCGGAAGTCGATCTCGGCGATCTCATCGGCAGAAAGCGTTAGCTCGGAGAAGATCGGCTTCTCCGGGATGCTGCGATTCGGGCCGTATTGGCGGGAGATCATGTTTTGAAGATGCCGCGCTTTTTCCAAAGATGGAGCTGAAAGCCGCGCAAGTCACCGCCGGGCAGATGCTGACCGAGATTAAAGAGAACATGAGCTTCGCGTGGATGTCACGCACGGCATCGGGGTCTTTGCCGCTCTCCATGAGCTGCCACATGCGCGTGAGCACATCCGCATACACCGCACACTCCGTGATGAGTCCCTCGGTGCCGAGGTGCGACTCGTAGAGCCAGCCATGCGCACCACGGGCGCTAAAAACGCGGCGGATCGCGGGTTTCGCGGCGCACATCTCCTTGGTGCGGGCGATGATTGGCGCGGCTTCTTCCTTGATGTAGCCAAAGTGCGGGAACTCCATTGCAAGTTCGATCATGAGCTTCACGGAAGGCACCGGGCCTTTGTAAGCCACGCCGCCGGTTGTTTGGAAGATGACGGGACGCTTCTCCACCTTCGCCAGCTCGTGCCAATACTGCCGCAGATCGTCCTCGGTGCGTCCCGAGTCCGGCGGACGCGAAATGATGGCCGTGGGAGCCAGTTTTTCAGCATGTCGGGCATAGACGAGCATCTCCTCCGTGTCTTTGCCCTGCACACCGAGACAAAGCGCGGATGTCTTGAAGCCGCGAGAGGTCTCCGCCAGCACCTCCATGCCGCGCAGCTTTTCATCCATCGTCAAAAGGTCCACGCTGTCGCCCGATTGCGGCCAGATCATACCGGGACAACCGCCCCAGTCCACAAACCGCGCCTGATCCGCGAGCACCTCGTAGTCCACCGCACCCGTTTCCGTGAACGGCGTCGAAAGGATCGGAAACGGCCCGCGCACGCGAGGATCGGCATCGGCGGCGTGAAGACGATTTCCAGCCCAGAGTGCGGAGGCACCGGAGAGAGCAGTTTGGAGCAGTTTTCGACGTGTGGGGTGTTTCATCATGGCTTTGGAAAGAGTGGAGCAGCCGTCTCAGCTGCTCCTGATGAGTTCATAAGACTCTGTCTTGCTGAATCTTGTTGTTTGATTAAAGCAGTTTTATGCCAACCGCTGATTATCTTTACGACAAGTTGTCGCAACTCCGTCCACCACGCCGGATATGGTCTTTGGCTGAACTGAGGGCTGGTGAAGAGGTGTATCGGGAACTGATTCAGTGGGCCAGCGAACTGGGGCACTATGATTTTGATGTCCTTGCTCATCAGGCACCACTGAAGGTTGGAGCTCTGCTTCTGTGGCTACACGCTGAGGTCACACGAAGGCATGGACATGAGGGGCAGCTTTGGATGGTGTTGGCGAATCGACAGAAAGTGCCTTGGCAGGATCAGACATGGGGGTGTCTTTATAATCCGGCTGGCAATCTTCACGCATCGCATGCCAAGCTTTTGGAACGAGCGGCACGAATGCTGGAATTGCGTCATGCCTTCGATGTCGAAGATGCCCACCAGTGGTTCAGACTGATTCATCTTCAGTTTGGGTTCACCCATGAGGATGCCAAATGTCGACTCCAGGCTTGGTTAAGTGGGCAGATTCTTCCAGTGGCGGTTCAAACATTGCTCGAAGAGCGAGATCCTGGTGCATTGGAGTTTCAGCGGATGTGGCACCGGCTGCGGCAGTTCCGGTTGGGGAACGTCTCGAAGACGGGCATGAAGGAGCACTTGAAGTCCTGCTGCTGGGTACTGCCGGAGTGGACGGAGGATTTGCTGAAAGCGGCGCTGGCGGCGGATGTCGTGCCGTTGGCGGATGATGAGGAAGACAGTGTCAGCCAGTTCCACACCTCGCCTCAGTTGAAGTGGGACGGTCAGAGCGTGCCGTCTTTCAGCATCGAGTTGTGTTATTTGAACGAGATCGAGGCGCAGAATGATTTGGAACTGCGGGTTCAGGGAAAGGTGCTAGCGAGGCTGCTAAAGCAGAAGGATGGAGGCTTCATCTCTGATACGGAGGGTGCCTTGATACTTGGGGAGGGAGCGGCGCTTCGTTCGCGGATGGATTTGCGCTTGGTTACAAAAGACGAGGTAATGGTTCGTCAGGCAACGGTCTCTCTTTGGGACGCCGATGCGGAGGTTTCTCTGCTGAGACCGAGCGACGGCATGGGGGTGGTCGAATCCCAACTGAGGACTGGGCAGGCTTTCGATTTGATCGCTGCTAGCGATTTGACGCTGCATCCTGAGCCAACGGCAAGCACACCCATCGGAGCGGGGTATAGGCTTCACCGCTATGAGAAAGGCTGGCTAGGAGTGATCGAGGCGCGAATGGATGATTTGGTACTATGGACCAGCGCTGGATTTGGCAAACAGACGGAGCCGTCTCCCATGGAGGCGGTGAGGGCACGATGGACTCAGGCTTTGGATTTTACTGGCACGGCAAATCACATCTGGCCGTGGAAGGTTTCGCTCAAAGTCGAGGTAGTGGATCGAAACTGGCACTTTGCGGGCCTGCGCTGGACTCGTGCGGATGGCAAGCTCTTGAGTTTTCGTGCTCCGCCTGCGGAACTTTCTTTGGTGGAGGGTGACATAGCCCGCCCAGTCACGTTGCGGGTGATGCTTCGTCATGGGAGTGGTCGGATGGCAACAGTTCCGGTGAAACTGCCTCCGCCCATGCAGGGCTGCGTGCGGTGGAGTGAGGATGGAAAGCCCGTGATTCAAGGAGCGGACAAAGCCTTGCTCATCAGTAAGGCTACTTGTGCGATGTGGAGTTTCTTGCTGCCGGAGCGACGAGATGAGAGTGGTAATCTCGTGACGATGGAGGAACGGCGCTGTTCGTTCATGGAAGGAGACGTTGTTCGTGGTAGTGTGAAATCGCGGGCGATGATCCTGCCAAGACTGGGAGGCTACGGTGCGCCTGCCTGGATCAGCGAAGACCCCTACAACGGAAACCAGCACACGATGGAAGTCGGTTCACGGGTGATTGATGGTGGTGTGATCGGGAATGTGCGGGTGGATGGTGAGTCACAGAAGGTGATAGTGACCCGGTTTGGTGCTTTTGATCTCACAGACAAGCATGAGGTGCTGGCTTGGATCGCGCTTCCTGATAAACCGGGAAGCGTCGTGCGAGTTAATCCAGAACTTCTGACGAGCACTGCATCAGGTTGGGAGTTCCCGTTTCCGCAGGGCGGCTCACTGCTTGGGCTAGCACTGCTTTATGAGGGTTCCAGGCTTGGGAGCTGGTTTAGCAGTTCGAGATGGTCACATGCTCTGCTTCATTCATCGCCAGCCGAGCCAACGCAGATGGCGGCTCTGTTGAGAGTCTGGAAAGCTCCCCTGCTTCAAAGTATGGGGACCGAAAATCACCGTTCACAGGTGGTCGGCTGGTTGCGTCAGCATTGGATGGCGGCACTGCCGGTTTGGTTGACTTCAAAGGGTGCTTTTAGTTCGCCAGGTATTGAACAGACACCTGTGCCGCCCCTGGATTCTGAGTGGAAGCGTGTTGTCCAGGCTCTACTCATAGATTTGCAGCCGAAGATCAGCCCTGAACAGGCACCAGCCTTTGTGAATGAGATGGCTACTTCGTGCTCTAGCCAAAGTGCTGATGAGCGCCTTGGCTACAGCCTTCTTGAACTCGCAGAAGCATGTCCGCTTTTGGCTGCAAGAACGTTGACAGCAGTTCTGCAAAGCCCACTTGCTGCAAGTCTTAAGGGGCGAGGAAAGTCTATTCTAGGTCAGATGAGGGCATGCTTCACTTGTCGTGAAGACACCGCGATGGGACTTGCCATCCGGCATGGGAATCGCGACAGCCATTGGCTGCGCTTGAGCATTCCAAGCCTGCAAAGCCTGGACGGTGGAAATGTCCTGCTACCTATGTCCTATCGACGACTATCTGGCTCTGACGAGTTCCGAAAGTTTGCCTTTGGCGTTTGGCTGGAGGAGATCAGGCAGCGATTTCATTTATGAGCCAACTCAATACCCTCGATCTCCGGGACCGACTTATCGAACGCATCACCGACTTTGCTTTGGATGAGCATTTCGTGTGTGATCCGGCCCTCGGCGCTGTGGTGCGAGATATTTGGGCCGGAAAGCCCGAACTTGGTGGGTTGGGCAGCGAACTCTGGGTGGAGGGCGCTTTCCCCTCTGAGCAGGCCACTGAGACGATGGGACAGTTGGCAGGCGGAGTCATCGCGAATGGTCTGGCGCGGCAACTGGACCATGTAGGAGCCTTTCCACTGTCTCAAAAGCCTTATCGCCATCAGTTGGCGAGCCTGGAAGCGGCGCATGAGAGCCGCGATGCTACAGAGGGCCAGCCCGCCATCGTGGTCACAGCGGGCACGGGTGCGGGCAAGACGGAGAGCTTCCTTTTCCCCATGTTGGAGCGGCTGTGGACGCAGCCGCCAGAGCCGGGTGGCGGTGTGAGCGCGATCATTCTCTACCCCATGAACGCTCTGGTGAATGATCAAGTGGGGCGGCTGGATAAGTGGCTGGAAGGGCAAAGCCGCATCAGCTTTTTCCACTTCACGAGTGAGACGCCGGAGAACAAAAAGCGGGCGGATGAGCGGAATCTGCCCGAGGCGACTGCGGCGCGTTTCCGCACACGGCAGCAGGCGAGAGGTTTTGAAGACAGGCAAGGAAACCGCATCGAAGACGGCTCTGGGCCTCAGCCGCAAATTCTGGTCACGAACTATTCGATGCTGGAATACATGCTCTGCCGCCCTCAGGACGCAGTCTTCTTCGGTCGCAATCTGCGGGTGCTGGTCCTGGACGAGGCGCACATTTACACCGGCAATCTGGCGGCGGAGATCACGCTACTACTCCGGCGAGTGCAGATGCGTTGTGGTCGCAGGTCGGAGCAGGTGCTGCACATCGCCACCAGCGCCACTATTGGTGGTGGAGCGGGTGAACTGCGTCCATTTGCCGCAAAGTTATTCAGTAAGCCGGAAGAACTGGTGCAGCTGATCGAAGGCACACGCTGCCTGCCGCCATTGGAGGTGGAGGCTCACGAAGGCTTGCTGCCGTTGTCTCTGGCTGTGAGGCTGGTCCAAGAGCCTTTACCGGAGGAAGAAACGCTGCGCATCAATGCCGAGGGGGAGCCAGAGTTTGCCGCAGCCAGCACGAATGCCTGGAGCCGCTGGGCTAGTCTGTTACCGCACTTAGCACCTGCTTCCCGTGTGAGGGCGGCGATGGAAGGAAGGGAGCATTTTGTCGCCCCCATGCTGGCGGAGACTCTCCGGGCCTCTCCAGCCATCGCCAAGCTGCAAGGTATCCTTTGGGCCAACGAAGAGACTTTGCGGCTACCTCTGCCTGAGTTGGCAGCAAGGCTGTTTGGCGAAAATACTGACCAGACGATCCATGCGACTCGTGCTCTGCTCCAGCTAGGTGCCGTCTCACGCGATCATGCGAAAGGCTGGCCGCTAGTGCCAAACCGAGTGCATTATCTCATGCGCGGGCCGGAAGGACTGCTGCTGTCACTGCGGCGGACGGTATCGCCTTTGGCATATCGTTCACTCGGCAATATCGGCCATGTTTTCAGCATGGGGGCCGATCCATCCGCCTGCGGAGAGGATGATGACCATCCGCTGACGCTGGTGCGCTGCACGAACTCCGGCTGGTGGGGTGTGGCAGGCCGCTTGGTGGATGGCAGGCTGGAGCCTGTGCCTACCTCCATCGTGCTGCATGGGCGCAACGAAGATGGCGAGGAGCTTTTTGATCCCGAGAACCCGGACAATCCGGCTGTGGCGAGGGTCAGGCTGTTTTCTCTGACCGAAGTCGATGGACGTCCCTGCTATGTGTTTGATCCACACACGGGCCGCTACTCCGGTGACGGTGCGGGCGTGCCACTGTGGGAGGTGACGCATTGTCCCCGGAGTGGTGATGTGCTCGGTAAGCGCACGGTAGGCTGGTTTGCTGCGCGAGCGCGGCTGCAACTGAGTGTGCTGGCGGAGACAGCGCTGGCGGCGATGCCAGCTTTTCCACATCCAAACAACGTGTGGAAGCCGGCGAGAGGCCGCCGCCTGCTCATTTTCTCCGACAGCCGTGCGGAGGCTGCTCGCTTGGGGCCACGGCTCACGCGGCAGCATGAAATGCAGGTTTTTCGTGCAGCTGTGGTGCAAAGCTTGCAGAGCATGACTTTGGGCGGTGATTCAGCGGATGCTGATGAGCTGCGTGCGGAGTGTGAGCGGCTGCAAGCACGTCTCGCCACGCCTCAACTTAGTCCTGTGATGCGGCAGTCCATCACACGACAGCTAGCTGAGATGCAGACAGCGTTGGAGGGCCTTACGGCTGGCGGCAGCGTGCCGCAGTGGGCGGAGACGCTGCAAGCCTCTCTCGTCATCCAAGAGCTGCTCGATCCCGCCACCGGGGAAGGCCATGACCCACGCGATGAGAACCGCGAACAGCGCTGGTTGCGGAATAGTACGCGTGTGAATGAAACGCTCACTCGTCTGCTTGGCCGTGAGCTGGCCAGACGCCCCACTTGGCCGCAGACGGGACTGGAGACGCTGGGTCTAGTGGAAGTGGTGTATCCCCGGCTGGACGAGCTTTTGGTTCCACCGGCACTGGCGGGAACGGTTCCCATGCATGTGGCAGAGAGCTTCCGCCAATCATGGACTGACTACTTGGCGGCTTTGCTGGATGCGCTACGCAATCAAGGCTGCATTACGCTGGGGGATGAAGACGCAGATGACGACTACCAGTTTGGTGGTTCATTCCTTGGTAAGCACTTCTCTGCCCGTGACAGCTACAAGCGCTCCATGATCCCTTTGATCGGTGCTCAGTTCGATGGCGAGAGGGTCTCTCGTAGAAATGCCTTCACTCGTGATTACCTGATCGCTTGCGGCTTGCAGCGTGATGTAGCCGTGCAGCGGGCAGGCGAGGTCATGCAAATGGCATTCGATGCACTTCTGGAAGCTGCGCGGACAGGCGTCTGCCACTGGCTGGAAGTGCGAGACAGCTCGCAGACGCATGGGGACCATGTGGTGCCATCTTTACGACTGCGTTTTCCTATGCTGGGCCTGCGCCGTCCTGCTCAGCTCTATCGATGTGAAAACACAGGGCAGGTATGGCCCCGCTCAGTCTGTGGAATCTTCCCAGGAGCATTGCGCCCGACTTTGCAGCGCATTGAGCCGGATGAATTGGACATGGATGCCCGCTTGGGCCGCCTCCGACGGGAATATCGTGAATGGGATGGCTTCCGGCTTGGCTTATGGGCGGAGGAGCACAGCGCCCAGCTCTCGCCTCAGGAAAATGCACGCCTACAAGACCTGTTCCGAGATGGGATGCGGAATATCCTGAGTAGCACGACCACTTTGGAACTCGGGATCGACATCGGTGGCCTGAGTGCGGTGCTGCTGGGCAATCTTCCGCCCGGAAAAGCCAACTACCTCCAGCGCGCAGGACGTGCAGGCCGCCGTGCAGATGGTTCCAGCGCGGTGCTTGGCTTTGCCCGGCCCTCAGCCTACGAGAGAGAGGTGTTTCTGGATTTCCGCCGCTATTTGTCACGCGAACTGAGGCGGCCCACGGTGTTTTTGGATCGCTCCGCCATCGTCCGTCGCCATGCTCATGCCTGGCTGCTGGGTGAGTTTTTTCGCAGGCACTACCGCCAAGGAGATCACACGGACGCAATGGGTGCCTATGGCAAAATAGGGCCGTTTACTGGCGCGGTTTTGCCGCTTAAATGGGATAGCGATTCCCCAGGCAAGCCTCCGCTGCCTGACCCTGTGGAGCATCCGCTCTCCACGAGTTTCCTCGACGACCTTGATGCGATGGCTGCTGCACCTCCAGCATCCTTGCTTTCGAATCTGCAAAGGCTTTGGAGAAACTGTCCCGAGTTAGAGACAACCCTGGCTGCGGGAATGCAATCGTTGCCCGGCATTCTTCAACAGGTAAGGCAGGAGTTTTCAGCGGCTTTTGCCACCTGGAGAGAGGATGTGACGGCCCTGACTTTGGCCTGGAGCGAAGTGCCCGCGACGCCTCCGCCTAGCATGACACTTTCAGCCCTCAGAGCGCAAGCGAACGCCATCTTTTACCAAATCCGAACGCTGCATCAGATGACGGTGATCGAATCTCTCGCTGATGGCCGAGTGCTGCCGCGCTATGGTTTCCCAATTGGTCTGTGCAAACTCCATGTCCAGGTGGCGGACCGTGATCCACGCACGGGGAGGATGGTTCTACGTGAGGAGGATCAGTTCCGCCTGCAACGTGACTCCATGATGGCGATGCGGGAGTATGTGCCCGGCTCGCAGTTGCTCGTTGGTGGCAAGATCATTACTTCACGCGGTCTGCTGAAGCACTGGACAGGTGCGGCTGTCGCCAATGAGTCTTGGGGGCTGCGTGGTCGATTCAAGCGCACCTCCAGCGGCTACTTTGATTACAGCATTACTTCTGAGGAACCTAGCCCTCCTCCGAATCCATCCCTCACAGATCGCCTCGAAAGCGGTGAAATGATTTTCCCGAAATCTGGCTTCTGCACCTCGGCCTCCGAGCCTCCCAGACACGGCAGTGACTTTGAAAAAGTCGGCAGCGTGGAGGTCTATACGTTGGCCTTTGAGAATCTGTCTGCTTGTGACGCGCCACAGGCTGGCTTTGGCGGCATTGCTGGCTGCACCGCCACATATCGCCACGGTGGAGAGTTGCTCCTGCTCAACAGTGGCGCGGATGACCGTGGTTTCGTCATCTGCCAGCTCTGTGGTTACGCGGATAGCGAGTGGCATGCCTCTGGTCAGGGGGCCGTGAACTTGCCCAACCGCTTTGAATGGCATTCACCTCTGCAAACCACTGCCAGGGGGCGTGACCGCCGCTGCTGGACGGATGGGCAGGCACCTGTGTGGCGCCATCAGCATCTCGCCGCGCGCCAGACAACACACCTGCTGAAGCTCGACTTTTCCCACTGCGGCCAGTCCATGAGCCGTGAGCTGTGTGTGACGCTCGGCCAGGCATTGCGCCTCGCAGCAGCAGAAACGCTGGAACAAGATTCTCGTGAAATCCGAGTCATCGAGCCTGTGCCTGACCCCGTGAGCGGAGCCTACACCTCCATCATACTCTATGACACTCTAGCTGGTGGCTCAGGACATCTCGCTCAGCTTTCCCACCCCAGCCATCCTGAACGTTCTCGTGAATGGTTTCGGCGCACGATTGAACTACTTACCGTTGCCCCTGCCTACCCGGACAGCGTCCGCCAGCGTGAGGCCATGCGGCGCGTTCTCACCTCAGATATGGCGGATGAACCCATGGTGCCGCTGGATGCTCTGGACTTCCTCCTGCGTGCGCAAGCTGCGGACGCTCCGTTGGAGCCTGCTCAAGCCGAAGCCGCCATGGTGCCGGATGATGCCTGGACTTTGGAGCGTCTGCTCGCAGAAGAGCCTCCTGAGCGATTCCACTTCTGGTATCCTGCCGGGGATGTGGCAGATCTGGGTCGTTCATCGTTCATGTGTCAGAGGTGCCATGCAAAGCCTCCCGCTCTGACGCCTGTCATCCTTCGATATGAGCAACTGCCCGGCGGCATTGCAGCGGGCCGCTGGTTTGCCCGTGAACTAGAAGACGGCGTCTGGCAAGTGCGCCTACGCAAATCGCTAGGCAACTCTCCACAGCTTCAAATCAGCGCGGCTGAATACGAAGCCTTACTGCCCCTTGCCATCATCCAGCCTCCTGACTGAAATTCATGGCCCAGCTCATCCCACATCATCACACTTCGCAGATCGAACAGCCTGGAGAGCGCCTCGTGGCAGAGGCTCTCTGCACTCAGTTGCCATCCGATGTCGTCATCATTCACAGCTACCCTTGGCTCCGCCCCGAGAGGAATGAGCGTTCCGGCAAAGACAATCTACAGGAGGGCGAAGCTGATTTCGTCATCCTGCATCCCCGCTTCGGAATCATGGTAGTCGAGGTAAAAGACGGCCATGTGTATTACGACCAGCGAACCATGCGTTGGGAGCGCCGTGGCGGGCAGCATCAGGTGAAAGACCCTTTCGTTCAGGCAGCAAAGAATCTCCACGCCATCGAAAAAAGGGCTGGGCATTATTTCAAAAACGGCCTGCCTTTCACTCGTGCCTTCTGTGTCGTTTTCCCTCGTTGCGAATGGAGCGGGAGCCCTCCGCCTGGAGCCGTGAATGCGAACCTTTTCGCTGCAAGCGACCTCCAAAGTCTCGGAACACGCATTGAGGCGCTCTTCCGTGCATTCGACCGCCGTCCTCAGCACACGATGCTGCCCGCTCCGGTACTCGATAACCTCATGCGCACCCTCACATCGGAGTTCAAGCTCACTCCTGCCTTGTGGCAGGAAGTGGCGGAGCAAGAGCGCATCATTTTTCGCTTCACCCAGGATCAGCTCTTGATCCTGGATCTGCTCAATGATCACAAAAGAGCTGCCATTCAGGGTGTGGCTGGTTCGGGGAAAACTCAACTCGCCCTAGCAAAGGCCAGAACCTTTGCCGACGAGGGCAAGAAAGTCCTGCTGCTCTGTTATAATCGTATGCTTGCAGACTGGCTAGCCGATCAAGTCCGAGGGCAGGAAGCAAGAATCACTGCGATCAACTATCACCGCATGGCCCGCGAATGGTGCTCCCGCGCCAACCTGCCATTCCCAGTCAGCTCAGACGATGACGCATTCTGGACCAAGGACGCTGCACACCTCTTTGAAAACGCCATCGAAAGGCTGGACGGAGATCGCTACGACGCCGTTGTGGTCGATGAAGGGCAGGACTTCCATGAATCCTGGTGGGATAGCGTGGAGTGGCTCAATCGTGACCTCTCCGACGGGCCACTCTACGTCTTTTATGACCCCTCACAGCAGCTTCAACATCATACTGATCAACGTCTGCCAAAGCTCGGGAATCCATTTCAACTGCCTTGCAACTGCCGTAATACACAGCGCATCAGTTCGCTGTGCGGTGCTGCCATTAAAAAAGTAATCCGCACCAAACCCGGCCAGCCAGAAGGGCGGGAACCTATCTTCAAAGTGGCCCCGGATGAGATCTCACAAAGAGCGGAGATAACCGCCTGCTTGAAGAACTGGCTGTCTGGCACTGGCGGCATCACCAAACGCCAAGTGGCAATTCTATGCACCGCCTCAATCGCCCAAAGTTCTCTGCGTCAACTTGCCGCACTCGGCGGAGTTGGCTTTACCGATAATCTCGATGACTGGCGGGCCGACAAAGCCGTGTTGCTGACCACCCTTCGGAGATTCAAAGGATTGGAAGCTGACGCAGTCATTCTTTTCGATGTGCCTGAATTCGGCGAGGCTATGCAGGAGTCTGATTTCAATCACCGGCACTTTTATGTCGCTTGTTCGCGTGCTAAACACCTGCTGTGCGTAATCACCAAATCGGAGCGGCTGCTAAGCCATTTGCAATCGATATGAACATTGTGCACTTCGCACTCCTTTCTATTGCGATCTTTGCGCTCCTTTGCGGTCAAATTCACGCGCAGAATGCCACGACAAACATCGAGCAAGCCTGGGACATGGTCTGGAGCCGCTTTTATCTGCCGCAGGTGCAGACCTTCGGCGATTACCTCAGCAGTTATGAGAAGGGCAAGGAACAGGCGCATTTGCCAACGGCGGAGGAGGTGAAGCGGCAATATCCGAATCCCTGCGGCTACAGCACGGGCATGGAGGATGGGGCGATCCTTGGTGGTGCGATGTTGAGCGTGCTGTGTGATCGTTTCGCGGTGACGAAGGATGCATCGCTGCACGAAAAGCCGTGAACGTGTTCAGCGGCTTGAAGCGCTGCGTCACCGTGCATGGCGTGAAGGGTTTCGTGGCTCGCAATCTCTGCCCCGAAGACGCGAAGAGCGTTTACATCAACTCAT
>Ga0075152_10001513_pt1 | contig 16737 bp, 14 predicted proteins | sample JI61114C2DNA_FD_70964 | JGI IMG/M metagenome (GOLD analysis project Ga0075152, IMG submission 70964) | Wastewater effluent complex algal communities from Wisconsin, to seasonally profile nutrient transformation and Carbon sequestration -... | ecosystem: Engineered > WWTP > Effluent > Algae...
GCTGAACTTCAAGCGGGTGGAAACCACCGGTAATAATGTTGGACGCCCGGTATTCAGTTATCCTTACCTGGATGCCACCAACCTGATTCCCCTGACCAGTACATTCCAGAACAGTACCGGTGTGAATTCAAGATGGCAGATGCAGGTGGGTGTACGTTATATTTTTAACTAATCTCATCACTATAAAAAATAAAGGCTGTCTCAAATGAGGCGGCCTTTTTTATGTGACAGCGTCTTCCGCTGCCGGTTTTTTTTTAACACATAGGTTTAAATGATCACGAAAGATCGGAGAGTATAACTTTCAGAACCGAACTAGAGCGGGCGACTCTATAAGTATTACATAGGATACACATAGAATAATTGTATTTCTATGTGTATCCTATGTGTCTATGTGCCCATGTGTTAAAAAAACAGCATTACATTAATGCCCCCCGCAAAGCCCTTATTTCCTCCGGGTCAATTGCATTGTTCGAATAACTTTCCGCTGAGCCGGCAAAGCCCGGATGAATATATTCCATGGATGAAGCGGCTTTGCCTCTTAATGAAGAATGAAATTCAAGACAACCCGTTTTCTCCGCCAGCCATTTGATATTATCCTTTCGTAACCCGCTGCCGGGCATTATGATGATGCGCTCATCTGCCTTGGAGTTCAGTTCAGCGATCAGGTCGGCTCCTTCACTCACCGTGGGCAATTGTCCTGAAGTTAAAATGCGTTCACAGCCCATTTCCACCAGCTGTTCCAGGGCTTCAAATGGATTACGACAACGGTCGAAAGCCCGGTGATAAGTTACACCCATAGGATAAGCGGCTTCCACCAGTAGTGCCGAACGTTTTACATCAATGCTCCCATCCAGGTTCAGCAGTCCGATTACCACTCCGTCACACCCCAGTTCTTTGAACAGATTGATATCCTGCAGCATGATTGAGAATTCTTCTTCAGTGTACAGGAAATCACCTCCCCTTGGACGGATAATGGGATAGATCAGCACATCAAATGCTTCCCGGCATTGCTTCACCGTACCATAAGATGGTGTAGTACCTCCTTCTGCAAGATTGGCACAGAGCTCAATGCGGTCTGCACCGCCTTCTACGGCGGATTTGGTGGTTACAAAATCTGAAGTGGCGATTTCTATGATATATTTTTTTTCTGTGCTCATTCTATAGGTTGTTCGATGTTAGCTGATAGTTGTTAGGGAACAGCCCATCAAGCGAGAAGCGAGAAGCAAGAAACGAGAAGGGAACAGCCCCTTCTGTGAACTGATACTTCAAGGCACGTCAGTCGTACTTCGTACTTCGTATTTCGTACTTATTCCATTGTTCTGAATTCAGCGAACGCTCCACGTAAACAAGCCCTAGCTCTTAAAAAAACTTTTTGCTTTTATCAGTGTTTCCTTCGTTCCGCTCTTGATTGCGTAACTAAAACCGGGATGGAGTGCATAGGCGCCAGCTACCCCTTGCTTGTTCAATGCCAGGAAGGCCACTTGTATATTCTTTGCTTTCTCTTTTTTGATACGGGCGATGCGTTCGATGATTTTTTTACAGGCGGCTTCCGGACTTAATCCCTGGCGCATGAGTTCCACAACGGAATGTGAACCGGCGACCCGTATTACATCTTCGCCCTGTCCGGTGGCCGTACAGGCTCCTACTTCATTATCGACAAACAATCCGGCGCCGATGATGGGTGAATCACCCAGGCGACCGCGCATCTTAAAACCGGCACCACTGGTGGTGCAACTTCCACTCAGGTTGCCGAATGTATCCATAGCCACCATACCGATGGTATCATGATTCCATTCCCCATTTTCCAGTTTGTAAGGAGCAAAAGGACCATGCCCTTTATTTTCTACATTGATCAACGGTGATTTATATTCAGATTTCTTCAGCCATTCTTCATATGCATGCTGTGCATCAGGAGACAATTTCTGTTCCTCCAGTGTAAATCCTTCTGCCACGGCAAACTGCTGGGCACCGCTGCCTACCAGCATAACATGCGGGGTTTTCTCCATCACGCGACGGGCAACCGCAATGGGATGTTTGATCCGCTCCAGGAAAGCCACACTACCGCAATTGGAAAATTCATCCATGATACAGGCATCCAGGGTCACAAATCCATCCCTGTCCGGATTAGCCCCAAGTCCGACACAACAATTTTGCGAAGCTTCTGTCACCATCACTCCTTTCTCTACGGCATCCAATGCCCTTCCACCCTTACCCAGTATTTCCCAGGCGCCCTTATTGGCTTCCAGTCCGGCATCCCAGGTGGAGATCACCACCGGTTTACCTTTTACTGCATCAGGAAGCCCGGATCCTGCTGCCATTTTACTGAACAATACCCCCAGTGAACCCAGCGCGGAGGACTGAATGAACTTTCTTCTATGGACCATTGTTTATAGTTTAATGCCTTCGAAATTAATCGTTTCCAATACAATTCCCCACAAAAAACAGGTTTAACATTACGATAAGGTGAAATTATTTGATGTTTAAACATTGATTATATATCTTTGTCTCATAAATTAATAAAATGAAAATAGTAATCCTCTCCGGCAGCCCGAGAATAAACAGTGTAACCGTACGTGTGGCGCTGCACCTGAAAAACTGGTTTACCACACATACTTCTCATGAAATTGATCTGATCGAAATGAAAGACTGGAATTTGCCCTATGTACAGACCGTCTGGTCAACCCCTGACAAAGCACCAGCTGAATTTCAACCATTGGCAAAACGGATCTTCGAAGCGGAGGCTTTTATTCTGGTAACCCCGGAATACAATGGCAGTTATTCACCGGCATTGAAGAACCTGCTCGATCATTTTCCGAAACAATTACACAAACCGTTTGGTATTGTAACGGCCTCTCCCGGCGCAATGGGTGGAATGAGGGCTTCTCAGCATTTACTACAACTGGTTCCGGCTTTATTTGGCATAGCTTCACCCAGCATGCTGATCACCCCGGCTGTAGATAAAAAATTCAGTCCGGACGGCGACCTCCTCGACGAAGGATTTCAGGGCATGGTGCATACCTTCGTCACTGAATTTCTGTGGCTGGCCGAAAAACTCGTTGCACATAAAGCAGTTGCTTAATTCAAAAGGAAAAATCATGAAAACAATTGTACATACAGCCGCTTCCCGCGGACATGCAAACCATGGCTGGCTGAACAGTTATCATACTTTCAGTTTTGCCGGATACCATGATGCGGACCGTATTCATTTCGGTGCCCTTCGTGTATTGAATGATGATACCGTGGCCGGGGGAATGGGCTTTGGCGCCCACCCGCACGATAATATGGAAATCATTTCTATTCCGACCAGTGGCGACCTCGAACACCAGGATAATATGGGCAACAAACAGGTGATTCGCCAGGGCGATGTACAGGTAATGAGTGCGGGTACTGGTATTCAGCACTCGGAAAAAAACAAGAACAAGGATAAGACCGTTGAATTTTTCCAGATCTGGGTATTTCCCAATCAGCGGAATGTAACTCCCCGGTATGATCAGCAACGTTTTACCGATGCGGACAAGCATAATAAACTGCTCACCGTGGTCTCTCCCATCGGCACCACCGACGGCAAAGTCCATATTCACCAGGATGCCTGGTTCAGTCTGGGTAAACTGGACAACGATTTTTCAACGGAATACAAACTGTTTAAAAAAAACAATGGTGTTTATGCTTTCGTCATTGAAGGCAATGTCACGATCAACGGCATTTCCCTCAACCGCCGCGATGGCCTCGGAATCACGGAAGCGGAGGTATTGTCCATCAAAGCCGATTCGGATGCGGAAGTGTTGCTGATGGAAGTGCCGATGGGGTGATACGTTAACGGGTTGAAAAGTTAACAGGTTTACATGGCAACAGCCCCTCCATCTTAGGATGGGCTGTTGACTCCCGACTCCCGACTACTAACTCCCGACTACTAACTACTAACTGAAATAAAAAGTTTCTATATAAATAATATTAAACATGAACACCAAAAATATCGAACATATCCTAACTCCTCCCCCACCACACATGGTTGGCGATGGATTCCGCGTGCATTCATTCTTTCCGGGTGGAAGATTGATTGATAAAAAAAGGATGAGCCCCTTTTTCTTAATGGACTATGGGGCAAAAATTGAATTCACCCCCTCTGCAGAACCTCGAGGTGTGGGTGTACATCCGCATGCCGGATTTGAAACCGTAACTATTGCATACCATGGAAAGATCGCCCATCACGACAGTGCCGGTAACAGCGGGATTATCGGTGAAGGCGATGTACAATGGATGACAGCCGGATCGGGTCTTTTACATAAAGAATATCACGAGACGGAATACAGTAAAACCGGCGGTCCTTTCCAGATGGTACAGCTTTGGGTAAACCTGCCGGCAAAGGATAAAAAAACCACCCCGAAATACCAGGAGCTTACAAACCAAAAAATGGGACGGCATCTCCTGGCCGATGGGAAAAGTTATATAGAAGTCATTGCCGGTTCATACGAAAACACCAAGGGTCCGGCATTTACCTTCACCCCGATGGAAGTGTATAATGCACGGTTACAGGCGGGTGGCAAGGCTACATTGACATTACCCACGAATTATAACACCGGTATCCTGGTCATACAAGGTTCAGCCCATATTAACGGACAGCAGGTAGCAGCAGACCATTTTGTGTTGTTTAAAAACGATGGAGAAGAAATTATACTTGAAGCGAATGAGGACAGTATCCTGTTGGTATTATCCGGCGACCCGATAGATGAACCCATCGCCGCCTACGGTCCCTTCCTGATGAACACCTGGCCGGAAGTAGAACAGGCGATACAGGATGTGAATGCAGGAAAATTTGGATATTTAGAAGATTAGTGGAATATTGTTTTCATAGAATATTTAACAGTCAGGAGTCAGTAGTCGGGAGTCGGGAGTAATACAATTAACCTGTTTTACTTTCTATAAAAGCTACGAGGTTCTTTCTCGCTTTCTTCTGAATCGCCCTTTTCATCCAGCCCATCCAGCCAAAAAACTGTCCCTTCCAGCCGAGGGCCTGTGCTGCCCATTTGCTGAGCGGGAAAGCATCACTGTGTTCAATGATCTTTCCGTCTTTGAGTTTCATAAAAGCCTTGATCCTGTTCACCACTTTACGGCCTGTCTGGGAAAAAGTATAGGTGGCCGTCCATTTACAAGTGGCATATTCCTCATCCAGCAGTTCAATATCCGAAAAGGTCAGCGAGAAGTCTTTTGCATTTTTACAGAGCATTTCCCACATAAATTTTGCCTCATCGCCCCGCAATAAGCCAAATGCCGGGTCGCTGAATACGATATCGTCACTGTAGCAGGCATTCATGCCCTTGTAATCCTTTTGTTGAAAAGCGGTATAAAACCGGTTAATAACTTCCGCATTGGTTTGCATAACGTAAGTTGTTGGGTATTCTGTAAATTTAAAGCATCAAAATAACTTACATGCGAAAAATAACGATTTGCCTGTTACTGGGTTTTTTGACCTTCTCTGCCAGCGCCCAGACGGTACATATCATTCCTCAGCCCGCTTCAGTCAAACAACCAAAGATCAATGCCCGCTTCAGTATCACTCCGGCAACGGTATTGGTGCTGGAAGGAAGCAACCTTGATAAAACTGCAACATATATCAATGATTATCTGGAAAAGTTCTATCAGTTTAAGTTGAATATAGTGAGCAGCACGACCAGTAAGAATGCGGTCCGGCTTAACTACGAACGAATGGACAATGCGGTGCAGGGTGCTTATCGGTTAACCGTGGATGGCAACGGGGTCTATATTGCCGGGGACAATTCAGCAGGTGTATTTTATGGCATTCAGACCCTGATCCAGCTCCTGCCGGTTCCGGATGCGAGGTTAAAAATGGCCGGGACCCGGGTGGATATACCACATGTAAGCGTGGAGGACGCACCCCGTTTTGAATACCGGGGAATGCACCTGGATGTGGGCCGTCATTTTCTACCCGTATCATTTGTTAAAAAATATATTGATTATCTCGCTTTGCATAAACTCAATACTTTTCACTGGCACCTGACAGAAGATCAGGGCTGGCGGATTGAAATAAAGAAATACCCGGAACTGACAAAGATGGGTGCCTGGCGCAATGGTACGATCATCGGCCGCTACCCGGGTAGCGGGAATGACAATATTGCGCATGGTGGCGCTTATACCCAGCAGGAAATAAAAGAAGTAGTGCAATATGCCAAAGACCGGTATATCGATGTGATCCCCGAGATTGAGATGCCCGGACATAGCAGCGCGGCCATTGCCGCTTATTCCTGGCTGAGTTGTTTTCCCGAAAAACCAACGGTCATTCCGGAAAATATGGTGTCAAAAAGAACCGACAATGAACTGAACCGGGGCGGCATTAAATATGTACAGGAAACCTGGGGTGTATTTGATGATGTATTCTGCGCGGGCAAGGAATCCACCTTTGAATTCCTGCAGGATGTAATCGACGAGGTGACGACGCTGTTCCCCTCCAACTATTTTCATATCGGCGGGGATGAATGTCCCAAGACCCATTGGAAAAAATGTGAAGCCTGCCAGCAACGCATGAAGGAAAATAACCTGAAAGATGAACATGAACTGCAAAGCTATTTTGTACAGCGGATCGAAAAATACCTGAATAGTAAAGGCAAAAAACTGATTGGCTGGGATGAGATCCTCGAAGGCGGACTGGCCCCGAATGCATTAGTGATGAGCTGGAGAGGTGAAGCCGGAGGAATTGAAGCCGCCAAACAAAAACATGGCGTGATCATGACACCCGGTAACCCGGTGTACTTTGATCATTCACAAAGCGAGAATGAAGACAGTATCACCATTGGCGGCTATAACCCGATTGAAAAAGTATATGCCTGGGATCCGGTACCTGCTGAATTAAGTGCGGAGGAAGGAAAGTATATACTCGGGGCGCAGGCCAATGTTTGGACCGAGTATATGGACAATCCGCTCAAAGTAGAATACATGATCTTCCCGCGGATGGCTGCCCTGAGTGAAGTACTGTGGAGCAAAAAGGAAAATAAAAACTGGGCGGCCTTTGAGAAGAAACTGGTGCCGGCTTTCAAAAGATATGATCTGTGGAAAGCCAATTACAGTAAGGCTTATTATGATATCAGGGCAAAAGTGATACCGGCCGCAGATAATAAGCGTATTCTTTGGGAATTATCCGGAAAATCGACGGAGAAAATCATGGTCAGCGCAGACCGTAAATCAGCAGCAGTCCCCTACATAAAACCGATCCCTGTCACCCGTTCTTCTTCGTATTCTGCCACTAACGGCAAACTGACCCTTACACAGGCTTTTAAATTCAATATGGCCACCGGAAAGAAAATCACGTTAACCACTCTTCCATCCAAATCCTATCCGGGCGATGGCGCTTTTACATTGGTAAATGGTATTCAAAATGAAAAAGGGTTGGCTAAAAGCAAAGAGTTTCTGGGTTTTAGCGGGACGGATTGCGAAGCGGTGATTGACCTGGGTAAGGAGGAGATGGTCAGTAAGGCAGTGGTACATACCCTTCGTCAGACCGGCAGCTGGATCTGGCAGCCATTGGTAACCGAAGTATTTGTATCATCCGACGGCAGCAATTATGAATCAGCCGGACTTTCTGATAATTTTAAGATCACTATCAAAGGCCTGGAAAAAGGGACGATGAATGTGGAATTCGAACCCCGCAAAGCCCGGTATGTGAAAGTGATGGTGAAAAACTGGGGCGATATTCCGTCCGGAGAACCCGGAGCGGGGAATAAGGCCTGGTTGTTTGTGGATGAGATTGAACTACATTAACCGCAAAAAGCCGCAACAAACCGCAAAAACCTTCAAAAAAAGTATTATCTTTAGGCCTCAAACCACCTCTACATGTCAAAAAAAGCAGCTCCCCGCAATTTTGCTGATAGTTTTGAAAAGATTCCGGTACACGTATTTCCGAATCAGAAAAACGGCTCTGTCTATGTAGCCAGACTGATTGCGGATTTTATCAGGGAGAAGCAAAAGAAGAAAGAGAAATGTGTGTTGGGACTGGCTACCGGTTCTACTCCGAAGACCTTGTATGCGGAACTGGTAAAAATTCACCGTGAAGAGAAGCTGAGTTTTAAAAATGTAGTGACGTTTAATCTCGACGAATACTACCCGATTGCCAATAATGCCTTGCAGAGTTATAATCGGTTTATGAAGTCCCACCTGTTTGACCTGGTGGATATCAATCCTAAAAATATTCATATACCCAACGGAGAGATCAAGAAAGAAGATATCAAGGAACATTGCCGGCAATACGAAAAAATGATTGAGGATGCCGGTGGCATTGACCTGCAGATACTCGGCATCGGAAATAACGGGCATATCGGTTTCAACGAACCTGGTTCCGGTATTTATTCCAGAACAAGACTGATTACGCTTGACAACTCCACCCGGATTGCCAACTCCTATGAGTTTGCCAATATATCGGAAGTACCACGTCTTGCCATTACCATGGGTATCAGTTCGATCCTTAAATCTAAAAAGATTATCCTGATGGCCTGGGGCAGTGCCAAAGCTCCGGCCATCCAGAAAGCTGTGGAAGATGATGACAGCGAACAGATTCCCGCGTCCCTGCTTCAAAATCACGATGATGTTTCCTTTGTGGTTGATGAGGCTGCTGCATCTGAACTTACCCGCAATAAATCACCCTGGCTCACCGGTGACTGCGAATGGACCCCGATGATGATCAAGAAGGCCGTGGTGAATATGGCGCTTAAATTAAAGAAGCCAATCCTGAGTCTGACCAACAGTGATTACAATGAATATGGATTAAGCGATCTGCTCGTTGATCAGGGTGATGCCTATGAGATCAACCTGCAGGTCTATTATATGCTGCGGGATTCAATCACCGGCTGGCCCGGGGGTAAACCCAATGTGAACCTGCCGGTCCACCCGGAACGTTCTTCACCCTATCCCAAACGGGTGATCATCTTCTCCCCTCACCCGGATGATGATATCATCAGTATGGGTGGTACATTCCAACGGCTACATGACCAGGGACATGATGTGCATGTGGGTTACCAGACCAGCGGCAATATCGCTGTGACGGATGAATTTGTGACCCGCTTTCTGGATTTTGCAGTAGGCTTTGAAGAAATCGCCGGTATTGATACAAAAAAATCAGGCAAGATCCTTGAAGATGCCCGGAAATTCCTGAATCGGAAAAAATCGAATCAGATGGACACGCCCACTATCCGGGCGATCAAAGGACTGATCCGTAGAGGAGAAGCAAAAGCCACTTGCCGCTATGTAGGCATCCGGGAGGAAAACATCCATTTTCAGAATCTCCCCTTCTACGAAACCGGTGCGATTGAAAAAAAGCCAATGAGTGAAAAAGATATTAAGATCACCATTGAACTATTACGAGAAATAAAACCCCACCAGGTGTATTGCGCCGGCGACTTTGCCGATCCGCACGGCACTCATATTGTGTGTTTTAATGTGGTACTGGAAGCCCTCCGCCGGATCAAGGCCGCAGGGGATGATTGGATCGGGGATTGCTGGCTATGGTTGTACAAAGGAGCCTGGCAGGAATGGAATATTGAAGAAATCGAGATGGCCATACCCATGAGTCCGGACCAGGTACTCAAAAAACGATTCGGCATTTTTATACACCAGTCACAAAAAGATATGGTGCCCTTCCAGGGAAGTGATTCGCGCGAATTCTGGCAACGAGCCGAAGAAAGAAATGCAGCCACTGCTAATCTCTATGCCGACCTGGGACTGACCCACTATGCCGCAATGGAAGCATTTGTCCGCTGGCATTATTAACAGTATTTAAAAAATTGAACTATAAAAAGACCGGCCTGTATTATAAGGCCGGTCTTTTATCTTTCAGGGTGGTCAACCTTTATTTCCAATAACTATTCTAAGTATATTTACGTAGATACAACTAAGTATGCATACCACAAAAGGGGTATTTTTTATCAGCTACTGAAATCAGAAATTTGTGGTCCGGTTGATCTCGTCAAACCCTCAACGCCTTCGCTGATCGAATTGGCCCTTTTACCCGGACTAAATTACCGTTAGAAAATGAATAAGCCCATCCGGGTGATGATCACCGATGATCATCCGATTTACCGGCAAGCCGCGGCTGCCGCCCTTCAATGCCAAGAGGAAATTATTGTCGTAGGTCTTTGTTCATCCGGACCCGAAGCCCTTGAAAAAATACCGGAACATTTGCCTGATATCGTCTTAATGGATATCCGAATGCATCCCATGGATGGTATTGAAACCACCGAAAAAATTAAAGCGCTTTTTCCTGATGTAAAAGTGATTGGTTTTTCGCTAGAGACAAAACCAGAAATAGCAAAACGGATGTTCAGCGCCGGTGCCAGTGGCTATGTAACCAAATCCTCCCCCCGGGAAGAAATCTGTGAAGCCATCAACCAGGTGTTGAATGGGAAAATATTTATATGCAGGGAAATAAAAAAATACAAAGAGAAAAATAAATAAACTGAAAACAACCCAAAATCTAATGATCCAATGAAACACTTTGAGCTCGTATCTATTTATTGGAATATCAAACCTATAAAATTAGGTTATTAATATCATAACCTTGTTTTAAAGTAAAAGTTAACAAATATTTTATCAGTAAAAATCAACTAAATTTTAAAATAAACAACCAATATTTCCTGATTCGAAAATATTACAAACAAAATTTTATCCTTCATTATTACTAAACGTACTTAACACTAATTCCTTGTAATTCCGTCCTATTGGTATTTGCTTACCACAAATATCAACATCTGTAGAAGAAAACGCTTCAATTTTATTTTTAGCTACAATAAAAGAACGATGAACCTTGATAAAGTCAGCAGCTGAAAGCAATCCTTCTATTTGAACTAAAGGCAGTTTTGTAATAATTGATTTTTTTAATGTAACAATCCTTACGTATTCACGAAGACTCTCTATATATAACACTTCATCAAATTGGATTTTAACTTTTTTCTTATTAACATTGAAGAAAATATATTTTTTTTCATCCTGTATTAAACCAAGCTGTCCATTCGGTTTGCCAAAATTTCTTATTTTGTTTACTGCTGTAAGAAATCGTGAAAAATCAACAGGTTTTAACAAGTAATCAGTTATATTGTACTCATAACTTTTTAACGCATATTCATGATAAGCAGTTGTAATAATAACAAAAGGCGGATACTTTAAAGTATTTAAAAAATCAAGCCCCTTAAGTTTAGGCAGATGAATATCTAGAAAAATAATATCCACATCCTCTTTCCCCAGATACTCTAATGCAAATAGAGCATCCTCGCATGTTGCAGAAAGCGATAAAAAAGGCACCTGGTGAACATAGTCTTGCAAAACTTCAGCAGCCAACGGTTCATCTTCAACAATCAGGCATTTATACTGTAGCATATATCAAAAGATTAATTGTTAATTGTACATAAAACCTACCATTCATATTTTCTATAATCAACTCGTGCTCCGGATATACAAGTTGTAGTTGCCGCTTAACATTCCCCAAACCGATATTTTCATAAATCTCTGTGCTATTGCCTTCTTCTTTTGAATTTATTACAACTAATCTCAATTGACCATCATTTACTTTCAAATTTATATTTATGAAAGAGTTAAATCTCGATTCACTGGCGCCGTGCTTGAAAGCATTATCAACAAATGGCAACAAAATCAATGGAACAATCTTCTGTTGTGAATTATCAATATCTTTAATGAAGTGAATTGTCAAACGTTCATTATATCTGATTTTTTCAAGTTCAATATAATCAGTAAGAACTTTAATTTCCCTATCAATTGAAATAAAACCGCTTCCGGACTCATACAACATGAACCTGAGCAGTTTTGATAATTGCATAACTGCATCAGCAGTGCGGTCCGATTTTTTACGGGCTAATGCAAATATATTATTGAGGGTGTTAAATAAAAAGTGGGGATTCGTCTGGGCTCTGAGAAATTTTAACTCAGCCTCGAGGCGTTCTTTTGAAAGCAACTCTGCTCTTTTACGGGAAGCGTCAGCCAGTCGGTATTGTTTAGCTGCAACCACAATCATACAAACAAAAACAAGGTCAAGAAATGCGTTCATATTTTGTTCCAATCCAAATAAAGAATGATCCTGATACAAACCCATATATATAAACGGATATATGAAGTAAAAGGCAATAAATCTGTATAAAATTATTGCAATAACAAAGCCAGCTATGAGTGCTATTGTAATAGAAAAATAATGACGGGTTTTACTATTAAACAAACTAAGTTGTCTGATCACAAAATAACTTAATGGAATTTTTGCAACACATATTACAAATTCACCCCAAAAAGCCATTCCCACATGTTGCAGGAAACTAAGCTGTACATACTTAACATTGATCCATGTATACTCTAAATATGTTTCAAACAAAATATAAGCTACCCAAAATACGCTATGCAGCAAAACCCTGGAATTCATATATAATATTATGAAAACCAGAGACAAAGAACAAATACGGTCTACCAATATAGCTTTAGCGTCTACAAAAAGCGGGTTTTCAGTAACTAACTTCTTTTTTCTGCTGTAATCTCAAAAAATAAATGATAATGGTTTTAAACAATCAGAATTAGTGCATAAAAAAACAGGCTATTCTTTTAGTAGATAAAAAACGTTTTAAAAACAACCTTGATCAGAATTGAAACAAAAGACTTCAATTTAGCTGTGATATTTCATGGAGTATCAACTAACATAATTTAAGTAAAGTAAAATCAGTATCAAATTTCGCAATGTAAAAAACTAATGATTAACACTGAGTCAAAATGCATATAACTTTTTTGTCACAAATAAAATTTAGGAAAAAGAGGGGAAACGTTAAATGATTTATAAATTAATTTTATAAAATATGTCAACTGATTCAATTTATTTTCAAATTCAATACTACTATTAAATAGTTTATTAACAACTATCTGCCCTCGTAGATTAATGTATGCAATTGGTAGATTTTATAAAAGGCTTATCGTGAATATAAATACTTTTGAATCAAATCTAAATAGACACATGAAATCACAACTAAACTTCAATAATACAAAATATAGTAAGAGATACAATATCAAGATGTAAACTCTTTACATAAAATGTAAAACAGAATATAAAATTATAATTGAAACATCTAAAACATGAAATACTGCCTTAAGATATATTTGTTATAAATAAAACCTAATCACTTTGAAATGAACAAAATTTTTGAATTTCGATTAATGTCAGAAAATATTAAACATAACGGAAAACACAAAACCTGGAATTTGAAATATTCGATTAAGCAAATAAGTCAATACATCAATTTGAAATATATAATAACCGGCATCATACTTCTCCAGTTAAATATTTCTAAGTCTCAGGAAAGAGAAAAAACAACTAATACAAATCAAAATGTTACACTTAGCGGATCAATAAAAGACAGCAAATCTTCTGAAACAATTTTTGGTGCAAATATCTATATTATTGAATTAAAACAGGGAAGTACTTCAAATGAGTATGGATTTTATTCATTAACAATTCCTCCAGGTAAATACACGATTAATATCAGCTATTCCGGCTATAAAACAATTGAAGAAATAATTAATATTTCCGAAAATACTACTAAAGATGTTTCATTAACAGAAGCTGCTAAAGAACTGGAAACTGTTGAGATTTCAGCGTCAAAAAGAAAAACTGAAATACGAAGTACTGAAATGAGTGTACACAAAATGTCGACACAAACAATCAAATTAATGCCAGTTGTACTTGGTGAATCAGATATTCTAAAATCCATACTTCAATTACCCGGCGTAACAAATGCCGGTGAAGGTCAATCGGGATTTAATGTCAGAGGCGGTTCAGCTGATCAAAATCTTATTCTGCTTGATGAAGCAACCATTTATAATTCATCTCATCTATTTGGCTTCTTTTCAATATTTAATACAGATGCAATCAAAGATCTCAAGCTATATAAGGGGGGTATTCCTTCCAGATTTGGCGGGCGGCTTTCATCAGTTTTGGATATTTATCAAAAAGACGGAAATAAGGAAAAACTATCTGTATCCGGCGGCATCGGTTTAATCACCAGCAGATTAATGATGGAAGGGCCACTGCAAAAAAGCAAAAGTTCATTTCTGATAGCCGGCCGTGGCTCATACGGTCACTATTTTTTAAAGCTCTCCAATAATAAGAACTCTGCGCATTTCTATGACATAAATACAAAATTAAACTACATAATTAATGCTAAAAACAAACTTTTTCTATCTGGCTATTTTGGAAGAGACGTATTTGATCTAAACGGTGGATTTGTAAATATATTTGGAAACTCATTTGGAAATCTCCGATGGAACCATTTATTCTCCGATAAGCTTTTTTCAAATTTATCCTTGATATACAGTAACTATTTCTATGAATTAAAATTAGACTATCTTGGTTTTAACTGGAGTAGTGGAATTAATAACATAAATTTAAAATATGACTTCAAGCACTATTTAAGTAACGCAGCCAAATTAACCTATGGAATAAATGCACAATATTACTTATTTAATCCAGGTAAAATTACACCGTCCGATGAAAATTCAGGAATAACTAAAACGCAACTTGATAAAAAATACGCTTTTGAGCCTGCTATATATATTGACGTTGATCAGGCTATATCCAGAAATTTTAAAGTAAACTATGGAATACGATATAGTATGTTCTATCGTTTAGGAAATCAGACTATAAATTTATATACTGATAACAAAGCGGTACTTTTTAACGAAACACTTAAAATATACGAAAAAGCAGCTCCTATTGGTACAAAAACCTATGGAACAAATGAACTGATAGCTAAATTTTCTAATCCGGAACCAAGAGTTTCATTTTCATATGCCTTTAGAAAAGAGCAATCAGTTAAAGCCAGTTTCAACAGAATGTCACAATATCTGCATTTAATCTCAAATACAAGTTCTCCAACACCGTTAGATATCTGGTCACCAAGTGATAATTTCTTCAAACCACAAATACTAGATCAGTTTGCCCTCGGCTATTTTAGAAATTTCAATCAAGACAATTATTCAATAGAAATTGAAACCTTTTACAAGAAAACTAAAAATAAAGTAGATTATATTGATGGAGCCGAATTGATTGCAAATAATAACCTTGAACAGGTTATACTTCCTGGAAAAGCAAGAGCTTATGGACTTGAATTAATGATTAAGAAAAACTCCGGGCCTTTAACCGGTTGGGTTTCCTATACACTCTCCAGAACTGAACAACAGATTCCTGGCAGAAATGCAAGTGAAACCGGAATAAATGAAGGGCGTTGGTATAAAACAAATTATGACAAACTACATAATGTATCAGTTACACTTATATATAAACAAAATTCAAAATGGACATTTGGCAGCATTTTTATTCTGCAATCAGGACAACCAACCACCTATCCTTCCGGCCAATATACATACCAGGATATAACTATTCCGGATTATGGGCCTCGTAATTCTAACAATTTACCCTTGTTTCACCATTTAGACGTATCAGCAACATTAACACCTGCAAAGAACAAAAAAAGAAAATGGAATGCAGAATGGGTTTTCAGCATCTATAATATATATAATCGCTACAATGCTGCATCAGTAAATTTCAGACAAAATAGAGAAACTGGTAAAAACGAAGCTGTAAAATTTTCAATATTTGGCATTATACCTGGCATTTCATACAATTTCAAATTTTAAATTTATGAAGAAGTATATGTTCTCCAAGAAACAATTAATAAAATTGAATACCCGCTTTCTTGTTAGTATAGTTACTGTAACCATATTCTTAGTCTCATGCGAGAAAATAATAAGTGTTGACCTGAAAACAGAAGCTGCAAGACTGGTTGTTGATGCATCAATTAACTGGAAAAAAGGAACAGCAGGCAACCAGCAAATTATAAAACTTACCACTACTGCAGGATATAATCAAAATACAATTCCTGTAGCAAGTGGGGCAATAGTTACCGTTACCAATAGTGCAAATACAATATTTATATTTACAGAAGAATCCGCCAGTGGAATATACGTTTGTAATAATTTTATACCCGTAATAAACGAAAATTACAAGCTGAAAATAGTATATAATGGCGAAACTTATATATCCGAAGAAAGTTTAAAACTTACACCAAAAATAAGTGACGTAGAGCAAGAAAACGACCTTGGCTTTAATAATGATGAAATTGGAATTAAAATAAACTTTAAAGATACCGCCAATCAGCGAAATTTTTATATGATGCGTATTGATTTCGCTGAAAGTCCATACCCGGAATATCAGGTTTTGGATGATCAGTTTTCCGACGGAAATAAAATTACATGGCCCTATTCTCATATAAAACTGGCTACTGGCAAAATCTTAAAATTCACCCAATTTGGGATTTCTGAATCTTACAGCAATTATATGAGAATATTAATAGCAGCTTCAACGGGTTCAAACAATGGTCCATTCCAGGTAACACCCGTCAAAGTCAGAGGAAATATACTTAATCAGACAAATACCAGCAACTATCCTCTTGGGTATTTCAGACTAAGTGAAACTTCAGATAGTGTATATACAATCAACTAGCAGCCTGAATTGATTTAATTAAGATAAAATTTAAATTTGTGATTTATATAGAGTATCAACAAATTTAAATAATATCCTGTAAAAGTAAAACTGGAAAATCCGAAAAGTAAATCCCACTTTGAATCATTCAAGCTGACCAGGCAATAAAGCATTTAACTGTAGCAGAATTTATGTGGCACCACCATATCACTTTA
>Ga0075152_10001514_pt1 | contig 16730 bp, 16 predicted proteins | sample JI61114C2DNA_FD_70964 | JGI IMG/M metagenome (GOLD analysis project Ga0075152, IMG submission 70964) | Wastewater effluent complex algal communities from Wisconsin, to seasonally profile nutrient transformation and Carbon sequestration -... | ecosystem: Engineered > WWTP > Effluent > Algae...
GAACCCGATGATGATTACACCTTCCAATCCCTATGGAGCCATACCAGGAAGTAATGTTTCCTATAAAATGTCAACCAATATGCTGATGTTTGGTGTAAACTATGGTTTCTGACGATTGTCTGCAAATAATAACAAAAGCCACTTTTACTGAAAAGTGGCTTTTGTTATTTAAACCGTTCTTTACGTTTATTTTATTTCGAGTACAAGGGCTGTTTTGGCCGGGAGTTCCAGCGCCTGCTTTATATCATACCGGTCGCCGGTGATTATATCCTTTGCGGATATCCTGTTCCCGAGTATTTCTGAAAAACGGCCGGTTTCCAGTTTTGTCAATTTGTTATTTTTATTCAGTATGACCATTACCGTTTCCGATGCCGTATACCGGAAATAAACATATACCCCTTGCGCCGGGCCAAAATGCAGGGTCTTGCCTTCGTGAATAACTTTTTTATTCTTCCTCCAGTTCAGCAGTTTTTTCAGATAAGCCTGAATTTTCAGTTGTTCCGCGGAAAGTCCGGCCCCCGTAAAACCATTCAGTGTATCATCTTTCCAGCCACCGGGAAAATCGGAACGGATAAGGCCATGATCCCCTGGCTTGGCCGAATTTTCCAGCAACACTTCTGTTCCATAATATAACTGCGGAATACCCCGGACTGTCAGCAGATAAGCCAATGCCATCTGCATCAGTTGCGGATCCTTTTTCATAAACGTGAACAAACGATCCATATCATGATTATCTCCCATGACGAGCAAATCATTGGGTCTGACATACGCAAAATCATTGGCCAGCGCTTCATAGAGTTTTACCAGCCCTTTATCCCATGATTCAGGTTCAGTGAGCGCTTGTACAAGGGCTGACTGCAAAGGAAAATCCATCGTGCTTTTCATACAACCGGAATACCCGGTGGTATTGGGTTTCCCTTGCTGCCAATAGGCGGCTATCAGGGGATTCGTACTCCATTCCTCTCCTACTATACTGAACTGCGGGTATTCCTTCATGATACTGCAGGTCCATTGTTCCAGGAATTTTTTCCCGGAATACGGATAGGTATCCTGACGGATACCGGCCAGTCCAAGCGTTTCAATCCACCAGATATTATTCTGTATCAGGAATGTTGCCAGAAAGGGATTATCGTGATTCAGATCAGGCATGGAGGATACAAACCAGCCGCGTACCATCAGTTCCCGGTCAGCCGCACTTGCATAGATATCCTGGTTGACGGTGCGCCGGTGATTGGTGATCTGCATGGAGTCCGCATAATTGATCCAGTTTTTAAACGGGAGATCTTTCATCCACCAGTATTGTGAACCGGTGTGATTGACCACCCCGTCAAAAATCAGTTTCAGGCCCTTTTGCTTCATTTTCACAGCCAGTTCCTTATACTCATCCAGACTTCCGAAACGTGGATCCACTTTATAATAATCCGTAATTGCATACCCATGATAAGATGCATGGGCCATGTCATTTTCAAGCATCGGTGTTGGCCAGATTGCCGTAAAGCCCATGGACGAGATATAATCCAGGTTATTAATTATTCCCCGGATATCGCCTCCGTGACGGCCATAATCATTCAACCGGTTTACTGTTGTTTCCCGCAAACCTTCCTGTCGGTCATTGGACGGATCGCCATTAGCAAACCGGTCGGGCGTAATCAGGTAAATCACATCAGAGGAAGAAAAACCCTTTTGCTGCATGATTTCCCGGTTGCGGGCAGCCAGGGTATACTCAAACCGGGCTACTTCGTTATTCCCCTTCCTGAACACAATCGGGAAACGGCCGGGCTTTGTGGATGGCGCCACCTGCAGATCAATAAACAGATAATGGGGGCTCTCCGCCTTTGTAACTTTTACAAGACGTACGCCCGGATATTGCACAGAAACAGTTGTTCCCCCGACAGACTCCCCATGCACCAGTAATTGCAACGAAGTGTTTTTCATACCCACCCACCAGTTCATAGGCTCCACACGCAGTGATTGCGCGGAAATTACCTGGCAAAAAAGCAAAAGAATAAATGAGGAAAGACACGTATAGATCTTTGTGGCAGGACGGAATACTGATTTCATATGCGCCGTTTATAACGCAAAGATATTTGAAACCGTCCTTATTAACCCAACCGATTACTCCACCTTAAATACCGGATTCTGAGCACAGATAATCCGTTTTACTTTATCGCACCAGGTATGAGAGGCTTTTGTAATGGTTTGTGTTTTGGCGTCAGCTATCAGCGTATTCCAGTTGGGCTTTCGTGTAAATGGCCCCAGTGCTTTTTCCAGCGACTCGCGAAAACTGAATGTAAACAACCCGCCATCCGCCGGATTTCCCGCAGATAACTGACCTTTTACAGCCGCTGTCATAAGGAGAGAGGTTCTTTTTTTATCCATAAAAAGAGCCTGGCAATTTTCCATACTCCAGCCAATGGAAGATGTACGGGTAGAGGCTCCCACCCCGCTCATAATCTGACCGGCTGTAGGGTCATTGTTGCAGCAATCGCTTAATACCAGATTCAGCCGTCCCCCCTTGGCTTTCAGTTTCTGGAAGATGGTTTCCACATTGAGGGCATAGGCCCCGCCGTATTTCTGAAAACTTTTATCCCGCAAATCCATATAAGGGAACTGATATCCTTCATTGACATCATTGAAGCCATGACCTGAATAGTAAAACACCACAATATCATCGGAACCGGGCTGCACGGCACTGACGGCTTTATCCACATTTACCTTACTGAACTCCTTCCCGGATATCACGGTCGGACTAAACTGTATGCCAAGAAACTCAGCCACTTCACTGAAAGTTTTGAAAGTGGCATCCTTATCCACCGCACAGGTGGTGCCGATGGATTTATCCTCCGTATTGGCTACCAGTACAAGATGAAGGGTGGTTTTCTTTTCCTGGGCCGTCAATCCACGGGTTGTGGTGGCAAAAAGCTGCACATAAAAATCATCTTGCGGAGTAAAATAATGCAGGACCAGTTCTTCCGACAAATCAGCCTGTTCCAGCAGACGTACGTCATCCATGATGCCGAATTCCTGGGTACTGTCTTCATTGACTGTATATACAAAAGCCGGTTCATAGTACGATGTGCCGGGTTTCATTTCAAACACAAAATGATCCGGTACATAATCTCCTTCCACTCCAAAAATCGTACGGGGTGCATGGGCATAAAAAATCAGCTGTGAGGAATCCGGCGATCCGTCCTCATGTTCCCCATAAATTTCCTCCATGGGCAATTCATACAACTGTCTGGAATTAGCCGATGAATCAAAATAAGCCACCCGGATAAAACCGGTACCATCGTTATGTCGCGTGAGGAATGCCCGGTAATTATCATTTACACCGTTGTCCACGTAGTGGTATTTCAGTTCATACAGCGTCTGGGAAAAAGCGGCAGGTGACAAACTGCTGACAGCCAGTATCAGCAGCAGCCGGTAAATACGACTCATACGCGTTGGTTTAAGGTGTAAATAAATCTAACCAATCTGTCCGGATTCCCCAAAAAAATCTGACAGACTGTACCCTTTAAAAATTCGCCGGTTGCCCTTAATAGTACTAAATTTAATGTATAACCAACACCAGTATGAGCCTGCGTTTTTTCATTTCCGGGAAAAAATTGTCATTTCTCTTTTTCACGGTTTCCCTGTTTTTTCCCACCCATTCCTCTGCGCAGAAATCAAAAGCCGACAGCCTCCGGCGTATGCTGAATATGGAAAAAACGGATACCAGCCGGGTCCGCCTCATGTGGCAGCTCGCAGGTGCCATGGGTGTATATGATCCGGATACGGCACAATATCTCTCCCAGCAGGCACTTTACCTGGCCCGCAGCATGAATTACCTGGAAGGTGAGTCACGTTCCCTGGGTGTGCTGGCCAATACCCTGACCAAAATAGGTAACTATCCTAGAGCCCTTGATCTGAACCTGCAGAAACTGAAACTGGAAGAAAAAAGAGAAAAGCCCCGAAACCTGGCCAGTGTACTTATGAATATCGGAGTAGTATATGTGTCGCAGGAAGAATATACACAGGCCCTTGACTATTACCGGCAGGCGGATTCTGTAATCCGGGTCAGGAATGTAGAGGATATGAAATACTACATCAACCTGAACATCGGGGATGTCTATAACCGGCTTGACCGGTCTGATTCCGCATTCAGGTATTTTAATACTTCTCTTTACCTCGCCCGTGAACTGGAAGATGGCGACCTGATCGGCACGTCCATGACCGGTCTCGGACACAGTTACCTGAAACTGGGCAATTACAATGCCTCAAGAGAAAATTACAATGAAGCGATCCGGCTGCTGCTGGCCGCGAATGATGATGAAATTCTCTGTGAAGCCATGCTTGGACTTGCTGAACTTTATGAAAAAACAGGCCGGCTGGATTCAGCAGCGTACTATGCCACCGCATCGATGCGGATAGCGAAGTCGGCCGGTTTTCTTTCTAAAGAACTTGAGGCCGCCGAATTCCTTACCACGCATTACCAGGAGGAACGAAGCATTGACAGTGCGTTCATGTATGTGAATTATGTCCGGGGATTAAATGACTCTGTATACAGCAAAAGCCGTATCCGGGAATCACAGGTAATTTCCAGTAATGAGCATTTCCGCCAGTTGGAGCTGGAGGAAACAAAAAGAAAGGAAAAGGCAGAACGTATGCAACAGTTGCAGATGTTGCTGATCGCGATTTTTATACCGGGGTTCTTTCTCATCACGCTGGTACTGAGTCGGGCCAATGTACATATCCGGGTCATCCGGGTACTGGGAGCTTTATCACTTCTGTTTCTCTTTGAATACCTTACCCTCCTGCTCCACCCTACTGTTGCTGCATTAACACATCATACACCCATTTATGAGATTCTGATATTTGTCGTCATCGCGGCCATCCTTATTCCGCTTCATCACAGGCTTGAACATTGGTTTATTCATAAACTCATCCATCACCGGCACGGGCACTCCAAACCAGATACCCCACCGGCAGAAACAGTTCAGGTTCCTGAAACACCAGCACCGGAATCACCGGCTGCTGAAAACAAAAATGTTCCGGCTCAGATCACTAAACCGGAACAACAAAACAATAAAAAATGAATTAATCGGTGGTTTTCACCGGACGGGTTGAGGCCGTATCCATTTTTGACGTGTCAATCGGAGGAGGAGGTGGCGCTACTTGTTCAACCGGTTTTTGTGAAGCGGTGTCCGGGTTGTCTTTTTTCTCACTGCTTTCATTACAACTGATGGTAATGATGGCGGCCAGTGCAAGGCATACACCGGCAAAACGGATGGAGGTAGTTGGCTTTTTGCTGAACATAAAGTTTGGTTTAGGTACTCATTTTACAAAATTTTCCAGCCTTTTCCAAATAATCATTTTATGGAGTCGCGGGTTTCCTAGTTTCCAGGCTACCGCGGCGCATAAACTTTATTATATTTGAACCTTGAATTATCACCATTAACCCCCTCATTCAGTATGGAAAATTCCCAGTGGAAAAACAAGTACCAGGCCCTCCGTAAAGTATTATTCGCCTCCGCCCTGATCAATCTTTTACTGGCCGGCTTCATACTTTATAAGAAATTCGGCGACCGCATCCGCACTACATCCGCCACCACCGGTTATGGAGACTATGAAAATAAACTGCTGGCCGCGAATGCCGCTTTTTACCAGATGCTGCCCAACGACAGTAATGAAATCGTATTTGCAGGCACCAGTATGACCGCCGACTTTCCCTTGCAGGAAATGTTCCGTACTCTTCAAATCAAAAACCGGGGTATAGCGCTTACCCGTACGGAAGATCTGCTGGCCAGAATGGGTGAAATCACGGCGGCACAACCCAAAAAAGTGTTTATTGAGGCTGGCATTAATGATATAGGCACGGGCATTCCGGCCGACACCTTGCTGGCAAATATGAAAAAGATTATAATCCGCATTCAAACCGAAAGCCCTGCATCAAAAATCTATATCCAGTCCCTGTTCCCTTCGCAGCATAAAGACAAACAGGAAGCCATCGCTTACTGCAATCAACAACTCGAAAAAATCGGCGGCGAAATGCAGGTAAACTATTTAAATCTGTATCCCTCTTTTCTGAAAGAAGGGGTGCTGGATCCGGCCATGACTTTTGACGGCATCCAGTTTAACGGCGCCGGATATGCGAAATGGAAAGAACTGCTGGATCCCTTTGTCAATGAGTAGCCGGCTTTTCTTCTTTGCGTAATAACCTGAAATAAGTGGCTTTAAAACGGCCTTTTACCACGGTGCCCTGCACTTCCGCTTTCCTTACCGCATTACAGAATCCGTCATCCGCATGGGCATCCCCATGGTCATCAATGGAAGTGCCGTCTACAAAATAAGCCTGGCCGTTCATCCTTATGGCAAGGCTGCAACCGGGTGCTTTTAATCCGAGCTGGCACTGACCACAGGCCGTTTCCACCACCTGGATCTTTTTAGTGGAATCAGGTACAGACAACGGTTTGCCGGATTGCTGGGCGGAGAGCCCGAAAACGGCCATCATGAGTGTAATTACAAATAGAATTTTTTTCATATCGCTGGTAATTATTTCCTTTTTAAAAAATATGTGCCTGGTTGGTATCCAGGGTTAATCCTATTGACTCTCCCGGAGCCATTTTAGTGGTCGCCCTGACTTTGAGCAACAGGCCTCCTGCTTCAACTTTCAGCATAAAATAGCTGCCACAATAGGCCGCTTCCTTCACCTGACCCGGGAGTGTACAATCTCCGATGGATGATAGTTTAATTTGCTCGGGCCGGATCATATATTGTTTTCCCTTATGAAATTCGCTATCCGGATAGAAATGAACTGCGGGCAGCAGATTATAATCTCCAAGTAATGCTGCCGTATATTCATCCACCGGTTGTTCATAAATGGATACCGGGTCATTATCCTGGATAACAACTCCTGCACGCATCACCAGTATCCGGTCGGACCAGGATAAAAGATCTTCCGCATCATGCGAAACCATGATACAGGTAATTTGAAAACGACTGGTGATTTCCTTCAATACATCACGGATGATCCGGGTATGTGCACAATCCAGATTGGAGAAAGGTTCATCCAGTAATAATAGCGAAGGAGAAGTAGTCAGTAAACGGGCCAATACAATCCGTTGTCTTTCCCCCCCGGAGAGCTGATCGGTCCTGCGCTTTAACAAATGACGGATCCGGCAAACATCATATATTTCAGCGGCGGCTTCTTCTGACAGCAGGTTTTTACATTCCAGCTCTTCTTCCACCCTGTAATTATTACGGAGTTCAAAATGCTGGCTGAGAAAAGCTATGCCCGGATGCCCGGGCAGCAATTTTTCATGCGGACCATACACCCGTTCACCTGATAACTTAATGGTGCCACTATCCGGCTGCATCAGGCCGCCTATCATCTTCAGCACACTGGTTTTACCGGAACCGGTTTCACCAATAATCGCCAGGTTACAGCCGGCTTCCAGATTAAACTGAATATCCTGAACGGCAAAACCCGTTTTCTCTTTTTTTTGTAATCCTGAAACCTCCAATAAAACCATATTCCGAAAATAAATGATCAGTCAATACCGGCAATGAAATGTTAATGAAAGGCGGCTGCGTCAATTTGTTTTTCCAACAGCATAAATTCCAGCGGCCTGAGATGACGGCCCGTCAACCCGTCTTCCGTGAATGTTTTCCGCTCCCCTGTATCCTGATACCCATGCCGTTTATACCAGCCGATCAGCTCTTCCCGAACGGAGATCACTGACATATAAATAACCGGGCATTGAACAAATGCGGCATACTCTTCGGCTGCCTTCAGCATTAATTTACCAATGCCTGCTCCCTGTTCTGCCGGTGACACGCTGAACATTCCGAGGTAAATCCGGCCTTCCTGCTTTTGTAAATTCACACAAGCTGTCAGCAGTCCTGCTTCATTGGTATATTTCAGAAAAACACTGCCGGGAATCTGCATGGTCTCCAGCAGGTTTTGCCGGTCGGTCCGGATATTTCCGGCAATCAGATCAGCTTCCGTTGTCCAGCCTTTCCGGGAACTTTCACCCCGGTAGGCACTGTTTAGCAGCTGTACAATAGCATCCGCATCATCGGTTCCGGCCAGCCGGATATGTATATCACTAAAGGAAATCATGGGGTAAAAATAGGATTTTACAGCAGCCGTCGTTTACTAATAACGGATAAATAAGGCGCCGGGATGTATGCAGATATCCAGCCGGGCGGCTTCCCCGTATTCCCCATCGAGATGGTAAGAAATCATTGTACTGCTTTCCAGTTTCAGGGTGGTCACTGTCTGGTGATGAATAAAAGGCAGGTTAAGGTGATTCCCTTTTTCAATTACCGGCAGGTAGATAAGTCGTTTTAAAGGAGAAAGTGCGTCGGCAATTACCAGATCAAGTCGTCCATCATCTGCCCGGGCGGCCGGTGCCACATGAAAACCGCCACCGGCCCGCCGGCCGTTGCTGATATCCACCAGCAGCTTTTTACCGGTGATTACCTGGTCATCGGTATAAATTACAAAGACCGGAGACCGGTATGTAAAGATCTTTTTCAGGATTGTAAACAGGTAGGATGTCTTGCCGGGTAATTTTTTTTTAGCCTGTAAGGCTTTCGCCACTGCCCCTTCAAAACCGGCACCTACCCCATTCACAAAAAAACGGTCATTGCATTGCCCAAGGTCAACAGACCGGGCCGCGAGTTGCAATACCTTATCCAATTGTTCACGGGTATTGGTTTCTCCATAAAGCAACCAGTGAAAATCGTTCCCCGTGCCGCCTTTGAAAATCACTACAGGAATCCGGACACCCGGGTACTTATTTACAAAATAATTGACGGTACCATCTCCACCTGCCAGAAATATATCCGTAAACCCGGTCAGGTTTTCCGGCCAGTTTCCGATAAAAACGGTGTGCCGGATATGTTGCTGATGCAGCATGGTTTCCAATAATCCCGCCACCTTTACGGCCTGCCCGGCCCCTGCCAGATCATTGCATAAAATGACTACATGTGAATTTCCGGCTGCTATCATTGGTTCAATCGTTTCTTTCAATAAAAATCGTTTCAATATACTTCATACCGCTGACAAACGGCGGGTCCCGTTCATTTTTTTAAACAGGGCAAACGTCCTATTTTCACCGCTATGCACCCGCAAATTGATAAGCTGCTGAAATGTGTGGAACTCGAGGAAAAAGAACAAGCCACCCGCTATTCACTTGACCAGGCACATACCCTGAAACAACTGAAAGCCGAAGGACTGGCGCTGCACCCTTTAATAATAACCCGGAAGAACTTTGGCTATGCGGATTATCCGGAAATCAGCTTTAAGCTTTCCTTCCCTCCGGAAACCAATATGTTCAGGGATGGTGCCGCTATTGAATGTTTTATCGCTGGCGAAGATCCGGTAAAAGGGGTATTGATTTCCCTGGATGGAAAGAGCGGGGAATTCCGTCTTTTTGCCCCTGACTTTCCGGACTGGATAGAAGACAATGGTGTTGGTATCAAACTGGCACCGGATACCCGTACCACCAGCATTATGAAGCGTGTGCTGGGAAACCTGGAACAACAGAAAGAGTTGTTCCGCCTCTTCGATCAGTTACATGGTAAACCGGTTACGGCTGTTTCAAGTAATGAAACAACATCTCTTCCCCTGGCCTTTCATACCAGCGGACTGAATAAAAGCCAGCAGGAAGCCGTGCAGGCCATTTGCGGAACAGAAGAACTGCTTATAGTACATGGTCCGCCGGGTACAGGCAAAACCACCACATTAGCTGAAGCCATTTTTCAATTGGTTAAACGCGGCGATAAAATCCTGGTGTCCGCTCCCAGTAATACGGCCGTTGACCATATTTCAAAAGCGTTGCTGGAAAAAGGAATCAACCTCCTGCGTGTCGGGAACAGCAGTAAAGCAGATGCGGCCATTTTCGCACATACACCGGAAGGCAAACTGGCGGTTAGTAAAACGCAAAAAGAAATCAGGCAACTCAAAATACGGGCGGAAGAGTTCAGAAGGATGGCACTGAAATACAAAAGGAGTTTTGGCAAGGCGGAACGGGAACAACGCAATCTCCTGTTTAAAGAAGTTAAAACCATCCGTGCTGAAATCAAAAAATTACAGGCCTATAACGAACAACGGCTCTTTGACGAAGCGGATGTGATAGCCGGAACACCGATCGGATTATATGATGCGGGAACAGAAAACCTGAAATTCCAGGCCTTGTTTCTGGATGAAGCCGGTCAGTGTATTGAGCCCCTGGCCTGGTGTATTTTCCCGATGGCAGACCGGAAAATTCTGGCCGGTGATCACTGGCAGCTGCCGCCCACTGTATTGAGTCATGAAGCGGCCGCACTCGGCTTTAATAATTCCATTCTGGAAGTGGCCGTTAATCACAGCCGGTCGGTGTACTTACTCGACACGCAATACAGGATGCGTGATATGATTGCCGGATTCAGCAGCCGGTATTTCTATAAAGAATTGCTGAAAACCGCAGGTCACCTTGCCGACACAGGCACCCATCTTTGCTTTATTGACACAGCCGGATCCGGTATGCAGGAAAAACAGGGTCCGGATGGCATCAGCCTGCAAAATGAAGGCGAGCTGAACCTGGTACCCCGGCTGCTGGAAGAAAATGGTTGGGAACCCCGGAACACGGCTTTTATATCACCCTATTCGGGGCAGGTAGCTGCAGCCAGAGAATTGCTGCCTGCCGGTCTTCGGATCAGTACAGTTGACAGTTTCCAGGGACAAGAAAAGGAAAATATAATTTTATCCCTTGTGCGCAGCAATGATGAAGGAGAAATCGGCTTCCTGAAGGACTACCGCCGGATGAATGTGGCTATCACCAGGGCAAAGGAACAACTGATAGTAATTGGCGACAGTGCTACTATCGGCGGGGACAAATTCTACCAGGCATTCCTGGCCTATGTGGAAGAAAAGGGCGAATACAGATCCATATGGGAGTTTTCGCTTTAATCAACAAAGACATCTGCCTCCTTTTTCAACCCTCTTTACTTTGACAACAATCAACTAATGCAGTGACAGTTGTCAAGCGTAACCCCCTTGTGCAGTGTCTACCTTATGCCAAATTCTTTGTTATGAAACGTACAGCCATTTTATGCCTGATCACCGCCCTTATCCTGACGGCAACCAGTGCCGATGCGCAGATTCTGAATCCTAAAAAAATCCTGGAGCGAAAAGCAAACAAGGCAATTGAGAAAAAAACAGAACAGGCTATTGACAGCATTTTTACTAAAAAAGAAAAACCGGCTGAAAACAAAACAGATGAGTCGGATACGAAACCGGAAGAACCAAAGGAGATTACAGATGTTCCTCCAGTCCGCGACACCACTCCCACCCTGCAGGCTTATTCGAAATTTGATTTTATCCCCGGCGAGAAAGTTATTTTCTATGAGGACTTTAGTCAGGACAATATCGGTGATTTCCCCGCACTCTGGAATACAAATGGATCAGCGGAAGTGGTAAGTACGAATCTGTTTCCCGGGCATTGGTTGCAGGTTTCCGGCGAGAAGACCGTCTGGACCGATGCGTTGCTGACACTGCCGGATAATTATACGATTGAACTGGATGTGATTCCCACCAAGGGAGATGAAGGGCGTATGGCCGGATATGGAATCCGCCTGATGCAGGCCGCCAACCCTAAAGCATGGGATGGAGGTTCCGTACCCGGGAAAGCCGGCTTTAACTTCTTTGTGGAATATTTCGGCCGGCCGGGATATCGTACGTACATCAACAGTGAAGAAGGAAGAGATCTTGGCTTATCCGGCTTCCGGGATGAGAAACAATATTTCCAGAAAGAAGGCCAGAAATATCATATTTCCATCTGGGTTCAGAAATCCAGAATTCGTTTATACGTCAACGAGAGTAAATTGGTGGATCTGCCCAAAGCTTTCCCGTTGCCGGAAAACAAAATGGACAGAATCCGTTTTGAAGACGGGTATGCCATGTACGGCAATATCCGGATAGCGGCCGGAGCACCCGATATGCGCAACAAACTGATGACAGAAGGAAAAATTGTCAGCTATGGAATTTATTTCGATGTCAACAAGGATGTTGTCAAACCTGAATCGTACGGATCACTGAAAGAAATTGCCAGTATACTCAAAGACAATCCCGATGTAAAAATCACGATAACCGGCCACACCGATGCGGATGGCGCAGATGCAGCCAACCTGGATCTTTCAAAGCGAAGGGCCATTGCCGTAAAAAATGAACTCATAAAATTATTTGGCATTGATCCCTCAAGGATGGAAACGGACGGAAAAGGCGAAACACAACCGGTAGCCCCGAATGACAAACCCGTGAATAAAGCGTTGAACAGACGGGTTGAGTTTATAAAGAGATGAAAAAGCTATTTTTAAAAAAGGCCGTATGGAATTTTCATACGGCCTTTTATCATAAACGCCTGCCGCAATATTCCACGCAATTTTATTACAATCGATCCGGAACAATTTCTGGTTATCACCGCACTGTCATCATATTATCAATATTACTCACACAACGGCTCTTTTTTTAAGAATCAAACGAGTAAAGGATGCAACCATATTTTAATCAGTGTGTTCAACTGAGTAAACACAATCATTGCATTGACGGTCATCATGTTCAGCGCCATGGTGATACCGTTACATTTAACTGTCGATTGATATTACTCTCCACAAATTTGATTTTATGAAAAAGTTATTCTTACTAACCGGTTTACTGATAACCGTTTTTGCTGCATATTCCTTTATCACTGACCAGCAGGATCCCTGGAAAGTTCCGGAGAAATATGAAAACCTGAAGAATCCGGTACCAGCCGACGAAGCTTCTATTGCTTCGGGTAAGGAACTCTATGATTATTTCTGCGTTAACTGTCACGGGAATGATGGCAAGGGTTCCGGTAAACGGGCACTGAAACTGAATAATATGCCTACTGATTTCACACTGGATATTTTTCAACAGCAATCAGATGGAGCATTATTGTACAAAATCTATTCCGGCCACAGTGATATGCCGGGTTTCAAAAAAAGAATTCCTGGAAATCAGGATGCAATGGATGGCAGTTTTGGTAAAACAAGAATACCGGGTGACCTGGTGAATTTCATCCGGAGTTTTGGCAAAAAAAACCATCATTAACTATACCCAGACACCCTGTCCTGAAATTCAAGGCTGTGCTCCTGCACAGCCTTTTCCGTATCCGGTCAAAAATCAAAACGGTTGATCCTGTGTTGAAGATAAAGGGCAATTTCTCTTCCTCCGTTTTCCATCAGCTGTCGGGAAAACCACCAACGGCAATAAACCTGAAATGAATCATTTATCTGATGTATTTCAATACGGATCCGGTTCCCCTTTTCATATGAGCTGGAATAAGGCATTTCGATAACCGAATCGGTAACAACAGGGGTTAAGCCGGCCAACAGGCGTTTCCTTTCTTCCAGGAACAGCAGAGCCCTGTCCCGGATCAACGGTAAACTATCAGCCGGAATAAGAAAAGGGTTGGATTGTGCATTTTCAAGTTGCAGATAAGCGGCTGGCTCTTTATGATCAAAAAGCGAAATAACTCCGGCCGCCGCCAGTGCGGCTGCCACACTAAAAAAAATAAACCGGCGAAATGAAACTCCTTTCATGGCCTTAAAATAAGCAATTGAGAAAAAGATGAAAAATGTCTTTTTTTTACCACCAGGCGCAGGAAATACATAAACAACTTTACGTTACAAAAATCAACGACATGAAACGTAAGGAATTTCTTTTCGGCAGCCTGCTGGCCACCCCCCTGTTGGCCATGAGCCGTAATCTGCTTACATCAGCTGATAGCGTACTACAAGGCGAACCATTTATCGTAGACGCCGGCAAGTCCCGTTTTGGGGAGACCGTCCGGTTCCTGGGAGTTCACCCCAATGACCTTAAAATATCTGCTAGAGACACCAATGGTCAGTTATCCGTGTTCGAATATACCGGATTGGGCCGGACGGGCCCTATGCTTCATGTACATCTGGAACAGGACGAAATTTTTATGATCACAGCGGGTGAATACCGCTTTGTGGTGGGCAATGAAACCCATATACTCAAAGCCGGACAGACTATTTTCCTGCCCAGGAATATACCCCATACCTGGATTCAGTTAAGTGAGCTTGGAAAAATGATTTATTTTCTGCAACCTGCCGGAAAAATGGAAGAGTTCTTTTCCTATATGAACAATTTGAAAGAAAGACCCTCCCAGGAAGAAATGGACCGGATCCATGCTGAACACCAGATGAAAGTAGTGGGTCCGCCACTGACTTTATAAAAAAACAGTAACTTAACCATTGAACAAAAACCATTTTGCTACTCAAAGATTTCATACCGGCACCAGAAGTCTGTGAATTCGTACAGTTGTACCGGATCGTGCACCTGCATTTTGAAAAGGGAATGGTCATTCCGCCAAAAGCCTATCCACCCCGGCCTGAACATTGCCTGGCCTTTTATCCTTACGATACGGAAACTGTCCGGTTTACCGGTTCAGGCAAACTCATCAGAAACCTGCCCATTGTTTTATACGGACAATTCACGGAAGTAACCCAACGGATGATCGGGCATAATTTCCTTGTTTTCCAGATAATATTTTACCCGGGTGCCCTTTACCGGCTTACCGGGCTAACTGCTGCCGAACTGAATAACCAGTATATTGATGCGGAAGCGGTTTTTTCAAGTGAAATACGGCTGGTAAATGAACAATTATACGATGCGAAAAGCTATCCGGAAATGCTGCAGGTGGCCAATCAATTTGTACGCGGACTGATCCGTCATCAAAAAAAGCCCCGGCTGCTGACCGATAATGCCTGGCATTTATTATTATCAGGACATGCAAAATTCAGTCTTGACCAGCTGGCCCGCGAAGCCTGCCTGAGTACCAAACAACTGGAAAGACGTTTTAAAGAACGAACCGGTGTGAATCCAAAACTATATGAACGGATCATTCGTTTTGACCGGGCGTTCCGCTTAAAAAACTCAAAACCAGCATTCGACTGGCTCCGGATTGCCATTGAATGTGGTTATCATGATTATCAGCACCTGGTCAGGGACTACAAGAATTTTACCGGGCTCTCCCCCACGGCTTTTCATGAAATTGAAAACAATGCCCCTGAAAGAAAATTCGGATTGAGTGAAGGATATTACAAAGAATAAAAAACAGTATGACCCGTGAGCATTACTGTTTATATATCCGGTCATTTCAGTCGTAGCACACAGGCCTGATAAGGAATACCGGAATTATGATCCATCCAAAACTCATGATTGCAATATTGGCCGTGCGTAAAAAAAGGCAGATAAACTGCCCTTTTTCACTTTGTTGATGTACAGAATTTATTGTTTCACTAAACGGAGTTTTTCATTCCATCCATTCTTACCGTTTACTTCCACCAGATAAATCCCGGCCGGAAGCCTTGAAATATCCAGATTGGTTTGTCCGGACTGAATGTTCTGTCTGAGAATTTCAGCGCCTGAACTGTTTCGTATTGTCAGAGTAAGAATACCGGCGGTAACAGGACAAGAAATAATAACATTACCGGAAGCCGGATTGGGAGCCAGACTGAATCCTCCGGATTCGGCTAAAACCTGTCTGATATTACTTAATTGAAACCGGCCATCGAAGTCATTTTCCCTGATCTGGTAAAACAGATTGCTGCCAGCGGGTGATGTATGCAGCCAGTTATAGTTCGTCATACCAGTACTGTTTCCGGCCGCCTTCACCTGACCAATCTTGACATATGTGATTCCATCCATACTATGCAGAATATCAAAGTAATCTGCATTCGTTTCTGTGAAAGTGCTCCATTGAAGCAATATTCCCGAACTATTCTTATGAGCAGACAGTTGCATGCCCGTAACCGGCAAAATGGTTGAGATACTTATCGTGCGGTTTGCAGACAGATTCAACAACGGATCTATGGCCAGACCCCCATATTCCACCACATAACCAAGATTATTGCTATTGGGAAGGTCGTTCCATTTTCCCAGGTTCAGTCCGCTGGAAAGCAATTGACCATAATGTTCATTGGAGCCACTATTATTCGGCTCACTCGTATTCCAGTTCATAAACCGGCTGCTCACGGATGTCGGTGTCACATTGCCATTTGAAAACTGGGTACCAATTTCACCCACAGGACCTGTTACCCAGTACCATTTCCCTTCAGCCGCAGCCTGGCTGGCATAAGTAGTCGCACCCGTAGCCGCATTGATATGCGTTACATCATCGCTTGCCCCTACCCAGGCATCGGCACTCAGTTTGAGTTTTATAAAATCATTTTCTTCCTGGCTGGTGATTGTGGCGAGGTATCCATTTAAGCCAAGGTAGGTCCTTGAAGCGGCACTGGTTTTAGCTGTTGTCCAGCTTCCGGTAGTCGAAACATATTCATAAAAGTGGCCGTTACTACCCGCCACCTGGTTACCGACTGAAAAACTGATATCCCTGTTTCCGATAATATTGGAAGTGGAATTGAATTTTACGGTTCTGAACAGGCTTTGCCATTGCGCTGCCGTTGCTGTACCTGTAAAGGATAATACCCCGGTACTGGCGTTGAAGCTGGCGGAAACCCCACCTGGTAAAGCGCCGGTATAAGTCAGTTCATCACCACTCTTGAAATTGGTGGTGATGGTGACTTTTGCATCGGTTAAAGAACCCGTACTGTAAACAAGGATGTCCTGATCCACCAGTACAGCGGCCGCATGCAATACATAATTATTCAGTGCAACAGATGTCTGAAGAGAGGTAGCAATCATCTGGATATTCCGG
>Ga0075152_10001515_pt1 | contig 16713 bp, 12 predicted proteins | sample JI61114C2DNA_FD_70964 | JGI IMG/M metagenome (GOLD analysis project Ga0075152, IMG submission 70964) | Wastewater effluent complex algal communities from Wisconsin, to seasonally profile nutrient transformation and Carbon sequestration -... | ecosystem: Engineered > WWTP > Effluent > Algae...
TAGGAGAGCATCTCTTCGCCGCCCTCCTCCTTCAGCTTGAGCAGGCCTCGAACCTCGACCTGCCGGATGCGCTCGCGGGTGAGGTTCAGGATCTCGCCGACCTCCTCGAGGGTGATCCCGCCGGTGTTGGCGACGTCCAGGGCGCACGAGTGCTGCAACTCCCAGACCTCGAGATCGGGGAAGTTGATCTTGATGCTGCCGGTCGCAGGGTTCACGTCGATGTAGAGGTGGTACTTGCAGCTGACGTAGGGGCAGGGCCGCGCCACGTTCGCGCACTCGCCCCGGTTCTTGGGCCGCCAGTAGCTGCGCTCCGGATAGAGCAGCGCGCCGATCCGCAGCTCCTCCTTGGTCAGCCGCTTCATGGCGATGGTCTTGGCGCGGGCGCGCCGGACGATCGGGCGCGGATCGCAGCCGGACTCGACATCGTCGACCTCGACCTCGGTCTCGGCGTCGACCTCGGTCTCGGTGTCATTGTCGGCGGTCTCGAGGTCGTCGAGGTCGTGGTCGTCGGTGGTGCCTTCGGTCTTGAGCATGATGATCCCTGAGCGGGGCCGCCTGGTCGGCCCCGGTGAACCCGTGGTGGCGCAGAATTGAACGAGGAAGCCTGTCCCAATGGACAGGTACAAACAGTCAGCTACAAAAGTTCAGTGGGGCTGGCGGCTCCGCCCCCGCGGGGGCGGACGGCGGCGCTGGTGGAGACGAGCAGCTTCTCCAGCCGGTAGACGCCGCTCAGAAGCTCGTCGGCGGCGGTCCGTATCGACCGCAGTTCATCGTGAAGTTGATCCCGGCGGGCCGAGGGCGCCTCGCCCTCGAGCCTGGTCTCGAACTGGGACAGCAGCTCCTCGATGGCCTCGTCGAGGATCTCGATGCTGTCCTTGAAGGTGAGGAACTTGGCCTGGATCTCCTCGATCGTGTAGCGCTCGGCCATCAACTTCTTGATGGTGTTGATGCGCCGGACGGCGCGGACCGGGTAAACGCCGTGCGAGCCGAGGTGCTTGCCCTTCTGGCCGACCCGACGCGAGCGCGGCACGAGGCCGAGCTGCACGTAGCGGCGCAGGTTGGCCTCGCTGAACTTGACGCCCTGCTCCTCGAAGGCCGCGACGAGCTGCTGCGAGCTCAGCCCCTCGGGGCTCTGCGCCTCGATGGCGCGGATCTGGGCTTCGCTGAGAGAGTGGGCCATGGGGATGAGGTTCGTGGGCGCGGGCGGGAGAGCGGCGATGGAGCCCCGTCAGCGGCATGCTGCGGGATCCCTGATACGGGTGGATCCGAGCTTGCCGTGTCTCCTGGTACGATCTGCGTCGCGGCCAGGTCGGCAATGTATTCTATTGAGTAGATCCTTGGAAGCATTTTCCATCGAGCACTTCAAGTTTTGACGCCGCGCCCGCTGCTACCTCGTTCAGTGCCACCTGCTCAGATTTTCAGATTCGCGGCCTCGCAAGGACGATCTCGCCGACGCGATCGGCGGCGCCAGGAAGCCACCGCAGCCGGTCTGGGCGAGCTTCACCTGAACACAGTGACAGTCGAGCAGCAGTGGCCTGGATTCGCGGCCGTGGTGGCGCGATGACGACCTGTCCCCAAGGCCATGCACAGGTAAACCACAGCTTATCCACAGCCTCGCGCCGCACGCCCGCGATCGCCTTGAACGGCGTCCGGCGCCCACGTATCACCCTGCGAGCCGAGATCGCGGCCTCGCATCGACGCGATCTATTCACGCGATCGCGTCGACGACCGACACTCGAGCTCGGCGGTCATCGGGAGATCTCATCGCAGGGTCGTGGATGCAGATCCCGGTAGCGAGATCTCGGCGGTGCATTGGGAGATCGTGTCTCGCCCAACTGCAGACCTCGGGCGGATCCCGGCCCACGACCTGGCCCTCGCTCAGCCCGGTTCAAGGGCCAGCGGTGCCGTCATCGCCACGCGCTGCTGGAACGGATCATACTGCTCGGGGCCGTTGTACTTGTAGCGCTTCTTCTCGTGCTGCCAGACCGGGCCGCGATCGACGCAGCCGTGGAAGCGGTCGGCACGTGAGCAGTAGATCCGGACGTGGAAGTGGTCGTCGTGCGGAGGCGCGTCGGCCGGGCTGTACATCACGGTGCGCGCGTACTCGATGAGCCACGCCGGTCGCTGCTTACGGGTGGCGTACTGCAGCAGCCGGTCCTCGAGGCCCTGGGAGACGAACACCCACTGCACGCGGATCTCCGGGTCGGTCAGCAGGGCCTCCACGAGCTGCCAGTTGCGCGCGGCGTCGAAGCGGCGCCGCTCCCACTCGAGCTCGGCATAGGCGACGCCGCGGCGGACATAGGGCTTGCCGTCGGCGTCGTAGCGGATCATGTCGTGCTGCGGCGCATCGAGCGGATGGCCCTTGGCGTCGACGCTGTAGAACAGCAGGTCGACGTCACGACCGGACTGGTGACTGCCGTGCCACAGCGACTTGCCGCCGCGCTGCGGTCCGAGGTCGGCGATGCCGAGCAGGCCCTTCTTGGCGCGCCCGCTGACCTTCTTGGCGACCCGCTGCAGCGCACCGACCAGCTCGTCGACCCCGTACTGGAAGCCGCGCTCCGACCAGCGCGGGGGCACCGTGAAGCCCGGGCCGCTGACGGGGAGCTTGGCCGGCCGGCGCATGCGACCGCGGCTGGTGGTGCCGGTCGACACGCTGGTGCCGTCGGTCCACAGGTTGGGCCCCGCGCAGGCGGCCGCCGACACCAACATCAGTGCCGCCAGCCTGCCTGCACGCGCCCGGACCATGACCCTACCTTAGAGGATCCTCGGGCCTTGTCCAAAGATCCGCCGCGAGGCGCGAGGATGGCCCGGGGACGCGCCGGGGCGGGCTTAAACGAGCCAGGGCCGGCCCCGCTCGCGCGGGATCCGGCCCTGTCTCTCGGGTCAGGTGGCCTAGTTCTTTTCCTCGAACTCGGCGTCGATCACGTCGCCCTGGCCACCGGCCTGCCCGCCGGCCGGCCCCGCTCCACCCGGGCCTGCGCCGCCGGCCGCCCCGGGGCCGCCAGGACCGCCAGGACCGCCCTCGCCCGGCGTGCCGTAGGCCGCCTGCGCAAGCTTGTGGGACGCCTTGGTCAGCTTCTCCTTGGCGGCGTTGATGCGGTCGGTGTCCTTGGACTCGAGCACGTCCTTGGCCTCCTTGAGGGCCCCCTCGACCTCGACCTTGGGCTCCGCCGGCAGCTTGTCGCCGTTCTCACTGATGAGCTTCTCGGTCTGGATGATCAGGGCCTCGAGCGAGTTGCGGGACTCGACCGCCTCGCGGCGCTTCTTGTCCTCCGCCTCGAACTTGGCGGCCTGATTGACCATGTCCTGGATCTGCTGCTCGTTGAGCCCGGAGTTGGCCGTGATGGTGATCTTCGACTCCTTCGCGGTCGCCTTGTCCTTCGCGGAGACGTGGACGATGCCGTTGGCGTCGATGTCGAAGGTGACCTCGATCTGCGGCACGCCCCGCGGGGCCGCCGGGATGCCGCCGAGGCTGAAGCGACCGAGGGTCCGGTTGTCACCGGCCATCGAGCGCTCGCCCTGGCAGACGTGGACCTCGACCGAGGGCTGGTTGTCGGCCGCGGTGGTGAAGGTCTCCGACTTGCGGGTCGGGATGGTCGTGTTGCGCGGGATGAGCGTGGTCATCACGCCGCCGAGGGTCTCGATGCCGAGGCTCAGCGGGGTGACATCGACCAGCACGATGTCGGTGACATCGCCCGCGAGCACGCCGGCCTGGACCGCGGCGCCGAGACCGACGACCTCGTCGGGATTGACGGTGCGGTTGGGCTCCTTGCCGCCGAAGAAGTCCTTGACGGCCTTCTGGACCATCGGGATGCGGGTCGAGCCGCCGACGAGCAGGATCTCGTCGATCTCCGAGGGCGACTTCTTGGCGTCGGCGAGGGCCTTCTTGAGCGGGTCGATGCTGCGCTTGACGAGGTCCTCGACCATGCCCTCGAACTTGGCGCGCGACAGGCGGATCTGCAGGTGCTTCGGGCCGGTCGCGTCGGCGGTCAAGAACGGCAGGTTGACCTCGGTCTCCGGGGCCGACGACAGCTCGATCTTGGCCTTCTCGGCCGCGTCCTTGAGGCGCTGAAGGACCAGCTTGTCGTTGCCGACATCGAGGCCGGTGTCCTTCTTGAACTCCTGGATCAGCCACTTGACGATGCGGTCGTCGAAGTCGTCGCCGCCGAGGTGGGTGTCGCCGTTGGTCGAGATGACCTCGACCACGTTCTCGGCGACCTCGAGGATCGAGATGTCGAAGGTGCCGCCGCCGAGGTCGTAGACCGCGATGACCTGCTCCTTGGCGGTGCCGGTCTTGCCCTTGCCGAAGCCGTAGGCGAGCGCCGCCGCGGTCGGCTCGTTGACGATGCGCTTGACCTCGAGGCCGGCGATACGACCGGCGTCCTTGGTCGCCTGGCGCTGGGCGTCATTGAAGTACGCGGGGACGGTGATGACCGCCTCGGTGACCGTCTCGTTGAGGTAGTCCTCGGCCGCCTTCTTCAGCTTCATCAGCACGCGGGCGCTGATCTCCGGCGGCGGATACATCTTGCCGCGGATGCTGATCTGGGCGTCACCGTTGGGCGCGCGCACCACCTTGTAGGGGACGCGGGCGATCTCGGCCTTGAGCTCGTCGTGGGGCATGCCCATGAAGCGCTTGACCGAAAATACGGTGTTCTCGGGGTTTGTGATCGCCTGGCGTCGCGCCTGCTGGCCGACGAGGACGTTCCCGTTCTGCTCGAAGGCCACGACCGAGGGTGTGGTCCGACCGCCCTCTTCGTTGGCGATAACCTTCGGTTCGTTGCTTTCCATCACGCAGACGACGGAGTTCGTCGTGCCGAGGTCGATTCCAATGATCTTTCCCATGAGTTTGTGGATGTTCCTTTCCGAGAATTGGCGGGCAAGGTAAGGCGCGGGCCCGGGCTGTCAATCGGCGTTCTCGCGGCCAAATGCAGCCCCGTGGGTCACGCCGGATCCCACCCAGAGGTACGAACGGCAAACCCCGCCGGAGGGCGGGGTTTCAGTGAGCACAGGGCCGGCGCCTCAGACGGGGGCGAGGACTTCGGGCGCAGCGGCCTGGTCGGGCGCAGCCTCCGCGGGCGCGGCCTCCTCCTCGACCGGGTGGATGAAGACGTGCTCGGCGGCCTCATTGACGTTCTTGACGTAGATGATCTCGATCTCCTGCCGGATCTCCTCCGGCACATCGACCACGTCCTTCTTGTTGCGCTCGGGCAGGACGATGCGCTTGATGCCGGCGCGGTGGGCCGCGAGCATCTTCTCCTTGATGCCGCCGACCGGCAACACCAGGCCGCGCAGCGTGATCTCGCCGGTCATGGCGACATCGGGGCGCACGCAGGTGCCGGTCAGCAGCGAGGTGATGGCCGAGAACATCGCCACACCCGCCGAGGGGCCGTCCTTCGGGATCCCGCCCGCCGGCACGTGGACGTGGATGTCGTTGGTCTCGATGACGGACTTCTCGATGCCGAGCGCCTTGAGGTGGCTCTTGACGTAGCTCATCGCCGCCTGGGCCGACTCTTTCATGACATCGCCGAGCTGGCCGGTGAGCATGAGGCCGCCCTTGCCGGGCATCTGGGTCGCCTCGATGAACATGATCTCGCCGCCGACGGGGGTCCAGGCCAGGCCGGTCGCCACGCCGGGCTCCGCGGTGCGCTCGGCGACCTCGGGGAGGAACTTCTGCGGGCCGAGGTAGTCCGGGACGACGTCCTTATCGATGGTGATCTCGTCCTTGATCTCGCCCTCGACGACCTTGACGGCGATGCCGCGGATGATCGAGCTGATCTCGCGCTCGAGGTTACGAACGCCGGCCTCGTGCGTGTAGCTGTCGATCATCTCGAGCAGCGCGTCGTCGGTGAAGCTGACCTTGAGGTCCCCCTTGTCGAGGCCGTGCTCGCCGATCTGCTTGGGCAGCAGGAAGCGCCGGGCGATCGCCAGCGACTCCTGGCGGGTGTAACCAGGCAGGCGCAGGATCTCGAGCCGGTCCTTCAGGGCCGGCGGGATCGGGTCCATGTAGTTGGCCGTGGCGATGAACATCACCTTCGACAGGTCGAAGGGGACCTCGAGGTAGTGGTCGCTGAACGACCAGTTCTGCTCCGGGTCGAGGACCTCGAGCAGGGCCGAGCCGGGATCGCCGCGGAAGTCGTGGCCGAGCTTGTCGATCTCGTCGAGCACGATCACCGGGTTGTTGGTGCCGGCGCGCTTGAGGCCCTGGATGATGCGGCCTGGCAGCGAGCCGACGTAGGTGCGCCGGTGGCCGCGGATCTCGGCCTCGTCGCGCACGCCGCCGAGGCTGATGCGCACGAACTTGCGGCCGATCGCGCGGGCGATGCTCTTGCCGAGCGAGGTCTTGCCGACGCCGGGCGGGCCCAGGAGGCACAGGATCGGCCCTTTCTTGCTGGCGTTCAGCTTGAGCACCGCCATGTACTCGAGGATGCGCTTCTTGACCTTCTCGAGGTCGTAGTGGTCCTCGTTGAGCACGTCGCGGACGAGGCCGATGTCCAGCAGGTCCTCGGTGGTGATCGACCACGGGAGATCCGTGAGCCACTCGAGGTAGGTGCGGGTGACCGTGTACTCGGCGCTCGAGGGCTGCATCGACTTGAGGCGGTCGAGCTGCTTGCGGGCGACCTTCTCGGCCTCCTCGGGCATCTTCGCCTCGGTGATCTTCTTCTGGAACTCCTCGACGTCGCCGCTCTCGTCGTCCATCTCGCCGAGCTCGCCCTTGATAGCCTTGAGCTGCTGGCGCAGGACGTACTCGCGCTGCGAATGGCCCATCTCCTCCTGGACCTGGGAGTTGATGCGCTCGCGGACCTTCAAGATCTCGAGCTGGCGGGTCAGCAGCATCAGCACCTTGCGCAGGCGCTCGCGGACGTTGTTGGCGGCGAGGACCTCCTGCTTCTCGCCGGCCTCGATGTCGAGGTTGCTGATCACGAGGTCGGCGACCTGCGAGGGGTCGCTGACGCTGTCGAGCAGGGCGGCGGCCTCGCGCGGGAGCTCGGGCACGAGGGCGATCAGCCGCTTGGCGGTCTCCTTGATGCTCTGGACCAGCGCCGCGGCCTCGACGTCGTCGGCGTCCTGATCGGGCAGCTCGACGGCGCGGGCGCGCAGGAACGGCTCGGTGGCGACGATCTTCTCGATCTCGATGCGCATCACGCCCTGAAGGATGACGCTGTAGTTGTCCTTCGCGAGCTTGATGACCTTCAAGATCCGCGCGGCGCAGCCGACCGTGTGCAGGTCGGCCTCGGCCGGCTCCTCGACCCGGGCCTCGCGCTGGGTGACGATGCCGATGATCGGCCGCTCGTTGGCGATCGCCTCCTCGATGAGCTTCACCGACTTTGGACGGCCCACATCGATGGGGATGATCGAGCCGGGAAACAGCACCGAGTTGCGCAAGGGCAGCAGCGAGACGACCTCGGGGAGCTCCGGGGGGTCTTCTTGCTTGCCAGAGGGCGGAATTGAGGTGTTCTCGGTCACAGAAGTGCGGGAAACGTAACACTCACCCCCTAGCTGTCAACCACACGGCCGACCGTCAGGTTGGACCCGCCGGCGAACTGAACTGGGCGTGATCGCCGGGCCGCTCGGCGCGCGAGCCAGTCAGGGTCGGAGTGAATTCCATGGTACGGCGAGCAAGTGCGGGGCTCGCGTGCGCACCGCCTGGGCTTCCGGCGGGGTGTACACTGTGACGCTCGTGGGTCCGCCGCTTCTGACCGTAAAATCCGGCCCAGATATGGGCCGCAGGATCCAGACCCGGCTTCCCCCGCTCCGCGAGCGCCGTGACGACATCCCGCTGCTGATCCAACCCTTCCTGCGGGCGCTCGGCGAGCGCCTCGGCCGGCGCGTCGAGCAGTCTCCCAGGGCGCAATCGAGGTGCTGTGCCGCTATCGCTGGCCCGGCAACGTCCGCGAGCTCCGCAACGTGATCGAACGAGCGCTGGTGCTCGGAGACAGCGCCCAGCTCGAGCTCGACGACCTCCCGCCGGAGCTCCTGCACGCCGCGCCGTTCGCAGCGCCGTCACCCGCCGCGAGCGCCGCCGTCCACCCGCTCATCGAGATCGAGCGCGATGCGATCGCCCCGGCGTTGACGGCCGCGGGCGGCAACAAGGCCCGGGCTGCGGCGCTGCTCGGCATCGATCAAAGCACGCTGTAGCGTAGGCTCAAGGATCACGCGCTCGCCTGATCTGCCTCAGGTATCACTCCGCGGTATCATCGTAACCATTTGCGAACATAGAATTTATTACACGACTGGCAGTCGCGCCCTGAGGCCGTCGCCCCCGCAGTCCCCGTCGCCGCGTTCGGCATGATCGCAGGCCGCGCCCGGCCGACGGAGAAATCTGCGCGCGCCCTGCAACGGCCGCGAGCCCCGGAGCGACCTCCGCGGTCATGCGATTCGCGCTCATCCTCACCCTTCCGCTGACCATGGCCGCCTGCACGACCTGGGATCCGCCGGCCCAGGCCCTCTCCACCGCCTCGGGGATCTTCGAGGACGACTGGGCGGGCAGCAGCACCGGCTGGCAGGTCCCCGCCCGCACTCGCGACGACCGCCCGGGCGCGACGACGACCGGCCTCACCAGCTCGGCCGACCCGACCGCGCCGGGTCCCGAGACCGGGAGCGAAGGGACGCCGACCGCGATCGACCTCGGCGCCCTGCAGATCGTCGAGGTCCACCCCGACCCCGCCGGCAAGGACGGCGGCCTCGAGAGCCCGGAATACGTGGAGATCCTGCACATCGGTGACCAGCCGCTGGCCCTCGCCGGCCTCGAGATCGTCGCCCGCGCCTGGCCGCTCCTCGACGCCGACGACCTGGGCCTGGCCGACGCCGAGCTCGCGCCCGGTCAGCGACTGGTGATCCGCCGCCACGCCAGCGCCGCCGAGCTGCCAGCGATGAGCCCGGAGGGCGACGCCCTGCAGGTCACCTTCGTCGCCGACGGCGGTCTGCGCAACAGCGACGGCGGCGTGCTGCTGCGCTCGCGCGAGCAGATCGGCGACCTGATCATCTACGGCGCCGCGCAACCTGCCCCCTGGGACAGCTCCGGGGCCTGGCTCGGCCCGCCCGTCCCGACGCCGGGTAGCGGCGTCTCGCTGTGTCGCCTCGCCGCGGTCGATCACGACGACGCCAGCGACTGGACCGCGTGTCCGCCGACCCCGGGCCTCGCGCCGGTCGCCGACGAGGCCGAGAGCACGGGCACCTCCACGGGGGAGCCAGGCACGACCGGCGAGGTCTTGCCGGCGGAGGTAGCGATCGTCGAGGTCCTCAGCAACCCACCCGGCCCTGGCAACACGGAGAAGTACGCCGAGTTCGTCGAGCTCATCAACCTCGGTCCGGGCAGCATCGACCTCGCCGACTGGACCATCGCCGACAGCCTCGCCCCGGACGCCCCCGGCATCGACCCGCTCCTGTACCGCTCGGGGGAAGGCGGCTGCGTCCCGAACACCTGCCTCGCCGCCGGGCAGCGGGCGCTGATCGTGGGCAACCTCTATGCTGGTGACACGGGCAGCGCGCTGGTCCTGATGACCGACGACACCACGATCGCCAATGGGGGCCTCGGCGTCGTCGAGACGGTGGCTATCCGCGACGGCGCTGCGCTGCTGCGCTCGACTTACCGCGCGTGGCCGGACCCGCTGGCAGAACCCAACCCATCGCTCACCGAGCAGGCACTGCTGCGGGCCGATCCTTCTGCGGCCGACGCCCCCGAGGCCTGGACCTTCGCCGCGCCCAGCCCCGGAAGCTGATGCGGGGCGCCGCGCGGCATCGCTCAGTCGAGGTCGTAGCTCGGCCGACGGCCCTTCGGCGGACGCCGGTGGAAGTTGTCGCGCAACTCGACCTCACGGATCAGCTCGATCTCTTCTTTGCCAAGATCATCAAGATCTTGCAGCGCCTCGCGCTTGAACTCCTCGAAGCTTGCGAACTCATTCCGGTAGTAGCTCATGTCTGGCTTCGTAATCTATGTTCTTACATGTAGGCAAGAAAACTACTCCGTGTTCAGGAGGGCGGCGCGAAACGAGCGGCGCGGCGTCGCCGGTGGTAAGGAGTGGGCCTCGTGTCCAAGGACCCCGCAGCGAAGACCGCCGGCCAGAGCCCTGCCCCGTCCGCGAGGATCATTGCGATCAGCAACCAGAAGGGCGGCGAGGGCAAGACGACGACCGCGGTCAATCTGGCGGCCAGCCTCGCGGCGGCCGAGCGGCGGGTGCTGCTGGTCGACCTCGACCCGCAGGGCAACGCCAGCTCGGCGGTCGGCTACTCGCGCGGCGAGATCAAGATCGGCACCTACGAACTGCTGCTCGGGGGCGCCGGGCTGCCGGCGGTGGTCCAGCCGACCGAATTGCCGACCCTGCAGGTCATACCCGCCTCGGAGGACCTCGCCGGAGCGGAGATCGAGCTGGTCAGCGCCCTCAGCCGCGAGACCGTGCTGGCGCGGGCGTTCAAGAAGGCCGCGCCGCTGCCCTGGGACTTCGTGATCCTCGACTGCCCGCCCTCGCTCGGCCTGTTGACCCTCAACGCCCTGGTCGCGGCCGACTCGGTGCTGATCCCGATGCAGGCCAAGTACTTCTCGCTCGAGGGTCTCGGCGCGCTGATGGGCACGATCGGCATGGTCCGCGACTCCCTGAACCCGCGGCTCGCGGTCGAGGGCATCGTGTTCTGCATGCTCGACAAGCGCACCAACCTCGCCCAACAGGTGGTCGCGGAGGTCAAGCAGCACTTCGCGGAGCACGTCTTCGAGACCGTGATCCCCCCCAACGTGCGCCTGAGCGAGAGCCCGAGCCACGGCAAGCCGGTCCTGCTCTACGACATCGAGAGCAAGGGCGCGAAGGCTTACCTCGAGCTCGCCCAGGAGCTACTGTCCCGCGCCGAAGCGAGGTCTCGCCCGTGAATTTGCCCAAGCGTCCCGTCCTCGGCCGCGGCCTCGGGGCCCTGATCCCCCAGCGCCCCAGCGAAGCCGCCCCCGTCAGCACCAGCACCAGCACCAGCGCCAGCGCCAGCGGTGAAGCTGCGCCCGGCGGCCCGGTGCTCCGCATCCTGCCGATCGAGAGTCTGGTCCCCAACCGCGATCAGCCGCGCAAGCACTTCGAGGCCGCGCTGCTGCGCGAGCTGGCGGACAGCATCCGCGTGCACGGGATCCTGCAGCCGATCGTGTGTAGCCCGCACAACGACCCGCCCGGCAGCTTCATGATCGTCGCGGGCGAGCGCCGCTGGCGGGCCGCCCAGCTCGCCGGCCTGCACGACGTCCCGGTCGTGATCCGCGACACCCCGGAGAGTGACCGCCTCGAGCTCGCGGTGCTCGAGAACCTGCAGCGCCTCGACCTGAGCCCGATCGAGGAGGCCCAGGCCTACCGCCAGTTGATGGACGTCCGCGAGTACACCCAGGAGATGCTCGCCGAGCGCCTCGGTAAGGACCGCAGCACCGTCGCCAACGCCCTGCGCCTGCTGAAGCTCCCGCCGCGGGTCCAGGCCCTGGTCCAGGAGGGTCGCCTCAGCATGGGTCACGCGCGGGCTCTGCTCGCCCTCGAGTCCCCCGCCGACATGATCGAGCTCGCCCTCGAGGCGATGCAGAAGGGCTACACCGTGCGCGCCGTGGAGCGCGCCGTCCGGGCCCGGCTGCACCCCGAGCCCGCCGCCCTGGCGCCCAGCGAGGAGCAGCGCGCCCGCGAGGTGATCGTCCGCGACCTCGAGGATCGGCTGCGCCGCGGCCTCGGGGTCAAGGTCGCCGTCAAGACCAGCGGACAGCGGCAGGGCAGCGGCACGATCGAGCTGCCCTACGGCAGCCTCGACGAGCTCGACCGTCTCCTGCACATGCTGCTGCCGGCGGACACCCGCGACGAGCACGAGACCTAGGCGACCGGGCACAGCCCGGCGATCGCCGCGGCGAAGCGCCCGGCGGCCCCTTCGGCGTGGTCGAGGAACACGGAGGGCTCGCAGAGCTCGAGCTCGAGCAAGCGCGGCGCGCCGCGCTCGTCCGGGATCAGGTCGACGCGGGCGTACAGCAGCGGGCTGCGTCCCGGCACGACCGCGAGCGCGGCATGGGCGACGGCCAGCTGGGCCGCGCTCGCGGTGGTCGGGCGGATCTGCTCGGCCGCGTGGAGCCCGTCGACCATGCGCAGCCCCGGGACCAGGATCGCAGCCTTGCGGACCGCGTGGCTGAACACCCCCGCGAAGAACACCAGCGCCGTCTCGCCAGCGTCCTCGACCGCGGCCAGGTAGGGCTGGATCAGCGCCACGTGGCCGGCGGCATGCAGGCCGGCGACATGGGCCACGGCGGCGGCGTGCTCATCGGCGGTGAAGCGAGCCGCGCCGACCGAGCCGGCTCCGATCGATGGCTTGACCACGAAGGGCCCCTCCGGAAGCTCGGGCCGCTCCCCCGGCGGACACCAGCGCGAGGGTACGATCGCCACCCCGGCCGCCTCGAGATCGGCGAGGTAGCGCTTGTCCGTGGTCCAGCGCAGCACCGCCAGCGGGTTGTCCAGCGGGGCTGCGGCCGCGGCCCGTTCAGCCCAGGCCAGGAAGGCCTCGCGGCGGCGCGCGTAGTCCCAGGTCGAGCGCACGACGATGCGACGAAAGCGGCGCCAGTCGATGGTCGGGTCGTCCCAGACGACCACCTCGTGGGTGATGCCCACCCGCGCGAGCGCCGCCGCCAGCGGCGCGAGATCCTGATCGAGGGTGCGCGCCTGCTTGGCGGTCACGAGGGCCACGGGAGCGTTCATGCGCGCACGAGGAGAGCCCGCCCACGACGCCGCGTCAACCCCGGTGCTCGGGGTCCGGGCGGGCCATGCGAGCCGCCGAGGCCGCGGACGCCTCGAGCGGTTCCGACCTGGCGTTTTCGCACCTGGTGCTCGATCTCGGCTAAGGTGTCGATATGAGCGCCCACGGTGGTGTGCCGCCGCTCGCTAACCCTTGAAGTCCTGACAGGAGCACCTCGCTTATGCATCGCGTTCCCCTCTTCACGATCCTGGGCCTCGGGCTGACCCTCGGCGGCTGTAACGGCGCCAACACGAGCGAATCTGCCTCCGAATCGGCGGGCGCGACCGACAGCAGCAGCAGCGGCGGCGCGGCGGCGACGAATGACCCGTCCAACGGCACCTCGCAGTCGGCGAGCGACCCGACGACGGGGGTCTCCGGCAATTCCGAGTCGGCCACCATGGGCACGACCGCGGATGTCGGCGGCACCGCGGGTCCGACCACCGAGGACAGCACCACGGCCCCGGACGGCGACACGACCGCCGCGATCGACACGACGACCGACGAGGGCACCACCGCGGCCAGCGACGGCACGACCGGAGGATCGAGCACCGGCGGGCCGCCCGACGAGGTGTGCCTGGCGCCGGCGATGATGGTCCCCTGCGACAGCGGCGACGACGTGTTCAAGGCCATCGGCCTCAACTGTTCGGACGACCCCACCGTGGCGATCCCGATCAAGAACCCCGTGATCACGGCGCCCGACAAGACCAGCTATCGCGTGGCCACCCGCTTCGGCACCGCGCAGGACCCGATGGACCCCAAGCGCCCGGCCTGGGGGCCCATGGAGGGCAAGCGCTTCCTGGTCCTGACCACCGGCAAGTTCCCGGCGCTGAAGCCCGACGGCGCGCTCGTCGAGAACGACGACGAGGACAGCGAGTCCAACAACAACCCGGACGAGCTGACCCAGCTGCCCGGCGTGATGAAGTACGAGATGGGCAGCAACAGCGGGCAGGGCGGCACGCCGTTCATGGACTGCGACGGGACGCACGACTGCTCGGACACCCTCGAGGGGCAGTGGAACCTCGAGCCCAACAACGTCGCCAACGACGTGTTCTACATGTCCTTCAACGTGACGACGCCGCCCGGCACCCACGGCTACCTGTTCGACTTCGTGTTCTTCTCCGAGGAGTACCCGGTCTACGTCGACACGACCTTCAACGACATGTTCGTGGTCTGGTCGACGAGCGAGACCTTCACCGGCAACGTGACCTTCATCGAGGGCCAGCCGCTGACCGTCACTGCCCTGGCCGACTACATGACGATCGAGCCCGGCAACCCGCGCCTCGCGGGCACCGGCTTCCCGGGCGACGAGGAGGGCGCGGCGACCGAGTGGTTCACCGCGAAGGCCTCCGCCGAGCCCGGTGAGACCTTCACGATCGCGATCTCGCTCTTCGACATGGGCGACACGGTGTGGGACAGCGTCGGCATCCTCGACAACTTCCGCTGGGACTGCCAGGGCTGCGTCCCCAGCGAGGTCGACGACTGCGGCGTCATGCCCCAGTGAAGCCAGCGGGCCGGCTCACCGGCCTCGCGCGGGTCACAGCTCCGCGCCGCTCGCGTCCGAGCCGCTCGCAGTCGACGCCGCTGCCTCGAAACGAGGCAGCGGCGTCGACTGCTCCGAAATGATACACAGCGGATCATGAGCAGCGCCGCCCCCCGCAAGCACGGGCGCGCCCGCGTCCTCGCGGGCCCCCGGGTCGACCGTGACAGCGTGCTGATCGCCGTCGGCGAGCTGGTCCGCCGCGAGGTCGACCTCGACGCCCTGCTGCGCCAGGTGATCGACACCGTGACGCGGGCGATGGACGCGGACCGCGGGACCTTCTACCTGGTCGACCGGGCGCGCGGCGAGCTGTTCAGCAAGGCGGCCCACCTGCCGGAGCTGCGCGAGATCCGGCTCGCGCTCGGCCAGGGGGTCGCCGGCCACGTCGCGCGCAGCGGCGAGGCCGTCAACCTCCCGAGCTCGACCCGCGACCCGCGCTTCCACGGCGCCGTCGACCGCACGACCGGCTACGCGACCCGCTCGATGCTCTGCGTGCCGGTCTTCGACCGCGGCGGGGAGATCCTTGGCGTGCTGCAGCTGCTCAACAAGCGCGGCGCGGCCTTCAGCGCCGACGACGAGGCGCTGCTGCGCGCGCTCGCCAGCCAGGTGGCGATGATCGTCGAGAGCACCAGCCTCTACCCGCAGCTGCGCGCGCCCTCCCCTGCCCCGCTGCACTACCGCTTCAACGGCATCGTCGGCCAGGGCGAGCGCATGCGCCGGGTCTACGACGTGGTCGGCCGCGCCGCCGCCACCGACGCCACGGTGCTCGTCACCGGCGAGACCGGCACCGGCAAGGGCCTGATCGCCCGGGCGATCCACTTCAACAGCAAGCGCGCCGCGGCGCCCTTCGTCGCCGTCGACTGCGCCTCGCTGCCGGCGACGCTGATCGAGAACGAGCTGTTCGGCCACGAGCGCGGCGCCTACACCGGCGCCGACCAGCGCGCCCTCGGCAAGTTCGAGGCCGCCGACGGCGGCACCGTCTTCCTCGACGAGATCGGCGAGGTCCCGCTGCCGCTGCAGAGCAAGCTGCTGCGCGTGATCCAGGACCGCGAGTTCGAGCGCGTCGGCGGCCGGCGCAGCGTCAAGGTCGACGTCCGCATCGTCGCCGCCACCAACCGCAACCTCGAGGACATGGTCGCCCGCCAGCGCTTCCGCGAGGACCTCTATTACCGGCTGCGCGTGCTCTCGCTGCCGATGCCCGCGCTGCGCGAGCGCGGCCCCGCCGACCTCGACCAGCTCGCCGGCCACTTCCTCAGCGGCTTCGCCCAGCGCCACGGCAAGCCGATCCAGCGCTTCAGCCCGGCCGCCCGCGCCCGCCTGCACGCGCACGCCTGGCCCGGCAACATCCGCGAGCTCGAGAATTGCATCGAGGGCGCCGTGGTCCTCTGCACCGGCGACATCATCGACCTGCCCGACCTGCCGCTGCCCGCCGAGGGCGGCCCCGCGGCGGCGACCCGCGGCAAGGCCTCCGGTCGGCCCGCGGTGGAGCTCGGGCGCCTGACCTGGGGCGAGATGGAGCGGCTCTACATCGAGGCGGTGCTCGCCGAGCACGCCGGCAACCGCAGCGCGGCGGCCCGGGCGATGGGCATCGGCCGGAGCACCTTGCTGCGCAAGATCCAGCAGCTGGCGATCGCCGGCTGACTCATTTCGAAGCAGCTGCTTCGTTTTGGGGCAGGTGTGCCCGTCCCGGCCGCGAAGCCGCCGCGCCCCGTCACGACAACCGCGGACAGGTCGCGCTGGCACGGCGGATGCTTCAGGGGGGGCATGTCCAGCAAGCCCGCCGTCCCCGCCGCCCAGTCCCCCCTCGATCCGCTCGACGCCGCCTGGCGCGCCGGCAGGCCCGCGGAGGACCCGGAGAAGATGAAGCGCTGGGGCTTCATCACCGCCAAGCCCTCCGAGTACCTGATCCACATGCGCCGCGGCAAGATCCGCCGGCGCAGCACCGGCCAGGGCGCGAGCTGCTTCAAGATGCCCTGGGACTCGGTGGCGATCATCCCGACCTCGATCAACCGCGTCCAGTTCACCGCCGACCAGGTGACGCTCGAGAAGGTCGGCGTGCAGATCACCGGCCTCGCGGTCTACCGCATCGTCGAGCCCGAGCTGACCTTTCGCATGCTCAACTTCTCGTACTCCGAGCGGGCCTCGGAGAAGCTCTCCGACATCCTCGAGGAGATGTTCGTCGGCGCGACCCGTCGCCTGGTCGCCAACCTCTCGATCGAGGCGGTGATGACCCACCGCAAGGAGGCCATCGCCAGCGAGCTGCTGACCGAGCTCGCGCCGGTCGTCGAGGGCCGCGGCCGCGGAGACGACACGACCTCGACCGGCTGGGGCGTCGTGCTCGACACCGTCGAGGTCCAGAACGTCCGCGTGCTCAGCGAGACCGTGTTCAGCGACATGCAGGCCCGCTTCCGGGCCGAGCTGACCCTGCGCGCCCGCCAGGCCGAGCTCGACGC
>Ga0075152_10001516_pt1 | contig 16710 bp, 9 predicted proteins | sample JI61114C2DNA_FD_70964 | JGI IMG/M metagenome (GOLD analysis project Ga0075152, IMG submission 70964) | Wastewater effluent complex algal communities from Wisconsin, to seasonally profile nutrient transformation and Carbon sequestration -... | ecosystem: Engineered > WWTP > Effluent > Algae...
ATGGATAATCCAAACCATTGTGAGAAGCTTGCTACAAAACCCCAGTAGGGATGTATAGATCGGCTAGCATATACATAACTACCTCCAGCTCTGGGCATGGCACTAGATAGTATGGCATAACAGATAGCTGCAAAAAGAGCAGGCACTGATGCGGCTAGAAAGGCAGGGAGAATATATGGACCAATACCGGGCACGTTTTTTTGCAACATGAATGGAACAATATAAATAGATGCCCCAATCATGGATGAGATACCGGTGGCTACCAATCCTGTAATGCTAATATTCCTAGATAGTGTGCTTGCTTTGTCCATAATGCCTTTCAAAACTGTGATTCCCAATATAGCCAATAAATCAATAAATTTACGCATTGCTTAACCATCACTACTGCCATGAGAAAATGCTTTTTCCTGCTATTGGTTGCTGCATCTGTAGCCCAAGCGCAAACCAAATTGGTTGAAACCAATCTAACAGACAATATCAAAGTCATTAAAGTAAATGAGCAGATTGCATTGGGGTATTCCACGGCATCTGGTGTACAAATTATCAAACAAGACGGTTTGCCATTCAAGGACTTGAATAAGAATGGCAAGTTGGATAAATATGAAGATTGGCGTTTGTCAGTAGCCGAAAGAGCCAAAGACTTGGCTTCTAAAATGACCGTGGATCAAATTGCCGGTATGATGCTCTATAGCCGCCACCAAGCTATTCCCGCACAGGAAAGGGGTATGTTTGCAGGTACCTATAAAGACAAATCATTTTCTGCTAGTGGTGCTAAAGCCTCTGATTTATCTGATCAACAAATAGCTTTTTTAACCAAGGACAATTTGCGCCATGTATTGATTACATCGGTTCAAAATCCGGTGGTGTCAGCCACTTGGAATAATAATGTGCAACAATTGGTTGAAGGCATTGGCATGGGTATTCCTGCTAATAATAGTTCTGATCCTAGAAATGGGGCCAACAAAGACGCAGAGTATAATGCGGGTTCTGGTGGTGCCATTTCTCAATGGCCCGAAGAACTTGGATTGGCTGCCACATTTGATCCAGCCATCACCAAATTATTTGGTTCTATTGCTTCAAAAGAATATCGCGCACTGGGTATTACAACGGCGCTTTCACCACAAATAGATTTAGCAACAGAACCTAGGTGGAACCGCTTTATAGGAACATTTGGAGAAGACCCGCAATTGGCTACCGATATGGCAAGAGCCTATGTAGACGGCTTTCAAACATCGCCCAAAGCCATTGCTGCATATCAAGGTTGGGGAAATTTGAGCGTAAACGCCATGGTGAAACATTGGCCCAGTGGTGGTCCTGAAGAAGGCGGGCGCGATGGGCATTTTGCTTACGGAAAATTTGCGGTCTATCCTGGTAACCAATTTCAAACACATTTGCGCACTTTTACGGAAGGGGCTTTTAAATTAACTGGTGCCACTAAAAAAGCATCGGCTGTGATGCCCTATTATACCATCTCTTATAACCAAGACAAAAAGAATGGAGAGAATGTAGGTAATGGTTTTAGCAAGTACATTATCACAGATTTATTGCGCAACAAATATGGGTATGAAGGTGTGGTTTGTACCGATTGGTTAATCACTGCCAACGAAGGTGAAAAACCCGATGTGTTTTCTGGTAAGTCATGGGGAGTTGAAAAATTGAGTATCGCTCAGCGACACTATAAAGTAATGATGGCAGGTGTGGATCAGTTTGGCGGCAACAATGATATTAACCCAGTTTTAGAAGCTTATCAGATGGGTGTTAAAGAACACGGGGAAGCTTTTATGCGTCAGCGTTTTGAGCAATCTGCTTACAGACTGTTGTTGAATGTGTTTAGGGTGGGGTTGTTTGAAAATCCTTATCTGGATGCAAATGCTTCCAAAGCCATTGTTGGACAACCTGAATTTATGAAAGCAGGATACGATGCCCAATTAAAATCTATTGTATTACTTAAAAATCAAAACAAGACATTACCTATTCAAAAAGGCAAAACTGTCTATGTGCCCAAACGTACAACACCTGCAAGCATTAACTTTTTTGGACAACCTGTTCCTGAAAAAACGGAGTATCCAGTAAACCTTGATTTGATCAAAAAATATTACACAGTTACAGATGATCCAATCAAGGCAGATTTTGCGTTGGTCTTTATCAAGAGTCCTGTTAGTGGTGGATATAGTAGGGCCGATAGGGAAGCAGGTGGTAATGGTTATGTTCCTATATCTCTACAATTAAAAGATTATACAGCCACAGATGCAAGGGCGCATAGTATTGCCGCTGGCGATCCGGTAATAGATCCTACTGTTACTGATAGAACTTATTTGGGTAAGACTTCTAAGTCTAATTCTGCTCCTGACTTGAATACTATTTTAGAAACTAAGAAAGCCATGAAGGGCAAACCCGTATTGGTTGCTGTGAGTCTGAGTAATCCCATGGTATTTGGGGAGTTTGAAGGTCAGGTAGATGCTATTTTGGGTGAGTTTGGTGTTCAAGTGGAAGCATTATTAGACATTGTTTCTGGTAAAGTAGAACCCTCTGCTTTGTTACCCATGCAAATGCCTTTAAATATGTCTACGGTTGAAAAACAAATGGAAGATGTACCAAGAGATATGATTCCTTACAAAGACAGCAATGGTCATGTGTATGATTTTGGATATGGTCTAAACTGGAAGGGCGTAATCAATGATGCAAGGGTTAAAATGTACGTTCCTAAAAAATAGCAAATCATCTAAGCTAGCGTACAATCGTTTGCGCAAGATTTAAACGGGAAATGGCCAAAATTTTTAGTAGCATTGGTGAGTTTTTGAACCATCAATGCTACTAAAATGAAATCCTTAGCTGGTCTGATTTGTCTGATTCTTTTGAATGCTTTAACGCTGAATGCTCAAACAGGTTCTAAACCTGTTGCAACGCACCAATTCAAACTGGGTAAGGAAGACTTTTTATTAGACGGAAAGCCCTATCAAATTATTAGTGGAGAAATGCACCCTGCCAGAATTCCACGCGAATATTGGCGCCATAGAATTCAAATGGCAAAAGCAATGGGATGTAATACCATTGCGGCCTATATCTTTTGGAATTTTCATGAAACCACAGAAGGGGTATTTGATTTTAAGAGCAATAACAAAGACATAGCTGCTTTTGTAAAGCTTTGTCAAGAAGAGGGTATGTGGGTGATTTTCAGACCAGGCCCCTATGTGTGTGCGGAATGGGATTTTGGTGGTATCCCTCCTTATCTATTAAAGATTCCTGATATTAAAGTACGCTGCATGGATCCGAGATACATGAGTGCAGCTACAAGGTATATCAATCGTTTGGCCAAAGAAGTAGTGAATCTGCAAGTGAGTAAAGGTGGTCCTATTTTAATGGTTCAAGTGGAAAATGAATATGGTAGTTATGGCAATGACAAAGTCTATATGGAAACCCTGCGTAAACTTTGGATGAACAATGGATTTAATGTTCCATACTATACTTCTGATGGTCCAACTGCATATATGTTGGATGCTGGAAATATAGACGGCGCAGCCATTGGTTTGGATAGTGGTGGAAACGACGGCGATTTTGCCCAAGCCAAAAAACACAATCCCAATGTGCCTGCATTTAGTGGAGAAACTTACCCCGGTTGGTTAACCCATTGGGGCGAAAAATGGGCAAAGCCCGATACCAATGATTTGAAAAAAGAAATCACGTATTTATTGGATCATAAAAAATCATTTAATCTATATGTGGTGCATGGTGGAACCAATTTTGGTTTCACGGCTGGTGCTAATGCATTTTCGCCTACGCAGTATCAGCTTGATCTCACCAGTTATGATTATGATGCTCCTATTAGTGAACAAGGAATGGCAACGCCCAAATTTTATATGCTGAGAAAGATGATTCAGTCATATACTTCAAAACCGTTGCCTGCTATTCCAGCACCGATTAAAACCATTAGCATTGCGCCATTTGAATTGCAACAAGTGGCTTCTATTTGGGACTATCAACTACCGAGCATCGCTTCAGCGCAACCAAAAACCTTTGAGGCATTGGGTCAAAATCAAGGGTTGGCTATTTATTCTACCACATTGATTGGTCACAAATCAGGTAAGTTGAAAATTTGGGAACCACATGATTATGCGTTGGTTTTTTTGAATGGAAAATTTATTGATACGGTTTATAGAGACGGGGGTAATTGGGAAGTTGTTTTGCCAAAATCTGATGTGAAAAATCCTGTGTTAGAAATTGTGATGGAGGGTATGGGTCATATTAATTTTGCGCAGTTTATGCACGATAGAAAAGGAATTACAGATAGGGTTACACTCAATGGGATGACACTGATGAATTGGCAAACCACTTTGCTGCCTATGGATGAAGCATTTATGGCCAAGCATCCTCCTGTTGCTGTTGCAAAACCGATCAAGGATAAACTATGCCATTTTTATAAAGCATCATTTCAATTAACTGAGATAGGAGACACATATTTTGACCTGTCAAAATATAGTAAGGGAATGGTCTATGTGAATGGTCATAACCTTGGCCGCTATTGGAATATAGGACCACAACAAAAAATCTTCTGCCCTGCACAATGGTTGAAAAAAGGTAATAATGAAATCATTGTTTTTGACTTATTACAATCATCATCAGCCCCAGTATCTGCAGGTGCTACTTTAGAATAATATTTTAAATTTCAGTCATGAAAAAATGCTTTTTTACACTGATTCTTTTGATAAGTATCAAAATGCTTTCAGCTCAAGAACCAGCTATCATACCCCAACCGGTATCCCTTAAAATGCAATCAGGCGTTTTTGTATTAGACGCTTCCACAGGCATTAGGGCAGATGCAAAACAAGTAAGTATAGCGCCGGTGGTTGATTTTTTGCGTGCTTCAGTAAAAAATATTTCGGGTTTATCGCTGCCAAACAAAACTGCAGGTAAAGCCATTGTATTACAATTGGGCAAGTTTAATGAAATAGGTGAAGAAGGGTATTTGATGCAGGTGGCAACAAATACCATAACCATTCAAGCCAATAACAATGCGGGTTTGATTTATGGGATTCAAACTTTGTTGCAAACAATTCCAGCTATCAGAACCAATGCAATCATGCAAATACCTTGTATGCAAATCAAAGACTATCCTAGGTTTCAATACCGGGGGATGCATTTAGACGTGAGCCGTCATTTCTTTGGGCCTGATTTGGTTAAGCAATACATTGATTTATTGGCATCCTATAAAATGAATCGTTTTCATTGGCATTTGGTGGATGATCAAGGTTGGCGGTTAGAGATCAAGAAATATCCTGCACTCACCCAAGTTGGTGCTTGGCGTGTAGATTACACCGATCAGGTTTGGGGCAATCGCCCTCAGGCAAAATCAGGTGAGTCCGCTACTTATGGCGGCTATTATACCCAAGAACAGGTTAAAGAAATTATTGCTTATGCTGCTCAAAGAAATGTAACCATTGTTCCTGAAATAGAAATGCCTGGGCATGTGGCATCGGCCATTGCAGCATATCCTTTGTTGAGTTGTAACAAGCAATTTCAATTACCTATGACTGGGGGAAATTATACCAATATGGCTTCTAACTATTGTGCTGGTAATGATTCTGTGTATCAGTTTATTGACAATGTTTTGGATGAGGTTGTGAAATTATTTCCATCAACATATATTCATTTGGGCGGTGATGAAGTAGATAAAGATCCATGGAAAAAATGTGCGGTTTGTCAGGCTAAAATTGCTCGTGAGCATTTGAAAGACGAAAATGGTTTGCAAAGCTATTTTATGAAAAGGGTAGAGGGTTTGCTCAAAAAGCGGAATCGGAAAATGATTGGATGGGATGAAATTTTAGAAGGTGGTTTGGCTCCTGATGCAACCGTTATGAGTTGGCGTGGAGAAGCGGGTGGCATTGAAGCGGCTAAGATGAAGCACCAAGTGGTCATGACCCCAGGTAAGCCTGTTTATTTTGATCATTATCAAGCTGGGCCTGAGGGAGAACCCGTTGCCATTGGTGGCATGAATACCTTGAAAATGGTGTATGACTATGAACCCATTCCCAAAGAACTTTCTGCATCCGAAGCTACTTATGTAATGGGAGCACAGGCCAATCTTTGGACAGAATTTATAACCACTGCTTCACAGGTTCAATACATGGTCTTGCCCAGAATGTTGGCATTATCGGAAGTTTTGTGGACACCAAAATCTGCTAAGAATTGGGATGCCTTTAATCAACGTTTGCCCCAACAGTTTAAAGCATTTGGTCAACGTGGATTAAATTTTAGTGCAGGAAATTTTGCAGTTGATATTAAGCCCTATGCGGATAATGGAAAACTCTTTGTTGCACTGAGCACAGAGATCAAAGACGCTAAAATTTGGTATACTACTGATGGTGCTGAACCAAATCTTCAAAGCCAATTATACACTGGCCCTATAGCCGTTCAATCTACGCAATGGATCAAGGCTAAACTCTCGGTGAATAATAGTATCAAAGGATTACAAGCTGCTAAGCAATATTTCTCTATGCATCAAGCCGTGGGCAAAACAGTTACTTATACCAAGGCCTATAGCAAGTATTATCCTGCTGCTGGGCCCAATACCTTAACCGATGGTGTTAGAGGCACAGATGCCATTGGAAAAAACTGGCATGGGTTTACAGACGGAGATATGATTGCAACCATTGACCTTGGTGAAGCAAAGCAAATACAATCAATTGCACTAGGTTGCTTACAACATTATAAGGATTGGATTTTCTTGCCTGCTGCTGTTCAATTTGAAGTGTCTGTAGATGGAATCAATTTTACTTTGTTAGGTAATATTCCAAGTCCTGTTTCCATTGAAGAAAAGTCTGTGATGCATGATTTCAAAATCAAAGTCCCAGCAACACCCATTAGATTTATCAGGGTTAGTGCCAAGAATAATCTTTGCCCCAAGGGACATAGTGGTGAGGGCAAACCCGGTTGGATATTTGCAGATGAATTAGTTGTGGAATAATTAAGCTGTTTTACCTACTTTATATCCCCTCAGGGCATAATATAAAATGTACAAATAAGCAGGTACCATGCAAACCATAAAGGACAGGGAATTACTCAAAATTTCTTTGTCTTTTAATGTGGTATATAATAATGGAATCAGTGCCCCGCCTGCAATCCCTGAGATTAATAAGGCGGAACCGGTTTTGGTAAACCTTCCTAGTCCACTAATGGCTAATGGAAAAATAGCAGGCCACATAAGTGCATTTGAAAGTCCTAAAAGCGCAATAAAACTAATAGCTAGATAACCTGTAGTTGCAAAAGCCAAAAGACTAAATACAATGCCAGAAACGGCAGAGATGGCTAATGCTTTTTGTTGGGTTAAATATTTGGGGATGGTAAAAATCCCAATGATATAACCCAGTAGCATGGCGAATAATGTAAAAGTGGTAAAGTATTTTGTTTCATCTAATGGCATGCCCATTTCTCGACCATAAGCACCTATGGCATCGCCAGCCATGACTTCTGCACCAACATATAAAAACAAACAAAGCACACCCAGTAATAAATGCGGAAAAGCCAATACAGAATTTTTTTCTACAGCTGATTTGTAATTGGCATCTTCCTGATCTGTATCAATTTCTGGCAGGGCCGATTGCTTAATCATGAATGCCAACAAAACCAATACCACGGTCATAATAATATAGGGTGTGATGACTCTTCCAGCTAATTCATTCAACAAGCTTTCTTTTACAGCAGAGTCATTGGTTTGACTAATAGCAGTTTCTATACTTCCTGCATTCTTGAGTACCAATGCACCTAATATGATAGGAGAAAGCATACCCGCAATTTTATTGCAGATACCCATAATGCTGATTCTTTTTGCAGCGCTTTCAATAGGACCTACAATACTTATATATGGGTTAGAGGCTGTTTGTAAAAGGGCTAGTCCCATACCTTGAATAAACAGACCGGTTAAGAATAATCCAAAACTTCTGGCATTGGCTGCAGGTACAAACACCAAGGAACCAATGGCCATAACCAAGAGGCCTAATGACATCCCGTTTTTAAATCCAGTTTTTTTCAAAATCATGGAAGAGGGAATGGCTAAGAAGAAATAAGCCATATAAAATGCAAAAGTGACAAAGAAAGCCTGAATATCATTGTTTAGCTGGCAGGCCAATTTTAAAAAAGGGATTAGGGTACCATTTAGCCAGGTAACAAATCCAAAAACAAAGAATAAAAGGCCAATAATGACAATAGCGTATTGATTTTCTTTTTTTGCAGTTTGCATGGTTGATGTTGAGTGAGTTAGAATTTTAAATTACTGAATAAGGGCCAAAAAGACTTGTTCAATCGATTGCGCAAGGGCGTAATTGGACTAAAATGACCTTTTTTCAAATTTATAATATTTATAATCTGTCTAAGGCAGGATGATTTTTAAGAAAATATATGCGTTTTCTTAAGATTTTTTTAACAAGTTTTAACAAAAACCGAACATTTAGTCCTATTTTGAAACTTCTTTTAGATTACTAAAACTGCTAAAACTGTACAAAAATGAGAAAATTCTTGTCTAGTCTTCTTGTTGCAATGCTCTACTTTGCCATTGCAGGACAGGCTCAAGTTCTTTCTGTTTCCGGTAGGATAACAGATCAGAAAGGGGCTCCTGTTCCATCAGCATCCATTGTCATTAAAGGGAAATCCGCTAATGGCGTTGCTGCAGATGAACAAGGAAGATTCAAAATCAATGCTTCCAAAGGTGATGTTTTGGTTATTTCCAATGTAAGCTTTACTTCAAAAGAAGTAACCGTTACTGGAACTACTGCAAATGTTACGTTAATGCCTTCAGATGCTAATCTTTCAGAAGTGGTTGTAACCGCTATGGGTATTAGGCGTTCTGAAAAAGCATTGGGTTATGCGGTATCCAAAGTGGATCCTGCAAACTTGCTGTTAAAATCAGAGCCAGACGTTTTAAAAGGTCTTGCTGGTAAAGTACCTGGTGTGGATATCAGAGGCGGTCAGGGTGCTCCTGGTGCTGCTACTCGTATTCAAATTAGAGGGGTATCTTCTTTTAGTGGTGGAGAGCCATTGATTGTAGTTGATGGAGTACCTTATAGTAATAACCTAGTTAACACTACTAGCCCTTTTAGCGGTGGTGGTACTTATGGTTCAGGTTTTGGTAATATTGACCCCAATGATATTGAGTCAATCAACGTATTAAAAGGTGCTGCTGCAGCTTCTTTGTACGGTTCAAGAGCTGCCAATGGTGTTTTGTTGATTACAACAAAATCTGGAAGCCCTAGAAAAGGTAAAAAATCTTTGAATGTTACTTATAGAACAGGTTATAGCTTGGAAAACATTTCTGGCTTACCTGATTTCCAAAACAGTTACGGAGCTGGTGCCAACTTTAGGGTTCAGTCTTCTAACGGTTCTTGGGGTGGTAAATTTGGAAGAGGTGTAAATTATGACGCTTCTGGTAACGTGATTGGACCATCTGCTTCTGGCATTGATTCCATCCCTGCTACTACTTGGGCTACCATGTATAACTCTTATCCTGAATTGTTCCCTAATGGCAGATTGGCTTATAAAGCTATTCCTGATAACGTTTCTTCCTTGTTCAATACAGGTACCTTGTTTGAAAACTCTGTTGGTTTGAACGGTGGTGAAGGAAATTCTTTGTTCAACGTTACTTTGTCAAGGGTTGACCAAAAAGGTTATATCACTAACTCTAGCTATACTAAGAATAACATTAGTGTGGGTGGTCAAACTGCCATTGGCAAATTGACTATTGGTGCAAGTATCTCTTATGCTCGTACCAAACAAGTAGGTGGTTTTGTTGGTCAAGCTCAATCTTTTATCTCTCAGTGGGGTCGTACATTTACTATGGCTAGAAACTGGGATATTACTGGTTGGCCTTCTGAAAACAGAGCAGGTGCTCAAATTGGTTTCAACGATGGTCAGTATACCAACCCAGTTTGGGGTGCTTATCACAACGTGATCACTTCTGTGGATGATCGTATTGTTGCTAACTTAAAAGCATCTTATAAGTTCAATAGCAGATTTAGAATTGATTACACTGCCGGTGTAAACAGTTATGCATTGTATAGAGATCAAATCATTGATAAATCTTCTTTAGGAAGTGCGGATAACGTTTTGGGTACTTTAACAGAAGTTATTAGCAGAACACAAGAAATTCAATCAACCTTGGTTGCAATTTATACTCCTAAAATCTCAAATGATTTTAACCTTGATTTGAAAGTTGGTAATGATATTAACCAACGTGAAGCTAGGTCTCAACAAGTTTACGGTGTAAACTTTGTAATTCCTGGTTTGTTCAACTTGACCAATACGTCTAGACAAACTTTCCAAGGTGATGGTAAATCAAAAAGAAGACTTGTTGGTTTCTTTGGAGAAGCATCACTTGGATTTAGGAACTACGCGTTCTTAAACTTAACTGGTAGAACTGACCTTACTTCTACACTTCCTTACAAAAATGCAACTTATTTCTACCCAGGTATTTCTGGATCAATTGTTTGGTCTGATGCCTTGAAACTAAAATCCAATGTATTGGATTATGGTAAAATCCGTGCTGGTTTTGCAAGGGTGGGTAATGATGCTGCACCTGGTAACGGAGAAGCCATTTATGGTTTGAATGCTGCTGGTTTCTTGGGTCAATCTCAAGCATTCAGAGGTAGCTCTAACTACGATCCAAATTTGACTCCTGAGTTTACAAAGGAATTGGAATTGGGATTAGACATGCGTTTCTTCAAAGGAAGAATTGGAATGGAACTTACTTGGTATGATAAAAGAACCACTGATTTGATTTATGCCATTGGTTTGCCAACAACAACTGGATTTAGTTCTTTCTACACCAACCTTGGTGAAATCAGAAACACTGGATGGGAAGCAGCTTTAGATTTGAAGCCTGTGATTTCCAAAAATTTCCAGTGGGATATTAGAGCTATCTACACTAAAAACGTAAATACAGTAGAAAGACTGGTTGATGGTCTTACAAGAGATATCATTGGTGGTTTTAACTATATTGAGCCTGGATATCCTTATGGTTACTTAAGAGGTGGTAGGTCAGCAAGAACCGATGACGGTAAATTGTTGATCAATCCAACATCAGGAATGCCTTTTGTTGATCCTAATGATGATATGGTTGGTGATCCAAATGCTAATTACAAATTAGGTATCACTAATACTTTCTCTTTCAAAGGAATTTCATTGTCAGTTCTTTTTGATATGACCAAGGGTGGTAGTTTCTACTCTGAGTCTATCAGTAGCATGTTGGGACGTGGTGTAACACGTGATACTGAAGGCCGTGAAGTGAGCCGTGTAATTGAAGGTGTATATGGTAATCCAACTCCAGTTCCTGGTGCCGATGGTAAAAACCGTTATACCCCAATTCTTTCTGGTGGTAAAACCGTTCCTAACCAAACAAGGGTAACAACCAATGACTTGTTTTTCACAAACGGAACAGGTGCTAGTTTTGCTACCAACGGTGCTTTTGAATATGCCGTATTTGATGGTACAGTTTACAGATTAAGGGAGATTGCTTTGTCTTATTCTTTGCCAGCAGCTACTTTAAGCAAGTTAAAAGTGTCTAATGTTACTATCTCCTTAACTGGTCGTAACCTTTGGTTCTTAGCTCCTAACGTTCCTAAGTATACCAATTTTGATCCAGATATCAACTCAGTAGTTGGTGGTACAGCTCAAGGTGTTGAAACCGGTGGTGCTCCAAGTACAAAAAGATATGGTATTAACTTAAACGTCACTTTCTAATCATCATGCATAAATTTTCAATTATGAGAAGGAAAAATTATTTCATATATTCTTTTACAGCATTGGTTGCTTTTGCTACTGTGTTTACCGGTTGCAAAAAATTCCTAGATGTAAATAAAAACCTCAACAGCCCTACGGCGGTGCCAGTAGCGTTATTGTTGAGTGGTGCTGAGCGTTCCATTGCCGGCAATATTGCCTTGGGTTCTGGACTTGGTGGAACTATGTCTGTATATACACACCAAACTACTGGCCGTGTTGGTGCTGATAGATATGGTGCTGGCGCAGCCGGTTGGGATGGCTTGTATAATGCCATTTCTAACTTAGATGTAATTATTGCCCAAGGAACCAAGGAAACCAGGTATACCTATGCAGGAATTGCCAAAATTTTGAAAGCCTATACTTTTAGCATTTTGGTTGACGTATATGGTGATTGCCCTTTTTCAGAGTTTAATAAGTTTGATGCGGGTATCAAACAACCTAAATTTGACAAGGGTAAAGATATCTATCCCCAATTAATCAAAATGATTGATGAGGGTATTGCAGATATCAATAATACTGCCCCAAATGCTTCTAAGCCAGCTGCGGATGATTATATCTACAAAGGAAATACCACTAACTGGATCAAAGCGGCTAATACCCTTAAATTGAAACTCTATACCCAAGTTAGATTAGTACAAGATGTAAAAGCTCAGGTTACTGCATTGTTGGCAAATCCTGCTGGTTTAATCAATTCACAGGCAGAAAGCTTTATGATGCCTTATGGTCCAATTGGAGCAACTGATGACAGACACCCAGCTTATGGTGACTACAATGCTACTCAGCGTGGTGGTCAATTGTTTAGCCCATGGTTGTATGAGATTATGAAAGGTAAAAATCCAAATCTTTTCTTTAACATCACAGATCCAAGGATTCCATATTATATCTACAACCAAAAATCGGCTACTGGTGCACCTGAAAACTGTACTGAGTACCGTGACGGTGGATTTATTACTATTCTGTTTGGTTCTAATGGTCCTTGTAGAGATGGTTCTAATAGTGCTACTTATTCATTGTTGGGATTATATCCTGCAGGTGGTAGGTATGAAGATGGAGCTGCTAGAACTATTACTGCTATAGGAGCACAAAATGCTGGTACTGGTGCTTTACCTCACCAATTTATCACTTATGCTGACCGTTTGTATTTGGAAGCTGAATTAATCAATGCTGGTTTAGTAACCGGTACTGAAAAAACAGTATTCTCAAAAGCTTTGGATGAGTCTTTCAACCAAATGGATTTCATTATCACCAACTATATCAAACCAGGTTCTGCCGGTGCAGCACAAACTGTTCCAGCCATTGCTACTCTTGCTGCAACTACTGCGTATAAAACTGCTGTTTTAGCAGCGTATGATGCCGCAACTCCAGCTAGAAAGTTAGAGTTTATCATGACAGAAAAATGGATCAACAGAATTGAAAATCCTGTTGATAGCTATACTGATTACAGAAGAACTAAATATCCAGTATTATTTGCTCCTGCTCCAGAAGGAACAGTAACAAGTGTATTGGGTCCTGATGGAAAGACTACTCCAGTTTCAAATGATAGAAAATATCCTTGGTCTTTGCCATTCAGTACTGGTGAGATTGCATTGAATTCAAATGCACCTGCTCAGAAAGCACCTGAATCTTTTAAAGTATTTTGGCAGCCTTGATCCCATTATTCTTGATTGAAATACTAATAAAAAAATTAACAGATTATGAAAATTAGAAAAATAAGCAAATTCCTAGCCACCTTTCTCGGAGCTATTCTTGCTTTGTCTAGCTGTACCAAGAATGATGGACCAATCACCAATAGAGTGACCATCAATGACATTCCAGCTATCCAAACTAAAATTGAGGCTTCTGGTTCTCAGGCAATTGACCTTTTGAACTTGGCTAGCTTTAATGGTAAGTTTACCGTATCACTTTATTTTGCAGATGCTACAGGCCCATCAAAAGTAGATGTAGTGGTACGTAAAAATGGTTCTGCAGCTAATGTGAAAGTTTTCAAAGCTGGTGTTACAACCTTACCTGCTACTTTCTCTGTTACCTCGGCTGAATTAGCAACTTTGTTTGGAACTCCTGTTGCACTAGGAGATACTTATGATTTTGCTCCCAATATTTATATTGGAGACAGAGTGTTTGAAGCTTTTCCTGCAACAGGAAACGGAACTGGAGCTGGTGTAATTGCCATGCCTGGATTTAGTGAATTTAGCCGCTTTGCAGCTATCTGCGCTTATGATCCAGCTATCTATCAAGGAAACTTTGTAGTAGTGTCTGATGGTTTTGGTGACTTTACTCCTGGTGAAGTTGTACCTATCACAAAAGTAGATAACACTACATTCTCTTTCATTGATCCTTATGCTACAAGTCCTTTGCCAATTATTGTAAAGGTGAATACCTTGAACAACCAATTGTCTGTTACCAAACAAAAAATTGGTAATGCATTTGTTTGGAATCTGGGATATACCAATCCTAACGTAGCAGTTACTGCAAGTGCTTCAAGTTTTGTTGCTCCTTGTAGCAAAACAATTACATTGGCAATTGCATACACCGTAGATCAAGGTTCATTTGGTACCTATAACTTGGTATTAAGAAAACCATAAACAATTAGAAACTCAAATTGCTTTTAGCAAATTGAATCTTTAATAGCTTAATAAGAAAGCCTCCGACCAATGTCGGAGGCTTTCTTATTTTACATCAATGGGCAGCTGTGTCAAATTTTGCAGCTACTGTATTTGAAATCAATCTTTGATCTTCATTTGTTTTAAAATCAGTTCTAATGGACAGAACTTAGTAAAACTAGACTGCAAAAGGTTGGCGCCTACAAAGACACCTAACCATAGCCATTGTATGTTTACATTAAAAGCAAGTACCATACTGATTAATACCATACTGCCTGCAACTGCTCTTACTATTCTTTCTCTCATGTTTTTGTTTTTATAATGAATAACTGGATGTTTCTACTGGTACAATAAATGCGCGTATAGGAAACCCTGTTGGATTTGTTTCATTGTGCTCTTGTACCAAGGACATTCCTTTTCTAGCATTTGCATCAGAGGTAAAACTGAAGATCATTTCTGAATCAAACTGTTCATCGCCATGTGCAAACCATTCCTCTAAGGGATTTTGATGTTGGTTGTCTTTAAAGCCTACTACATCTGTGCTACTAAAAGCATTAATATTTGCTTGTTTGAACAGTTGATACACTGTTTTTCGTGACTCCTTCACGCAGGTTACTATAAAGAATTTCATGTTATTTATTTTATTTTTTAACTGGATATTTTTTGCGCATCATCTTAAAATACAGCAAGGGAACTACTAATAGGGTTAAGAAAGTAGAAGTAATGGTTCCTCCCATTAGAGAAATAGCCAATCCTTGGAAAATGGGGTCAAATAATATGATCACCGCACCAAGTACTACAGCACCTGCAGTTAAAAGAATAGGCGTTGTTCTAACCGCACCGGCTTCAATTATAGCTTGTTTTAAAGGAACGCCTTCATCCAATCTGATATTGATAAAGTCAATTAGCAATACCGAGTTTCGGACCATTACACCGGCCAGTGCAATAAAACCAATCATAGATGTAGCCGTAAAATAAGCGCCCATCATCCAATGCCCTAGAATAATCCCAATCAAGGATAATGGAATGGCTGCTAGCATCACCAATGGAACCAAGAAATTCTGAAACCAGCCTACTATTAAAATATAAATCATCAAGATAACAACGGCGAATGCTATTCCTAAGTCTCTAAAAACTTCATACGTAATTTGCCATTCTCCATCCCATTTTAAAGAAAAATTATCTTCTAATTCAGGTTGATGGGTATACTCTTCTTTGATGCTATATCCCTTTGGAACAACAAGGGATCCTAGACTATCAGAAATATTTGAAATAGCATAGGAGGGGCTTTCTAGCTTGCCTGCCATGTCTGCTAATACATACACCACTTCTTTCTGGTTTTTGCGATAGATGCTTTTTTGTTTTACTTGCTTATTTACAATCACCAAGTCTCTTACAGGTACTGCATTGCCTTGTGCACCAATGATTTTTAAGTCAAGTAAATCATCCATACTAGACTTGTCCATATCATTCAACTGTAATTTGATAGTTGTTTGGTGAAAGCCCTTGGGTTGGTAAACATTGCCTGTATTCATACCGCTTAATGCCCCATTAATAGTAGCAGCAATTTGAGCGGTGGCTATACCATGACGCATGGCTTTTTCCTTATCAACTTCTAAATGAAATTCAGGTTGATCATCTTCTACCATCCAATCTGTATCTACCACGTCTGCTGTTCTAGCAAATCGCTCTTTTACTTGTTGAGCAATTTTTATTTGTTCTGCATAGTCAGGCCCGTAAATTTCTGCAACAAGTGTAGAAAGCACCGGTGGTCCTGGTGGTACTTCTACAATTTTTACATTGGCATGGTATTTCTTTGCAATGGCTTGAATAGGTGCGCGCATTTCTTTGGCAATGGCGTGGCTTTGAATTTTTCTTTCTTCTTTGTCAACCAAGTTTACTTGTATGTCTGCCATATTCTCACTTCTTCTCAAGTCATAGTGCCTTACCAATCCGTTAAAGCTAATAGGGGCTGAAATACCTATATAAGCTTGATAGTTCATGACCATGGATTGTCTAGATACATAGTCTGCAATATCCCTAGTTACAGCCTGTGTTTTCTCTAGGGTAGTACCTTCTGGCATGTCAATGACTACTTGGAATTCATTTTTGTTGTCAAAAGGCAACATTTTTACAGCAACTGTTTTGGTATAAAACAAGAGCATAGATCCAACCAAGACTACTACAATACTTAAAATAAAGGTCCAGCGTTTCCACCTTGTTTCTAGCATGGGTTGAATGAATGCTAGATAAATTTTATAAATACCTGTAGATTCAAGTGTATGCGGTTTGCTTTCTTCATGACCAATTCCTTTTGCTTCTTTTTCACGTAAAAAGATATATCCAA
>Ga0075152_10001518_pt1 | contig 16703 bp, 13 predicted proteins | sample JI61114C2DNA_FD_70964 | JGI IMG/M metagenome (GOLD analysis project Ga0075152, IMG submission 70964) | Wastewater effluent complex algal communities from Wisconsin, to seasonally profile nutrient transformation and Carbon sequestration -... | ecosystem: Engineered > WWTP > Effluent > Algae...
GTAAGTTCAACATAATTATATCGCTTCTCAATCATTTCGCGAAACTTATCAATAATATGATCGTCTTTGGTTAGCATATATTAAAAATAAAGTTTTAAAAATAAAAGTATTTTTTAAAATTTAAGCATGCAATACAAAATGTTCCATTAATAGTACCTGTAATTCACCAACCATAAAACCTAAAACAGCACCAACAGTAATCAAAATCCATTCGTCTTGTTTAAATGCTGGACGCAACACACCTTCGAATTCTTCTGGCGTCAATTCCTGCATTTTTGTTACTAAAGTGTTTTGAATATCCATCGCATCTTCTGCATATTTTTCCATGTGTTTTAATGCAGCTGGCAATTGTTCTACCATTCTGTCAGTAATGGCATCTTTCATGTTTTTATATTTAGAAGAACCAACTGCAAATACTACTACAGGTTTCAGCACACCAGCTTGCTCATCTACCATTTTCTGCACATTTTGCTGAATCATCGTAAATAAATTATCTGATAATTTTCCTTTCAGAATTGATTCAATCATATTGCTTGGCGTCAATACTTCTTTTGCAATTAAAGCACCATAAGCAGAGGCAACTTCTTTTTGTCGCTTGAAAAACAAACCTTGCCATTTAAAAATTCCTAAATATTTTTTTTCTTCTTTCGGATCAAAAATCATTTTCAGCGCCAACCAATCGGTGAACCAACCAGTAAATAAACCGAAAATTGGCATAATCAACGGTTCTTGCGTCAGCATCCAAACAATCATTTGCACCAAACCAATCAGAAAACCAAAATAAATTCCTGAATTGCGAATAAAATCAAATTCCTTTTCACCAGATTCTAAAAATATTTTATTCAATAACTTTTTATCTTTGGTAAGATTGGTAATCACCATATCTTTTAAATCAAACACTTCATCCAGATTTTCTTTGGTTTGTTCCATCAGTTTTGCCACCATGTCAGGCGATTCTTGCTGAATACGTTTGATCAATAACTTCTTTACATTTTCCGGAATACTTTCCCAAAGTCCTGGCTGATAATGGCTCATTACTTCGTGCGTAATTTTTTCCACGATTGGCAACATCGGCTTTTCCAGTTCTTCAGCCACGCGCTTTGGATCTAAACGCGCAAATATTTCTTTTGGTGTAATTAAACGTGATGTCAACGTATCGCAAGCAATGGCACTCATGATAGCTGCTTTGCGAGGAATGATACCTTGCCAACCGAGAAATGGTTTGATACCGAAAAATTCGAGCGGCTCAAACATCATTTTGATGGCCACTATTTTTGTTGCATAACCGATAATGGAAGCAATAATCGGCATTGATAAATATAGCCACCAATGTTCTTTGAAATCAGCAAACGTAATCATTTTAAATAAAAATACCATAGACAGAAATTATGAATTACGAATATCGAAATTCTACTGCTGAATAACGAATTTATGTAATAGAAAATGAAGATTTGGTGTTTTTATGGAGATGTATATATTAATAATTCCAGAAAATCTATTTGTCTTTTAGAATGGCGTTTAATTTTAATTGATAATAGTTATCAAAAATATTTTGTATTGTAAGGTTGTTTTGTTCCAAGAAATCAATGTTTGATAAAATACTGATTAAATATTGATCTGTGTTTTTGATAGCATTGATTCCAATTTCATTAAATTCACCAGCAGCCACACCATCTTTATAAAATTGATTTCCAATTTCAGAAAAAGTTTTATTTATATTTTTGATTTCTTGCCAAATAGTTGGATGATATTGAATAATATCTTTTAAAAAAGAGATGGAAATATTTGAGTAGAATTTTGAAAAAGCAGCAATAAAATCTATATATCTTTGTTTATATGTAATTTTATTTTGGTGTATTATTTCTTTAATTAGGTTAATTTCATTAACAAAAGCATCAAAAACAGCATCTACCATTTCGTCTTTATTAGAAAAATACTGGTATAGTGTAGATTTACTGATTCCAATTTCTGTAGCAATTGCATCCATGGTATATTTTGAAGTTCCGTGTTTAGAAAAAACTAATTTTAATTTTGAAACAATTTCGTTTAGTTTCTTTTTATTTTTTATTCTAATTTTATCGCTACTTTTTCTACCCATTTAATAATCATTCTTTTCTAAAAATAACAAATAATTTGATACTATAAAGTAATAGTTTCATGAACAAATAAAACCAATCAAATATTGTATGTTTGCATTTTATTTTAGCAATGGATTTGCAGCAACTTTTGTTTTTGTTTCGCGATGATAAGCGAACACAGGAACTCATTCAACAACTAGAAATTCCGCAAGCACGTGTATTGCTGCGTAATACTATTGGAGCTTCACCAGCTTTTATTGCTTCTTCGCTGTTTTTATTGACTGATTTCACTCAAGTAATTATTTGCAACGACGCAGATGATGCACAATACTTTCAGAATGATTTGCAGGTTTTGTTAGATAAAAAAGAGATTCTTTTTTTGCCATCTTCTTATAAAAAGCAACACAGCTTTGCTGAACAAAGCAACAACAATATTTTGTTGCGTGCGCAAACTTTAAATGCATTGATGAATGCGAAAAAAGGTGGCGAAATCATTGTAACATTTCCGGAAGCACTTCAGGAATTATTAGTTAGAAAAGAAAAACTGCGCGAACATACGTTGTTCTTAAAAACTGGTGAAAAAATCGACATAGACTTTATGCTGGATTTGTTGATTGAATATGGTTTTAACCGAACAGATTTTGTGTATGAACCAGGTGAGTTTTCTATTCGTGGAGGCATCATCGATGTGTTTTCTTTTGGAAATGAATATCCGTATCGTATTGAGTTGTTTGATAATGAAGTGGAAAGTTTGCGCACGTTTGAACCAGAAACACAATTGTCTTTGCGTAAGATTTCTGAGTTAACAATTATTCCAAATATCAACGAACATTTTACAAAAGAAACGGTTGCTACATTGTTTGATTTTTTACCAGAAAAAACAATATTATGGTTTAAAGATGTTGGTTTTTTTAAAGAGCTGATTGAAAAACAATACGACAAAGCACTCGACGAATATGACAAACTAAAATCATCGAAAATAAAAGAACATCATTTTCTGAATAAAACATTGAATGAAATTTTTATTGCACCAGATGATTTATTGAAAGAAATTGAAAAGCATACTATCATTTTATTGAGAAATGAAAAAGAGCTGAATCATACTAAAGAAATTGTTTACAATCAACAGTCACAACCATCATTCGGAAGAAATTTTGATTTACTGATTCAGGATTTAAAACAACATCAAACCAATCATTTTCAGAAATTTATTTTTGCTGAAAATCCTAGACAAATAGAGCGTTTCCAGCACATTTTTGCGGATAAAAATGCCGACATCAAATTCCATCCAATTTACGAATCGTTGTCGCAAGGTTTTATCGATACTAATTTAGAAATTACCTGTTATACAGATCATCAGATTTTTGATCGCTATCATAAATACAAAACAAAATCTGGATTCAATCGCAACAAAGCCATTTCCATTCGCCAATTGAAAGATTTAAATCCAGGTGATTATGTTACGCATATTGATCATGGTGTTGGAAAGTTTTCTGGTTTGGAAAAAGTAACTGTAAATGGTCAAACACAGGAAATGGTTCGGTTGATTTATAAAGATCAGGATTTGTTGTATGTCAACATCAATTCATTACATAAAATCACCAAATATTCTGGCAAAGAAGGACACGAGCCAAAAGTAAATAAACTCGGTTCTGATGCTTGGACAAATCTTAAAAACAAAACGAAAAAGAAAGTAAAAGACATTGCTGCAGAATTGATAAAATTATATGCACAGCGAAAATTAGCACCAGGTTTTGCTTTTTCAAAAGATACTTATTTGCAAGATGAACTCGAAGCTAGTTTTATGTATGAAGACACGCCAGACCAAGTAAAAGCTACTGCTGACGTGAAAGCTGATATGGAAAAACCGCATCCAATGGATCGATTAATTTGTGGTGATGTTGGTTTTGGAAAAACAGAAATTGCGATTCGTGCTGCATACAAAGCTGTGGTTGATAGAAAGCAAGTAGCAATCTTGGTTCCAACAACAATTCTTGCTTGGCAACATTATAAAACATTTTTTGCGCGCTTAAAAGAACAAGGTGTTCAGGTTGATTTTCTGAATCGTTTTAAATCAGCCAAAGAAAAAAAAGAAACATTAGAAAAAGCATCGCAAGGAAAAATTGATATTTTAATTGGAACACATGCGTTGTTGAATAAAGAATTAAAATTTAAAGATTTAGGTTTATTAATCATTGATGAAGAACAAAAATTTGGTGTTTCTGCAAAAGAAAAATTACGTCATTTTTCAGCTAACGTCGATACATTGACGCTGACCGCAACACCAATACCAAGAACACTAAAATTCTCATTAATGGGTGCGCGCGATATGTCGAACATTATGACACCACCAACCAACAGAATACCAATAACTACTGAAGTTCGCACGTTTGATGTGGAATTTATAAAAGAAGCCATTGAGTTTGAAGTATATCGCGGTGGACAAGTTTATTTTGTGCATAATCGTGTGAAAGACTTACATGAATTGGAAACGGTGTTGCGAAAATTAATTCCAGATGTTTCCATTCGCACGGCACACGGACAACTCGAAGGTGATCAACTCGAAGAAATTATGCTGGAATTTATCAATGGTGAATTCGATGTGTTGTTATCAACGAATATTGTGGAAAGCGGTTTGGATATTCCAAACGCAAATACCATAATTATAAATAACGCAAACAATTTTGGATTGAGTGACTTGCATCAGTTGCGTGGTCGTGTTGGTCGTTCTAATAAAAAAGCATTTTGTTATTTAGTGGCGCCACCAAAATCTGTGATGACTGATGAAGCACGAAAACGCTTGCAAACACTGGAAGAATTTTCGGATTTAGGTTCTGGTTTTCAGATTGCATTGCGCGATATGGATATTCGTGGTGCTGGCAATTTATTAGGTGGTGAACAAAGTGGTTTTATTGCTGATATTGGTTATGAAATGTATCATAAAATTTTGGATGAAGCGATACAAGAATTGAAATACACTGATTTTAAAGAGGTTTTCAAAGACCAAATTCATGAACAAAAACAATTTGTGTATGATTGCACAATTGATACCGATGTGGAAATGCTGATACCGATTGAGTATGTGCAAAATACCGAAGAACGTTTGCGTTTATACACTGAATTAGATGCGATAGAAAACGAAGAAAACTTGCAAAAATTTGCGAAGAAAATAGAAGATAGATTTGGAAAATTACCGAAACAAATCAACGAATTATTTGATGGTTTGCGTATTCGTTGGATTGCGAAAAAAATCGGTTTTGAACGCATTATTTTAAAAGGTGGAAAATTGCGTTGTTATTTTTTAGACAATCCAAAATCGCCGTATTATGAAAGTGACTTTTTTCCAAAAGTGATGGAACAAATTCAAAACAATAAAAAGAAATGCAACCTAAAACAAAGCGGCAACAGCTTAATTTTGGTATACGACAATATCAAAACTATGCACGAAACACAAATGATTTTTAAAGAAGTAGATGAGAAGGTTTTTGGTGTGTAATATCAAAATAATTATAAAGGCATGTTCGTGTCAAAAATAAAAAAATCGTTTTATATTTACACAAACATAATTTCTATGAAATACATTTTTTCTTTTGGTATTTTACTTTTTAGTCTTTCCTTAAAAGCACAATTTTCTGCAACAAGTGGTTCTAATGAAAAATATATTGAAGTAAAAGTTTCCGATACTATTATGGTAAATCCGGATGTAATTACTTTAATGATTTCTATAGGTGATAAAAAAGAAAAAAACTATTTCAATGACGATGAAACAGAAGCAGACCGTGAAGAAGCAAAACGCAAAGAAAAAAATGATGCTATTCAAAAGAAAAAACAAATTGAAGAAGTTTTGAAAAAGAACAACATATCTTTTAAATTTCACGAAGAAAAAGAATCGAAAGATATATTCAGCAAAGATTTAGGTTTGTATGAGAACGCTTACGAAGTAGAATTAAAAAACGAAGCACAAATTGAGAAATTAAAGAAAGATTTGAACAGCATAAAAGAAGTGACCACTATGGTTACTTCTTCAAAATTGAACGACAAAGAAAAATACGAATTAATATTGATAGATAAAGTAATGAAAAAAGCAGAACGCGAAGCAACCGCAATAGCGAAAGCAATGAGCGTTACTTTAGATAAGCCATTAAATGTTTCTAACCAAAGTGCAAATGATATTTATTCATCCATGTTCAACAATCCTGAAAGTATGGGTGGCATGGGTGCGCTTTTTTCTATGATGGGAAATATGTTTAAAGGAGCAACGCAACAAAATACACAGGTGTCTGTTTCAAAAGCATTGGTAGTAAGGTTTGCCGTAAAGTAAAAATCCTATCCGCCAAAATAATAAAACAAACCACCAATAATTGCAACAACAGCAGCAACGGTTAATGCAATTTTTATCCAACTAAATGGTCGTTCGCCTTCTAATTTTCCAGTTCTGCCGTTGATAATAAACCGGTAAACTTTGCCATTGTATTGATATGCACTAATCCAGATTGGTAATAAAATATGCTTAAATGTAATTGCATTGTAATCGGTGTTTAAATTTCCAATGCGTTGCTCATCACCAGCAATATCTTGTCGTACAGATGTTTCAATTTTATCAGACATAATTTTTTTCGCAGTTTCAAAACCATCTTTTACTTCAACTTGGTAACATTCCGTTTGAAAACCACTAATAAAACCTTCATTATATGGAGCCAAATTATTAAAATCCCAAGGTTCTAAACTACGCGTAGTTTCATCAGGTAATGAATGACTTGCCAGAACAGAAACATCATCAAATGTATTCACAACAGTTCCGTTTTTATAAGACCAACGCGTGTGACGAACTTGCTCGCTACGCATTTCTGTTTTTCCATTTACCGTAACTTGTCGCTGTTCGGTAGTGTAATAATAATCACCGCGTTCACCTTGATATTGTGTAGTTGTTTTCGCATCATACGTCCAATAAGGCATATACATACCTTTTAATTTTTCATTCAGCGATGCATATTTTTTCAAATCATTTGGCGCAAACCAAAGTGCATTCAACCAATTTGTAAAACCTAAATGAGCAGTATTGCTATCTACTTTAAATGGCAACACATAACTTGGTTTTATTATAGTTGAAGTAGTGCCATTTTGTATCACCAAAGGTGACGCACAGAATGCACAATTATCGCTTGTAATATTTGGTTTTAATGTGGTTGATGCACCGCAATTATTGCACTTTACCGTACTTATAATTTGTTTTTCTTCTTGTTGAATTTTGTTATTGATGAAGTCGTTGTAATCCGTTTCTTTAACTTCTATTTTTACTTTTGGTAAGATGTCGTTTTGTGCGCCACAATATTTACAAGCCAATTTTTGTGCACCTGGTGAATACAACAACAAAGCACCACAATCTTTGCAATTGAGTTGATGACTAATGTCGTTGGTTTTGTCAACAAATTTTTCTTCCATAGTTTTTGGTTTATATAAAAATAATAAAAAATGGCTTAGCAAGTTTATTCATCTTACTAAGCCAATATTTTCAAAAAATAAATTATTAAACTGCTGGTGGTGGTAATGGTGGTGGAACTGCACCAAACACTGTATTCAATTCTGCAACTGTGGAAGCGGCTGCCCAATTTGCCATGCCAGCTTTCCAAACTAACGTATCTTTTGTTAGCGTTCCATTTGCTACCATTTGTGTCAATGCAGCAATATCAAACGGACCAGCTTGTGCGCCGTTTACTACAACATGCATTTGTAAAACTGGTGGAGGCACTGTTGCACCACCTTGTTGGTTGCTACCAGCGATTCCACCTTGCATCATACCACCTAAACCAACGCCAACAAATGCACCAGCCATGCCACCGCCATTATCAGCAGCATTTTCAATACCTTTGGCAACTTTCATTTGCGTTAATTTTTGCAAATCAATTTTATCTAAACGAGAAAGCTCGAAGATTTCTTTTTTAATTTCGTCTGGCATCGAAATATTTTCCACCAATAATTTGGTGATTTTTAATCCGTAACCATCAAAATCATCTGCTAATTTTTCTTCACCAAATTTTGAGAATTCGTTTAAGTTACCAGCAAATTTTTCAATTTTAATATCGCTTTCGCCAATTGCATCAGTTAATTTAGAAACGACCAATGTGCGTAATTGTTCTGATATTTCATCGGTTGTAAATTCGCCATCTGTACCAACAATTTCTTTCATGAATTTTCCGGCATCTGTAACACGGAAAGAGAAATTACCAAAGGCACGCATTTCAATCATACCAAAACGGCTATCATCTAATGTAATCGGGTTTTTCGTGCCCCATTTTTGATCGATAAATTGTTTGGTATTTACGAAATAAATATCCACTTTAAACGGTGAATTGAAACCATATTTCCAACCTTTTAATGTGGTTAAAATTGGCATATTCGCAGTTGTTAATTCGTATCTGCCTGGTTGAAATACATCAGCAATTTTTCCTTCATTAATAAAAATCGCTACTTGTGTTTCACGAACGGTTAATTGCGCACCAGTTTTTATTTCGTTTTGATGACGTGGAAATTTCCAAACGATGGTGTCTTGTGTGTTGTCAGTCCATTCGATAATGTCAATGAACTCATTCTTAAAGGTTTCAAATAATCCCATGATTTTTTATTTTAATTATGATACAATTTACAACAATAATATTGTTTGCAAAATACAGTAACTGTTTTTTTTGGTTAAAAGTTCCAAAGGTTTATAGAACGCAGATTTTTATGATTTTATAGATTATCCAGATTTATCTTAATAATCTGTAAAATCCGTGTTCTAATTTATTATTTTTGTCCTATGAAATATCCATACGCATTTATACAATTAACATAACGGATATTCCATCTGCACCACTAAAAACAATAAATTTATATAGATGAAAACAACACCACTTACAGACACGCACGTTGCGCTTGGCGCAAAAATGGTTGACTTTGCTGGCTTTTATATGCCAGTTCGATATTCTTCTGATTTGGATGAACATCATTGTGTGCGAAATGTCGTAGGTATGTTTGATGTGTCACACATGGGTGAGTTTATTATTAAAGGTGAAAACGCACTTCCTTTTTTACAAAAAATTGTATCCAATGATGTTTCTAAGTTAGAAAAAGGACAAGCGTTATATGCGTATTTGCCAAATGCAACTGGTGGAATTGTAGATGATTTATTGGTTTATCATTTAGATGACGATAATTATATGTGTGTGGTAAATGCAGGAAATATTGATAAAGACTGGGCTTGGTTTCAACAACACAATACAGAAAATGCAGAAATGCATAATATTTCTGACAACACAGCTTTGCTGGCAATTCAAGGTCCGAAAGCAACAGAAGCATTGCAATCATTAACCGAAGTTGATTTGTCTTCGATTCCATATTATCGTTTTAAAAGAGGTGCTTTTGCTGGTGTTGACAATGTAATTATTTCTGCAACAGGTTACACAGGCGCCGGTGGTTTTGAATTGTATTTTAATAAAGCACATGCAGTTGATGTTTGGAATAAAATTTTAGAAGCAGGCAAGCCGTTTGGTTTGCAGCCAATTGGTTTAGGTGCGCGCGATACCTTGCGTTTAGAAAAAGGTTTTTGTTTGTATGGAAATGATATCGACGATACTACTTCACCGTTAGAAGCTGGTTTAAGTTGGGTCACCAAATTCAATAAAGATTTTATTGCAAAAGATATTTTGCTAAAACAAAAAGCAGATGGTTTGCAACGCAAACTCGTTGGATTTGTTATGGTTGACAGAGGCATTCCGCGACATGGTTATTTAATAAAAGACGAACAAGGAAATGAAATTGGCATCGTTACATCTGGCACTCAATCACCAACGCTTGGTTATGGTGTTGGTTTAGGTTATGTTGATGTTGCTTATACAAACACAGACTCTGAAATCTATATAGATATTCGCGGAAAATTACTGAAAGCAAAAGTAGTGAAGCTGCCGTTTTTATAAAAACTGCGTTTGAAATAATCAACATATTGCACATCTTTTTAAAACAAAAAAAATGAAGAAAATTGGGTATTTATTTTTGATTGCATTTGTTATGTTGGTTTCCGTAAAATCGTGGCGAGAAAAAGCTCTTAATTTTATTTTTGATGTGAAACCGCAAAAAGGAATTAGCATTGAACAATTAAATAAAACGAAACAAATTGCAAGCTATTCTTCCGAAAATTTAAAAGTAATTATTCATTCTATTTCAACGTTTTCGCCAACTACAGATGCTTTTAAAATGAAAGATGATAACCAACATTATTTGGTTATTGAAACTTCGATAGAAAATTTATCTGATAAAAACATAGAACCCAATTGGTTTACAACAACGTTTTTTATTGAAGACGAAAACGGAAAATTATACCATAATTATTTAGATAATTTTGTTGGTTATTATGAAGAGAAAAACATTGTAAAAGATGATGCAGTAAGCAATGTTTATTATGGAAAAATTGGCGCGCCAAAAACTAAATTTCCCAATTATTTATTTTTCTTTCCAATGGAAAAAAATGCAAAACCAAGTATTGTTCATTTCGATGATCCAATAGCTAAAACACGACATGAGTTTAAGTTAAATTTATAAATAAAGTTTTTAACTTAATTTCATTCCCAAATAATTTTCATATCTTTTTTACTTTGCCATTTCAGAAAATCATCTTCGTATTTTTTTCTAAAATATTTCGCTTCACTTTCATGGTTGGTGTAATTAAATTATTTTCCACAGTCCTGATATATTTCAGAAGATACAAATTTTTTAAATAAAATTGGTCGATTATATACTACACAACAACTCTAAATTCTGGCCTTTGAGTTGTTTTTTGGTGTGTTCGAAGTTTTGTGTGAAACCTAAGATAAAGCCACCACCACCAGCACCACATAATTTTAAGTAATATTCGCCGCTGTCTAATCCGCGTTTCCACATTTTATTAAACAGTTTTGGTATCATCGGTTTGAAGTGTTCAAACTGGAATTTAGATAATAGTTTCATGTAGGCAAACAAGGTTTCTTTGTCGCCATCTAAAAATGCCTGTATGCAATTGTTTGCAAATGGTTTCAGTTGTTTGTCAACGAAGGCACGGAAACTTGGCTCTTCCATACGTTCCATGTAATACTTCACCAATGGTTCAGTGCTGCGCGAAATGCCTGTATCTATTAAGAAAATGGCACCTTTTCCAACGGCATTCATTTCCACTTTTACTGGTTCAACGCCATTCTTTCCGTTGATTAATAAAGGTAAATTCAAATAACAAATTAATGGATCAACGCCAGAACTGCTGCCATGAAAATGCGATTCTAATTTAGCTAAAATTGCTTTCAATTCTAAAATCGTTCCTTTGTTTGGTGCGCTATCGATGGTAATTTTATTTTTGGTGTATTTTCCATAAACAGCTGCCACTAATGCACCACTTGAGCCAACGCCAAAACCTTGTGGAATCGATGACTGGAAATACATACCATTTTCAACATCTTGTTTAAACGCATCGATGTCAAAATCAATCGCTAATTTTTTTGTTGCTAATAAATTTTGTATATAATTGGCAAATTCTACCAAATGATCGTTTGATTCTGTCACGAATTGCTCGTTCATTTCGTTCGCATCAAACGTCAATTTACCGCTGAATTCGTTGTACGGTAACGTCAAACCCATCGAATCCTGAATGATGCTGTATTCACCAAACAGTAAGATTTTTGAATTAAAAGTTTGTTCGTTTTTAGACATCTAAATTTTATTTCAATTTCGTTGCACCTTTTCCAACTTCGTCGTAAATCACTTTCTCCTTCTCACAATACTTTAACAGTTCAAGTTGGATAAAGTTTTCTACTTCATTTGCTTTTTCCGAAGGATACAATAAGTGTAAATTCGGTCCGGCATCTAAAGTATAGTACAAAGGTACACCTTTTTCTGCTCTATATGTTTTTATTAAATCAATAATTTTCAGCGTATTAGGTAACATTAGCATATAAGATGGTGTGGAACACATCATCAGCGCATGCAATGTAAGTGCTTCGTTTTCAACTATTTCACCAAATTTTTCGATATTTCCATTTTTCATAGCAGCAATCAAGTCGCTTAAGTTGGTTTCAGCTTGTTTGTATCGGCTTTCTGCGTACGGATTGCCTTCCATCAGTGCGTGACCAGCACGGCTCGACACCGATTTTTCATCAGAAGAAACAATTAAAATGGCATCTTTATAGGTTTTGAAAATTGGATGCACTGTTTCGTGAAACGGAACCGCATATTCATTAGACGACAACGAAATTTCCGGATGCTTGCCCCAAACTGCCAGATACGGAAACACTGAACGGCACGCACTGCCAGAACCTAATCGTGCAATTTTGCTGGCTTTTTCAAAAAATTCGTGCGGACGCAAACCACCATCCAACGCATTTTCAATATCTACTAAACATAATGCTAAAGCTGACATTGATGATGCTGAACTGGCAATGCCTGTTGAATGCGGAAACGAATTGTGCGAATGAATTTCTAAAGAAAAATGAGTTAGAAACGGAAAATGTACAATTATGCTTTCTAAAAACGTTTGAATTTTTGCTTCAAACTTTGGATTTTCTTTTTCATCAAAATAAAATTTTAATTCAATTTTTTTGTTGTCAGATGCTTTTGGCTGATATTTCATCGACATTTCAGAATACGCATTATTCAGCGTAAAACTGATTGATGCGTTGCGTGGTAATTGGTTGCCATACTTGCCCCAATATTTTACGAGTGCGATATTAGACGGACTTCGCCAGCAAACTTCGCCTTGTATGTTTTTAAATGGATTTGACATTTGACTGCAAAAATACAAATGCAAAATGGAAAAATTGCCGATTCAGTTGGTTTTTAAGATTTATTGATTTTTGAGATTTACAATATGGTTCTATAATTAAACCATAAAAGAACAAAAGGAAATAAAAGTTTTAGAGAAAAGCTGGATTTTATATCTTCAATATCACACCATCAAAACCATCTAGAATTCCATCGAATGTTTTTTTATTTGTAATTGAAAAAACGACTTCTTTTATTGGTTGACTAATATTATTGGTAATTTTTGATTTGCTGAAATTTAATAAAACCAATAATTTTTCGTCTTCACATGTGCGCAGAAAAGCCAGTATGTTTTTGTTGCCTGTATTAATGATTTCTATGTTTCCGCTGTGTATAGCGTTATTTTCTTTTCTTAATCTATTTAAAGTTTGATAGACATTGAGCAAAGAAGTTTTTTCGTTTTTTTGTTGCAATACATTTCTGTTTTCTACGTCATTATTTACAGGAAGCCATGTTGAATTTGCTGAAGAAAAACCTGCATTTTTTTGGGTGTTGTTCCATTGCATCGGTGTTCTGCAAACATCGCGGTTGATAGCAACAGGCAATAAGTTGGCAACAAATTGCGGCACCCAACTAAATGTTTTTGCAATCGGATCTTTGCCTATTTTTATTGGAATATTTCCGTTCGTCATACCAATTTCTTCACCATAATAAACCGTTGGCACGCCACGCATCGTGTATTGCAGCAACGCTAATAGTTTTGCTTTTTCCAATTTATTTCCAATGCGTTTGATGCTGCGCAATTGATCGTGATTGCTGAATACTATAGTTGGTGAGTATGGAAATGGATAATGCTCTTCGTATTCCAAAATTTTCTTTCTGAAAAAATCTGCTTGGAATTTAAAAAATAAAATATCGAACAAAAAAATCAAATGCAAACCATCATTATTTTCACCTAAATATTTTTTCTTTACTTCATTTTTTCCAAACACTTCGCCTAATAATAGACGTTCAGGATGTTGAAATTCATCAATTACATTTCGTAACTCTTTTGCCAATTCAAAATTTTCTTCTTGGTTTAAAGAATACTTTCTAATTTGAAAATTTCCACCTGGAAAATCTTCACTTGGAATAATATGCATCAATGAAAACGGATTGTTTTTGAAATCTGCATCTTTTATAATACAGTTAAAAATATCCAACCGAAAACCATCCACACCTTTTTGCAGCCAAAAACGGCAAACATCAAACATGGCTTTTTTTACATCAGGATTTCTGTAATTCAAATCAGGTTGAAAAGGCAAAAATGATGCGAAATAATATTGATTGCGTTCTTCACAAAAATGCCAACCTTTTGGTCCAACAATACTTTTCCAGTTATTTGGTTCATCGCGCCAAATGTACCAGTCGGCTTTTGGATTTGTTTTATTTTGTTTAGATTCTAAAAACCAATGATGCTGATTGGATGTGTGATTCATCACCATATCAAACAAGACTTTCATGCCACGTTTATGTATTTCTGCAATCAGTTGTACTGCATCTTGCATAGTACCATATTCTGGCGCGATGTTGTAATAATCTGAAATATCGTAACCAAAATCTGCTTGTGGTGAACTGTAAAACGGCGAAATCCAAATCGTCTCAAATCCAAGTTCTTTGATGTAATCTAACTTTTGAATGATGCCTTGCAGATCACCAATACCATCGCCGTTGCTGTCGAAAAAAGAGCGTGGATAGATTTGATAGATGCTTGTCTTGACCACAGATTTAGCTGATTAATTTGATAGAATGAATATGTTTATAAAATGAAGATACAAAAATCAGTGAAATCATTTTAGAGTTATAAAAATCTGTGTTCTATTAAACTGCTTGACTGAATTGTGGTGCTGTTGATTGTTGATGTTTGTTGTCGTTCATTTTTTTATCAAACACAGCACAAATATTGCGAAGGAAACTCCAGCCTAAATTGGTTACTTCTAATTGTGAGTCGTTCCATTCAACCAAACCATCTTTTTGTAAATCATTCAATTGGTCTTTCATGAATGAAGTTAATTCGAAATCATTTTTCCAATCGGTTTTTCCTTTGCAGGCAATATTTAAAATATGCTTACGATACAAAATATCTTCATCGTTTACATTTATTCCACGATGAATTGGAATCGTATTTTCATTTATGGCTTGATAATATTCTTCCACCGTTTTATAATTTTGGCGAAAACCATAAAACACATCACTAATTGCAGAAACGCCTAGACCAACTAATACTTCTGTGTTGGTTGTAGTGTAACCCATAAAATTTCGATGTAATAATCCTTTTTGTTTACTAATGAGCAATCCATCATTTTCCAAAGCAAAATGATCCATACCAACATCTGTATAATTAGCATCGGTGAAAAGTTGTTTTCCTAATTCGTACAAAGCATACTTATCTTTTCCTTTTGGTAAATCATTTTCATCGTAGGCACGCTGCGATTTTTTTGTCCATGGCACATGCGCGTAACTATAAAAAGCAATACGGTTTGGTTGTAGCTGAATAACGGTTTCTATCGTTTCTTTTATAGTTTCTATAGTTTGAAAAGGCAAGCCGTAAATCAAATCGAAATTGACAGATTCGTAACCAATTTCACGAGCCCAATCTGTAACTTGTTTAGTTTTTTCAAATGGCTGAATACGATTGATAGCAGTTTGTACTTTCACGTTCAAATCTTGAACACCAAAACTTACGCGACGGAAACCTATATTGTATAATGATTGAAGATGCTCTTTAGTAGTGTTATTTGGATGACCTTCGAAACTAAATTCTTTTTCAGAATGGATTTTTACATCTTTAAATAATTCAGTCATTAAAAAAACTAAATTTTCCGGACTGAAAAAAGTTGGCGTGCCACCACCTAAGTGTAATTCACGAATTACAATATCATCGCCAAAAATAGTTTTGTACATTTTCCATTCTTTCAGCAATGCATCTATATAAATAGTTTCAACAGAATGGTTTTTGGTGATGCGTTTGTTGCAGCCACAATATGTGCAAAGCTGTTCGCAAAATGGCAAGTGAATATATAAACTGATACCTTCTTTTGTTTTATTGTATTGAATTGCTTTTTCAATTTGCAGTTTCCAGTCAGCATTATCTAGTAAGCCATCTTTCCAAAAAGGCACTGTTGGATAACTCGTGTATCTTGGAATTGGAACATTATATTTATCTATTAATGCAAAAGGCAACATAAGATTGCAAAGTTAAAATCAAAATGGAAATTTTTATATGACAGATATCAGTTTTACTGTGACATCATTTTACCAATAGCTTGTTGTGAAGTATCGTTGCTTTCTTCCAAATGCTTACGAATATTTTCTCTTTCGGAATTGGTTTTATTTTGAGAAAGTTTTTCTTTGGATTGTAAATCAGAAATTATAATTTCAAAAGCAACAATTCCTTTCAGCAAACCATTAATATACTTTTGGTCTAATGTTTTAAATTGTTCGATATAACTTGCTTCAAAAAATTGCATTTGTTTGTGTAGTACTTGCAATTTTTCTTCATCAGTATTAAATAATTTTACTTTTCCATACGCATGTACCGACACATAATTCCAGGTTGGCACATTTTGTTGTTTTTCATAAAGCGTTGGTGAAATATAGGCGTGTGGTTCCGAAAAAATTACCAGAACATCATTCTCTAAAAATGTTTTATGTTGTTCGTTTGCTTTGCTTAAATGCGAAATCAAGACCAACTCATTTTCTCTTTCTTCAATAACAAAAGGCAAATGCGTTGCAATTGGAATATTATTTTTTACAGAAACAACAATAGCAAAGTTATATGCACGCATAAATGCGATGCTTTTTTGGTGGTTGTTTTGTTCAAAATGT
>Ga0075152_10001519_pt1 | contig 16701 bp, 22 predicted proteins | sample JI61114C2DNA_FD_70964 | JGI IMG/M metagenome (GOLD analysis project Ga0075152, IMG submission 70964) | Wastewater effluent complex algal communities from Wisconsin, to seasonally profile nutrient transformation and Carbon sequestration -... | ecosystem: Engineered > WWTP > Effluent > Algae...
CACATCATTGTCAAGGCTCTTAATATTCAGTTCGGCTGTCAACCGTTCAATATCCAGTGTAAGTGTCTCTATAGTGGCCGTTAAATCTTTGCTGCGACTGTGATACTTCTCCCTGTCTGCAGCTAGCTGATCAATCTCCTCTTGGAGTTGGCTGGTTCGCTCCTATAGCAAATTTTGCTTATCGGCTAGCTCTCCAGTGAGTTGGGATACCTTTGCACTGAGTTCTTCATTTCTCTGAGCTTCGCTAGATTGGCTATCAGCCAGCTCACCCATCTGCTTGTTTATCGCTACGATAGTTTCCTTTCTGTCGTAAAGCTCCCTATCGAGTTTTTGGATATCAAGCATTTTATCTTGCACTTGATTGCGAAGTTCAAATACTAAGTTGTTGAGGTTATCGTTTTCCAATTGGAACTGTTCGGCTCGGTCGGAGCTGGCAGCAAATTTAGTCTTTTAATGGTTGAGCTGCATCTATAGAGCTGCCTTTTCTGTCTGTAATTGTTTACTGTGCTCTTCCAGTGCATCCACCATCCCTTTCGATTGGATTCTCAGTTCCTCCAGTTCCTCCTGATGCAGTGTCTTCATCTCGGCCAGTTGGTTGTTGAGACTTGAGACTGTAGTAGTCAACTCCGCCATTTCCTGCTCGTATCTCTGCACTATGCTCATTGTTTCGTGCTTCTTGCTGGACTCAATCTTGATGTAGCCCTCCATGCTCTGCTGCAGCTCGACTAGCTACTCTGCTTTGCGTTGCTCACTCTTCTTGGCCGCTTCCAATTTCTTCTTGAGCGAATCAATTTAGAATTAATGATCAGTGAGTTTGATCTCTCTCTGCTTCAACTGTCTCTGCAGCTACACGTTCTGTTGGGTCAGTTGCTTTGCTTCCTCAGATCGCTGGTTCAGTTCGTCCGTTAGCTTCTGGATGAGATGTTCCTTGTCCCTGCGATCAAGCTCCAATTCCTACTCCATAGCTGATTTTTGCTGATGGATGGTGCTCCGTTCCTTCAGCTCCTCTTCGTACTTGTTTTTATACAGAGCTTCAGCCATCAGCTTTGTTCGCAACCTTTCAATATCCTCCGCAAGTCGAACCTTCTCAAGGCTGAGCTCTGTATTTTCGATCTGCATTCGCTCGACAACGGTATTCAGGTTGGCTATTTCCTGATGATCTTGGTTGCGTTTTGTTTGCAGGGCCTCGCTTTCCTGTTTCAGCTGATCAATTTTCTTCGTAAACTTGGCCTTCTAGTCCTGCAGTAAGCGATCTCTATCGCGGGTCATCGCATCAATCTTTCTTGTTTTCTCGTCCACACTTGTTCTCAGTGATTCAAGTTCACTCATCAACTTCTGCTTTTGCAGCTCACTTTCCACCAGCTTTTCACTGTACTTCTTCACCTCCTCCTTATAGAAGGTATCCTTCATCTCTAAGCGCTTTTGGTTAGTAGCCGAACTGTTAGTTAAGTCCTATACTCGGTCCAGCATTAAGTTGTACTCCTTCATCTTCTACTTCAAAGACTTGTCAGCCTATTCTTTCGCTTTTCTGAGCTGTTGCACTTCTGCTTCGAGCTCGCTCGTTCGGGTAAGCTTGTGCTGCAGTTCCGCATTACTCTTCTGATCCAGCAATCGAGTGCTCAGCTGTCGCTCAAGCTCTGATTTGGCCTTTTTACAATTTTATAATTGTACTTACTGTGTATCCAACCGTCTCTTGAGCCTCTCAATTTCAGAGATGAGCTAGGATTATCTTGTGGAACGGTTCAGAAGCTGTGCCTTCTGCAGCTCTATCTGTGAATTCAAGCTTGATATCTGCTTGACTTGGTTCTGCCGCTCGGCCTCCAATCGTGCAATTTTTCGTTCAGCGTCAACCATTCCCTCGTTTGTTGTTATAGCTGAAGGCGTTCTCACCCTGGATAATGTTGATGGTGCCAACGGTGGGATCGGTGGTACGCTTATCTCGTGCTGGAGGGTATCTGTCTCCCTTACTGGATAAAAGTTTGGCCGGAAACCCGAAGTTGCAGTTGCTCGAAGCTTCTGCTTTCTGACAGGTTCGTCCAGTTCCAATTCATCTAGAATTCGATGCCTGCCGGCTGATGAAGACGAAAGCATGTCTTTGTCTTTCAAGTCCTTGTTTTACCTTGAATCACTCTTCCGCAGATAGCCTCCGAAAGAAGGTTGCTCGTCTTTCGGGTATTCAATTGCCTAACGGACTCGACTGTGATCCCCTCGACTTCCACCGTCGCTTTGCTTTGCATCATGTGAACCTCCGTCCAAAGAAAGCTCTTGATAGGGGAGTTAGCCTTCGAACTTGACAGCAAGCCTATAGCAGATCTCAGGATTCCTCGCGGGGCACCTCTCCAGCGTTGCTCTCACAGGTTAAGTGGGAGGGCGAACTACCAACTCCGCCAAGTCAAGCTTGGAAACACCTGCAGTATTTCTTCCAGTCAGCGAATTTACGTGCACATGGATGGCGGCCTGCCTTAACCATAACTGTACCTTCTTTTCGGTATGCTTTTTTGTGGTACTGTCGTACACAAGTGTACACCTCAACTGCAGTTTCTGGGTAAGCGTGACCCGATTGTCCACCGGTTTGATTTCTTCATCCGAAAACACCTCGTCCCTGCCTGCATTTAACCCCGTCGTACCTATCTTCAGCGAGACTAGTATTGTGCATGGAAACTTGATCTCCAGCAGTACCTGCTCCACCGTTACTTAGATAAGGTAGGAGCGCAATGACAGATGTTCTGTCTTTCGCATCGATAATATTCAATAGCAGCTAACGAATGGCGACATCGAATGTCAGTGAGGAACTTGCTTTCTTTGCAGCAACTGTTCCTCGTATTGCTGAAGTTGCTGGATGAAGCCACTGTTAGGGTGCACCATCGGGCGTTTCTTTTTTACGAAGCTCTTGCCGTCTTCGAAGCTCATCTTCTTGTGTTTCATTAGGTAGGCAATGGTGAAGGCAGGGCTTCGAGATACACCAGCAGCACAATGTATCAGTACTGTACGATCTTGCTGGATCTCTTCATGGACGAAGTCAACTGCCTCGTCGAATAGTTAGAGAATGCCTTGGCGTGGATCATCGGCAATGGCCAGCTTTTTGTACTTCAAATGCTCGAATGGGCTTTCTAGCAGTGTCCCGCATACCAGCACTGCATCAATTCCATGTTTCTTGATGTATTCAGAGTTCACGGCTGCATCCTCGTTGCCAAGATACAGTCTCGGAAGGATCTCATCGATCTCTGGGGAGGTAATGGTGCGACTCTTTTTGTACTCCATCATAGTCTTTACGGTGGCTTGGAAGCAGGGTTGACAGATATCGTAGATGCCCAGGATCTTCGGGTCTGCTTCGTTCACTTCACATTCGTAGCAGAGCGGTTTAGCCGACTTGTTGTCCATTCCACTTTATAATATAACCAGTCGCTGAAGTATGGAGCCAATCCAACAGCTCCCGTCGCGCCCGCTACTCGACAAGGAACTCATAATTGGTGCCCTAGCACAGATCCTCAATCAGATCCTTGAGGAGACCTCCGGCCAGCCGGAGATTAGGACGGACACGAGGTTTCATGCCGCGACTGTTCCTTCGGTGAGTGTGAGAGACTACCTCCGGCGAATCGCTAAGTACGCTCATTGTTCGGATTCCGTCTTCATCGTAGCACTGATCTACCTGGACCGGCTACAAGAGCGAAATGGCGAACTAGTGCTGACCTTGAACTGTGTTCATAGGTAAGTTTGGCTTGCTAATGCAGACTACTGATTACGGCCGTCATGTTAGCGGCCAAGGTGCACGATGATTCGTATTATAAGAACTAATATTACGCGAAGGTGGGTGGCATCACGCCAACCGAAATGAACCTTCTCGAACGCGATTTCATCGATATGGTCGCATTCGACTTCTTTGTTCCGCCTCCGCTATTCTGGGCCTATCACGATCGCATCGCCGGCTACCTAGCAATCGCCTGATTCCCTCTGTGAATTATTTAAATCCACACCCAATTAAGGCTAATCAAAGATATTTTAAGGTTCATGCACAGGGAGCAACGTCACCGATCGGTTTGACTGCATCCCAGTGACTACGGGTGACTGGGTTTCCCTGCTGAGCGTTGTGGCATAACCCTTTTCAGTATTACTTTCGACTTCTTGAAGGTCTTCGGTTACTGATTTGAATGCCCCGAGATGGAGGGTTCTAGAACCGCTGATGTGTTAGTTTGAAGTGTCTGAGTTTCCGCTGCTATCTTCTCATACACTTCATTTTCCTTATCGTCATCCTCAAAGTTGCTAATTCGGGGTGTAGGGTCCTGCCTCTCAGTCTTTTCGATAGCTCTTGCTTTATACTCACGGAGGCAAGCCGCCACTTTATCCACGACTTCCTTGTAAGTTTCGTCCAACCGAATCAGTAGCTTATTCTTAAGGTTAAGTTCATGAGCAAGCTTGGTAATGACCTTCTCGGATTATTCACACCCCTCGCAGCTATCCTGCTTTTCGGGAAGTTTCAGTGGTCGGTGGCTGGGGAATTCTTCCAGTACCATTGCAAGTTGGGCTTAAAGGCAATCGGCTCGAGCCTTGCGAATTTCCAGTTCCGTGAGATAGTAGTTCTCCATGTTCTCATAGTGATTCACAGTTGCCTCTAAACGTTGTTTGGCTCCGCGACAGGCAGCAATTTCCATATTGAGCTTGAACACCGTCTACCTAAGCCGATGCAATTCATGATCATTTGCGCCGCAGAAGCTTTCGCTTCGTCGGAGTGAGGTATTGAGCTGGATGTTGTGGTGGGTGCTATTGCTGCTGCGGTGAGGAGCCGAGGGGTTCGAGTAGGATGGGAATACCCTACGAACGATACCTACTGCTGGATTCATTCGGCCAACTGCTATATTATAATTGCAAGAGGAAATTAACGTCACGCCAGACTCAGCTTCTGCTGAGAATGCTGCTGCTCCAGCTTCAACCTTCGAGCCCTATCGCAGTGCTTTAAGTGGGTCTCCAGACCGTAGACGTTTGAGAGGGTTGTTGTACTGCGTATCGGCTTGTGGAGGGTTGGCTTGAAAGTGAAGTGTTGCATTTAGCTGGCAGTATGTTGTGAGGGACGACTTCGCGACTGTTCAAGATACCTCGACTCAACATGAGAACTGCGTATGGACTTGTTTCTCGTCTTCTCGACTGTGGAGTTATCGTCGTAGGTCTTTACACATTGCTCTGGACAGTAGCTCTACTACTCCTCGATATACGACTAATCGGATTCGACACAGGACGACTGATAGTAATTCTTGTTGATCTTAGGCTGGAATGAGTACCGATCATTGGCAGACTATGCACGATCTGTCTTCTTCCGAATGAGTTACTGAGCTTGTCGATATAATCGATCGCCAACCTTCTCGTTTGTGATGACTAACCGACTGCTCTTACTGCAAATTTCGGGTTTAAAGGTGCATTCAGGTTGAACTTGAGCATTCTTCTGTTATCTTTTGGCACGTGACTGGATTATCTATGCTCGTTGCTCAACCAGCAAATTTTCTTGGAAGAGAGGGTTATTTCGTAGAATTGCACTCGTATTGTTATTGATCTTGGGACGAAATGTATTCTGGCTGCTCAAAGCTTGGTTGATATGATTGGCGAGCTGGTTAGTCTTTTACTCGATCTTCGTGCCTTCATTTAGCAGCCGGTTTATCACGTTTGGATCGTTCTCGTTGCGGATCTCGGCGATGAATTTACTCTGAATCAACCAACTCTGTACGTATGAATTGATCTACGGCGCGAAGGATGGGCGGTGCTGTTTGACAACTTCTCTTCGATGTTGTTCGCGTTCAGTCAGAACCTGCTTGTACCGATCCTTTATGGGTGCTTGGTTGGTGTTGTTATCAGGGTTGATCTGAGGTCGATCTCGGAGTTGCTTTAGCTCGTCAGCTTATTTGGTCTTGGTCATCTGAGTTGTAGCATTAGTACTTCCTCCCGACGCTCTTTCATTTCTTTGCCCATTTAAATCAGTTTCTCCTCGACTCGGCGTCCCCCTCTCTGTTTAGTTTCCATCTGAGCCCGTCTATTCTGTTCAGCGATGGCCTGCAGGTGAGCATTCCCGATCGTTCGCCTGGTCGGTACAAGCCTCTTCAGCAACGATTTTAGCTCTTGCTTGCTCAAGGGTTCCCGTTCGGGGCTGACTTCTTCCGTTTCATATGTGGGATCAGGAAGTTCTGGCTCTTCATTCTGTTCGTTTAGAACTTCCTCCCTCACACGCCGCAGCTCTCTTTCAGTGGGAATGTACTGCAGTCGCCCTTTCATAATATTCTTACTAGCAGTTAGCTGAAAATACACATCAGAAGTTCACCATAGAGTTACGCTGAGGGGCATTCATCTTGCCAATGATCTCATGGTAAATCTTGCGGTTGCGAGCCATCGCATCCAACCTTCCCAACAGTTCATGGCTGAGTATGATATCCTCCCAGTTGCTATCCTTACGTGGATTCCACCTTCCCAGCTTGCTTCGGTAAAGCTGACCATACTCAATCGTCACTTCCTCGAATAAGAGGACGGAGGTGTCCTCGATATTCATCAGTACTGCTAGACCGTTGTGCTTCTCAATGCTATGCTTAAGTCCTGTCGTGCAAATTAATTTGGTCTGCCCATCCTCAGGTACAAGGTGGTGTAAGTCCACTTCTTGGCACTGGTAGTTGCAGAAGCAGTACCTAAATCAGTGCACATAAATACCCGCAGAGAAGGCACAGGAGCTGAGATGTTTCATCCGGTGGGAAAGATCCGCAAACATGGCAAGCTAAGTCATAGTACTTCCCGTGGAACTCTAAATAGCTGTTCGGTAGATCAATCAACTTCTGCAGATTTACGATGGGTTGGTCAGAGCTTGAGTGAGGCTGCTGTTGCTTGTTGAGTAGGTAGACCAACGTCGTAATCATCTGCAAATCCAGCGAAAAGAACTGTTGATTTCGGCTAATAACATCAGTTGGGTGAGGAAGCTAACTCAACCCAGCATCATCGTAGGCCAGCGCAAACATATACATGACTCCCCGCGAGAATTCCACCATGTGTTAGAGGTACCGCTCCTTATCGGCATTAAACCTTTTACTGAGTTCCTCAACAGTAACAAGTGAGCCACCACACTCGCCACTGATCTTGAGTGCCAGATAAGCATTGAAGTATTTGTTGATGACTCTCTTCAGCAATTGATTGAACTTGACCGAATCGAAGGTAGCAGCCATACGCAGAATCAGCACCAACAGCTGCCGGTAGGTATGTGCCCTTCTACCAGTAATTTGTGTGAGTAGGTGCTGATCGTTGATAACGATGGCTTCGTTTAATGACTATTTTGTAAAGTACGGTTATTTGCGGTAGCAGTCATTGCAGTACAGAAACAGTCCGAAGAAAGAGCGCATGCAGTAGTACAGCTTGCCCACAAACTGAAGTGGAGGGAGGGCCAGCGACAGATGAAGTCGGCTGACGATCATCTACTCAATCAGCTGGGGACGCGGGGGAACCTGCAACTAGGCATTTTTACTGAGAAGCCTGTTGATGCCAATGGTGAGTTGCTTCAGTTCTTGCTATTTTTGGGATGCGCCCTTCTCAATGATGATTCGGATAGCAATCGTGTTCTTCTTGAAGAAGGTGTAGTAGGTGTGTATCCATGGGAGCAGCAACGGGTAAGGGATGTGGCACTTTGGACACACAAATTATCGGAGGTTGCTGGCAGTTAAGCAGCTTCTGTGGTATGCATGCTGGCAGCAGTCGAAACAGAGTGAAGGCGTCTCAGCTGTGGTTACTGAGAGGATGCGCAGCCCACAGACCAACTGCTCAGCTGTTGCTTTAAAGCACTGCAAGCACTCTGCTGATTCAAGCGGTGCCTATTCCTCTGCTGGAATCTCTTCTTCAGTTCCGATATCTTGGCTGGTTGCGACAGTTTTGATTTTGCTGATGCTACTCTTCGTGGTCTTGGCATTCTCCTAACTCTCGCGTATGGCATTCTGCAGACAATCGTTCTGAAATTGCGCAGACAGCTCCATCAGAATCATGTGCACTTCTGTCTTGAACTTTGGTGGGTCCTTTTTAGCAAGGATAGCTTCCCCTTCCACGTTGCTGGCGAACTCCTCGTTATGTGAGTTTCTGATCAGCAGAATCTGGAGCAGCTTCAGCTTAGTGTTGACCTATTGCTTCTGTTTCGCGATATCGCTAGGCTGTAATTTCCACAGCTCTCGGTACAGCTTCACAACGACATTCGATATGAACAGCAGGGATTCGGTGATGGCTTTGCTTACGGCACAGCAGAATGTATCTAATTTCATGTCGGTCTGCTTCCGCAGTAGGCTGTTCTGCTGGAAGCTGCTCAAGCTTACATCTGCGTTGGAAGGTTGTAACATTCCAAACAGCTCTCTGTTCCTCACAAACAGCCAAGGTTCAACGAAGGTAAAACCCTGTAAGTCTTGATTGAGTTGGAAGGCTTGCTTCCCTTCGTCGAACTTGCCGATTTCAGTCAGGGCTTGGTCAGCTCCCAGTGTCTTGATATTAAAGATGGCTTGGTCGTACAGCTCAAGGATATCCTAGAGCTCCATGTACTGTGCATTCTGCGTGTTGAATGCATTGATAAGATGAAGTTTCTTGGCCGCTGCTGTATCACCCCAACCACAGGCCCCACAGACATTGACAAAGTAACTCTCCTCCAATACCAAATCCAAAATGAGCCTTGCACGGCGCGGCTCGGGTATTGCATCAAACACGTACTTGACAAACAGCTCTTGTTCGGACAATAAGATGAACAACTGCAAGCACAGTTGGTCGCAGTCGAACATAAGGTTATTCGGATTGCGAAGCACTCCTTCCACGAGCCCTTGAATATTCTCTTCGAGTTCGTAAACGTTGCGTTCCAGCTGTCTTTCCTGCTCGTCAAACGAAGTTAGCAGCTGTTTGATGATGGCTTCGCAAGTCCTATCATCGAAGATTCTGTTGAAAATTTCCTTGGTTTCTCGCAGGCTGTAGTTTGTGTAGTAGGCCAATAGTACAACTGCCAGCACTCGTTCGGGAAGATTGTACCAGTGGAAGATCATGTGCTCACTCTCTTCCAGCTGCGTCTGCTTCTCATTCAGGTACATGAACAGTAGCCCCTCAAGCAGCTTCTTGGAATGTGCTTCCTTGAAGTTCAACGACCGCAGCAAGTTTCGAACCAGCAGCAGTACATGGTGATCGAAGTTGAGTTTGAGCTTGTGTAGTTGCAGTGACTTCGAGGAAATAGGCCTTGAAGAAAATGACACCCGGATAAGCTCATTGACCATCTTGAAGCATTCCACCTCCAGCTTGTAGGTGCAGATGTGCGAGGCGAGGTGTCGAAGCAGCTGCAACACTGGAGTTATCGCCTTCTCGTATAGATCAGTGGACTGCTGAACTGCATTCTCCTGTTTGTGTAACTCTTCCAGCCTATCGGCCAGGTAGATCAACTGCAGGAACAAGTGCTAGAAGTTGTGGCTGCTCAGGAACTGTTTTATATGATCCTTTTGGGTGAACTCGCTGTAGAGGCAGTGAATGCTGGTCTCCGGGTAGAACCTGTCGAGCACTCCAGGGTCGATGAGAAACCGGTACTTTGATAAGTAGGCCTCAATGAACAACTTGTGAAACTACTTGGATGCTCGAAATAGACTTCGAAAGAACTCATTGATCGCCTCACTCTTGGAACTGAGGAATACGGCGTGCATCAGGAGCAACTCAAGGATGCTCTTCTCGCAGACATGAACGATATGCTTGTTTGACTTGAAGGTGTCTTCGATGGTTGTCCTATTGCACACGTGGTTTCTTTTGGACGTGCGCTTGCTAGTGATTATCTCGATGAGAGCGATTGTTAGTGCTGGATTGTTCTGGCAGTAGTCCCTACCGAAGAAGCAGAGCAGCTCCACGATGTTTTGCGTGTATCGACAGATTGCAAGGGAGCTCAATGCCTTCTAATCAATCCGGTCATTCTTTCGCGGTAGCAGATAGTCACAGTCGTAGTTGTTTATCTCGCATAGATGGAACAGCTCCTCAAATACTATCGCTATTGCATTGCTTAGGCGCTTCTTGACTTACCTATCAATACTACTAGAATCCACCGATGGGGAAAGTTGCTGCTGGTGATGTGGGCAGAAGCCTTGAGGGTTGATCACACTCTAATCACCACAGCTACATTGGAACTGTCTTCATTATCAACAAATCCTACCCATGGGAGAATCGAAGATATCTATGTCCTTCGTGCCTCCCGCTGTGAAAACACTATTCGCAGAGGAAACCACTGTAGCTGTCCCTGTTGCAGTCGTAGCAGCGGATATAGAACTGCGTGCTCTCCCGGCAACCACTGGCGAAGACTTCCTCTTAATGCTTTCCCTGAGCATACTGTCTCACTTTGCGCATGGATTCTGCATAAGCTACCCAGCCGTACCGAAGACATAGTTAAGCAGCAGATAGCGACTATCCCGACCGTCGGTGGTGAGCGATGACCTTAACGTCGTGAGATGGTTGCGTTAGGTAAGCCACTAATCTGCATCAGGCTATTATATTATCATGCCCGATTAAGTATTACAAGCTGAACCCGAGGGCAACACTAGAGTTCAAACCTTAACTGTGTAATATAATTATCAGTTATGCGGGAGGGTGGTCAGGCGTCAAGTAAGGGCGGAGCCCTGCAAGTAGGCGAGTATGAGTTCACCCTGTTCGTTACCACTGCAGCAATCAAGATGAAGTTTCCTTGTAAGTTTTCTCTGTGCTGGAAAATAGGTACAATCAACGCTAAAACAGATCGTGACTGTGTGGAAGGATACGAGAAGGTGGAGCAATCTGGTGGCAGTCTCACCTTTAATGAGCAGCTACGGTTGCGAACGAGAGTGGTCAGTAGTGATTCAGGTCGCACTCATCAACCGAGGAAGGTACACAATTGAGACATACAGAGCACCCTCCTGTTAAATTTCTTCTCGCCTAACAAACCCCTGGAAGCTAAGCTAGCGGGTGTAGTAACCATCGACCTGAGCAAATAGCTGGAAGGCAGTGAGGAGCAGTAGTACAATCTTGAACGAGCCCTCTAGCCAAATAGTTGGGTGAGATTTGCTGTACACTGCAACTTCCTGCGGTTTCTATAGCCTCACGAGTATGGGTACCCATCCAATCTATGAGAGGGATTCGATTTCGATAATGAAACTTGTGCACGAAGGATCGGAACAGCAAAGCGTGAGGAGCGGTTCGCATGATAAAATGCCTCCAGGCCTGAACAAGACTATCTAAAAGCATGTGGATCACTACTTTACGCCCAAGTCGCGGGAGGGATCAGGTAGGCATTAACAATACGAGTCAAAGGACTTCTCGCAGGACGAAAGCCAACTCAGCGATATAGTTAGGGATGAAGGGCGTAGTTTTCGGCCGAGAGCTACCGATCGTAGTGAACGTTCAGTTGAGAATTTGTCGAGGCTTCGCTAAGGAGAATAGTATGAAACACCGAAACCTCGTAGCAGCGATCTCATTCAAAGCACAATCGTATTCAATAACATCAACAGACCTCCGCCCTCCACACCAGCAATTCCAAAGGAGGAGGTTTCAAACCTATTAGCGAAATTTTAATCTGAAAAGAGGCTGAGGTAGTCACTTCAATCGGAACTCGAGAGAGCCCGTGAGTAGAATGAAACATTGAAATCGCGTACTGAAGAGATAACAGACCGGCTGCAAGAGAGTGAAGTTAGAGTAAAGAAGCTTGCAGACTCCAGTCGCCGGGATCAACAGACCCAGCTGACGATGCTCCTACGGTAAAACCAGCAGCTAAAAGACGATAACAAGCAGATGCGGTACTCCTACGAGCAGGAAAAGGCTATCTCTGAGAGCGTGCAACGCTAGCTTATTCAGTTAAACCACAGCTATGAGACAGAAAAGCAGAACAATACGATGCTGCAGAGGCAGGTGGAGTAGTGTAGAGTGCGACACCAACAGTCAACAGCAATCTCACCCGAAAGCCAAGGTCTCCAGAACTCTAACCTTAGCACCAAATTTGTAGGTGAGTTATCTCGAGTGGAGAACGCTTATCGATAAAAATAGCGATATTGCCAGGATCTGGAACGGGATTTAGAGGATCTCAGAAGGCAGCTTTGCGAAGTTGAATTGCAACTGGAACAGGAAAGGGAGTACCACTTCAAGGCCATGGAAAGCCGCGAGCAAACCACCACGGCAAACCAGCGCGAACTTGAACTCGAGTAGCGCATCATAGAACTCGAAGAAGAGCTATAAAATCAAAACCAACTGCAAATACGAGAGTCAGAAGACGACTTCGTCAACCGAGTGATACAGGAGTTTAACAATAAATAGCAAGAGATACAGGCTATCTTCGGAGTGCTCGAAAAGGAATGCATGAGGCTTATTGCGATTACCCAGAGCAAGAATAAACCAACAGCAACAGCCTCCGTTCAAACCAACCTCCTGGAAGAGCCGTTTTCATATGCACAAAGCCCAATACGCGCTGCTCAACCTCAGCTTCAAGACTACCAAGCTTCAACCGATGATCTGAAGTTGTCAGTAGTATACGATCACATCATCGATGAGGACTAGCTCGCTCGAATTCGCAGCGAAAATGAGAGTCTTCGCTAGTAAGCCCGTGACTTGCAAAATAGTCTAATGGATAGTCGTCGCACACTTTGGGATTTCAAATAGACAGTGTTCCGTAACACAGAGAAAAGTCAGCATTAAAAGAGCCAACGGAGCATTGTTAAGGCCTAGCGGAGTATCCGCTATCGACACCATCTACGCCACATTGACCGGCTGAAAGTGGAGTACACAGATAAGCTGCGACAGATGTACGAGTAGATCATGCACCTCAACGAAATAATCTACCTGAACAGCGCTAAGGAGAAGGAGATGAGCTTGGAGGTGTAGTAGATCCAAGAAAAATACAAGTTCATGGAGAGTGCTAGCCGAGAGATGCGTGAAAGACTGAAGGAGTGCAGGGAGAAGCATCACGATACGATAGAAGGGCTGAAAGCCACCAACGCTAAACAGGTGCTGTAGATCGCAAAGCTGAAGGATACGGTATGCGAACAGCAGGAGCAACTCAATAGTCTGAAAGTGCAGGTTGACAATATGGATAACTCTGACTTGCTTGTCATCACCAACCCCGGTGAAGTGGAAGAGCTACAAATAGAACTCTCGAAAGCTAACAGCGATAACCGCGAGCTGGAGAGGCGCTGCGGATAGATGATGAATTACATCGAATAGCTGCGTAACTAAAATCAGAAGGCTGAGGAACTGCTTATTCTGAAAGATTCGGAACTCGATGATGTGAGAGAGGAGCTACGTCGGAAAAAACTCACCTTCCAAACTGAATCCCAGCACATCCTGCTGGTTGATGAGGAGGAACCATCCTACTCACAAGCTATTCGGGAGGTGCTCGAGGTGCTTCGTTCCAATCTCAAAGGCTCTGAGCAGATGCGCTAGGTCAAGCAGGCACTCAAAGTCATCTTTGATATCTATGCGGTTGCCGATGCTACTGAGGATGTGAGCAGCCGCGCATAAAAGCTGATCATCATGGAGCGCATTCGAGAGTTCTCAGTGGAGTTCCAGCGCCTCAAGATAGACCGTATTAAAGCTCTCTAAGGTAGTTCAGAGCTCCGCAAGTAGTTCCTGCGTAGTATTCGTCCCATGCAGGCTAAGCTGGACGAGCTACTTGCCTTCGGTCAGGGCGTACTGAATTCCAAGAGTAACAGCTACCGAAGGCCTCTGCACTTATTTCAACAAGATCGCAGTTTATTACACCTCTGACCGCTGTATTTGATTTAAGCAAGCATATCAAGAATGTCCTGTGTCATATATTTACACAGGAACGCTACTTCTTCGATTCTATTTAAATTGCTTTCGGCCTATGGAAGGAATGACAGATGGCGGGGAAATAGGTCAGCTGTTGGAACCACCTACAAAAAAATACCGTAAATATGTGGGGTTACGCAAACGAGGGGAGAGGAGATCAACTGGTGAGCTAGTTGCAAGGAATTCCTGCTACGAACCGTTGGCTGATATCTTCCAGAACGAGACTCTGAGGAAAGTGAGCAGCTATGCAATTTTTCAACGAAGCAGTTTGGGATCCCCCGTCTCCACGCCAGTCAGCCATCCTTCAATGTTTCTCCCAATCGATCAGGAACCATGCAAGATCTGGGGTGTATCGTTGCTAGGTGAGATTCGTTCCACCGCTTCACCACCCAACCAGCTTGGATTTAGAAACCAACCCAGCCTGCGAAAGATTCCCGAAGTAAATAATAGAAATATAGTGGAGAAAGGGTAAATTCGAAGTTCACAGACACTCTGTAAGGGAAGTCGGCTAAGGTCGACCCTGATTAACAGACTGCTTCGCAGATCAATTGCGGGTGGTAACTAGAACCTCTGCAACCTCACAAGTTGCATCGCAGGAAGCGTATTTCCGTAGCGACTTCATCCACGCACTCACAGCCAGAAGCGAGTCTCCGACTATCGCAGGTGATTTTGTTTCGTTGTGAAGGTTAATCTGTGAAATTAAGAATGTCCCTTCGTGCAGTGATCGATGACAGGAGGTGCTTCGAAGTACTCTTTGGGCAGCTCTTGGTGGATGAGCTACTCCAGTTTCGTCTCGTGGGAAGGCAGTTCAACCGTAAGATCAAAGAGTTTCTGGAAGCGGTGGAAGAGTGTCTTCGGGCAAGATTCAGTAAACACTACGGAAAGTGGTTGGCAGTAACATCTGTTACGTGCATCTACGTCCGGTCGCAAGCACATCAAACAGTAGCTCAGGTCAAACATCCCCCACCTATAAGAGAAACGCGCATTAACATTCGGCTGACGACGCGATTGACAGAGCATGCATCTGTAAGTATGACTACTACTACTGTAGATCGTTCGTACGTGCTTGCATACAGTTACCAATGCAGAGATCGCAAGAAGGCAAAGCTCGCCAAACTATTCTGGGAACTACAATTCGACGTAACGAGGAGTAACCGAACAGTATGGGTCTATCGTGAGGAAACGAGGGTACACATCCAACGACTCAGAATCACTTCACGAAGGAGAGGATCCCGCTGATTCAGGATATCATGCCGGTGAGGATAGGAGATTGTTTACAATTGGAAGTTCCCGTGCTAACGTCGTTCGGACTCAGCGACATATCTTCGCTAGAGTTTTACCCTTTCGTGGAGGAAAGAGCGTCTGAAAGGGTGTGTAGCATCGAAACTCAATTCGAATGGACTCTACACAAATACTTCGAACATCCCGTACAGTTCGAGGTGGATGATATTGTAAGGTGCTATCCCGAGAACCTCGAAGTCAAGTAGATTCGTTGTGCGGGAGTGGGTTACTACAACTATCGAATTCAGTTGAAGTGCATAAAGCCCGGGCTTCTGAGCAGTCTCATGGGACATGAAATTCGAGTGCTGGAACGCAACGACCCAGTAACCGTCAGACTGAAGAAACGCGGTGCATACGATCAGTAACGCTCAGTGCTGGAACTGCGCGTTGAGGACCTCTTGACCATCTACTTCACGCCAAACGAGTGATTTCCAACACTTTAGCTTTAGCTCAAAATCACTTCTTCTTGTTGCTTTGTGGAGGTGTTTCACTTGCCTCGTTGTCGTCCTAATCTTCTCCCTCCTCATCGTATTCGGACTCCGAATCGTCATCATCATCCTCGTCTCCATCTTCATCGTCCTAGCTAGGTATCTTGTCGCGTGCATTCAAGTAGGCATCCATATCAATGGAGCTGTGCTCGCTGGTCTTCTCACCTACATAATGACAAATGCTACCATCATCTTCGATTTCCTGGTCGCTCTCATGATCGGGTTCATCCTGTTCAAATTAATCATCGTCTTCCTTCTTCTGCTTCTTTGACGGTTTGTCCTGCTCGGTAAGCTGCTTTTCAGCCTTTGGGTCACGATCCCGCTTCATTGTTAATTATAATAACTCGAAATCGGCCAACCCGCACTTAATCAACTCCAAGTCGCTCAATCCAATAATGCATTGAGCGCAATGAGCGCCAGATAACTTTCACCCAAACAAATTTTAGAATGATAGATCAGTAGTTGTATGTACTTCGGTTGAATTCCAACTACCAGTGCCTGCCAACGACCGGAATTGGATTGTCACTTACTGAAGGTCTTGGTCTACTGAGTTAGCTTCCGTTTGTGTTTGACGAGCGGCTATTTCGACTGCTCGCGTTGGTAGGGGTCACCGTTGTCCTCTGCTGGCAGATGCTTAGCATAATAGCCATTCATGCTGTTACTCGACCGGGATCGGGTGGCGCCAGTCAACAACTTCACTGTATTTTTCAGCTATTGGTTCTGTTTGGATAGCACTTCTAGCTGGCGCTTGCTCTCTACGTATCTCCTTTCGAAGACATCGAAATATTCATGGAGCATGATATTCTCTTCGCAAACTTTCTTGTGATTGGCCATCATGCGCTCAAAGTCCTGGGGGTTGGATGGCTTGGCTGCTCGTATGAGTTTTCTGCTGCTTCTGATACGCTCCCTCCCCTGACTGTCAGATCTTCCGACCCGAATATCCGTTGTTGGCTTAACCCTTGCGACAAACATATAATTTTGTGCTCATGGAAAGGGCAAGTGTTTCTCATTAAAGCAAAAATATGTGGCTTTAGTAAAATAATTTAGATTAGACAATAGATTCCAAGGAGTTCGGATGGGGATCGTCGAGAAGAACCAAGTCGTGGAGCCTTACTCCACCCGTCACAAATGCTCGGCAGATAAATCGACTGAATTC
>Ga0075152_10001520_pt1 | contig 16700 bp, 20 predicted proteins | sample JI61114C2DNA_FD_70964 | JGI IMG/M metagenome (GOLD analysis project Ga0075152, IMG submission 70964) | Wastewater effluent complex algal communities from Wisconsin, to seasonally profile nutrient transformation and Carbon sequestration -... | ecosystem: Engineered > WWTP > Effluent > Algae...
AACGTCGTGACGTGCTTGTGGGGTCGCCGGTCTTATACCGGTACTGGTGACACCGTTTGGGTGAAAAACAGCTTCAGCCCAGGGTGCAGAGCAGCGCGACATGACCGAATTGCTCGCGCACCACGTCTGACGGATTACGAGTCGCGATTTCGGTGGCGCCCATATCGGCCAGGTGCCGACGAGCGAATTCCGGATCGGTCGTCAAAACCCAGTGCTTGCCGTCATCAATTTCAACTTCCAGCGCCTGCACGCCCGTGAAGATTTCCGACCAGCGAACCAGCGTCTCCAGAAGCGCCTGGTACTCGGCATGGATCACAGGAATGCCGCACGTTTCGGCAATGATGCCAGCCCGCTCTTCATAAAATTCACGGGCACCCTCATCACACCGAGCGAGCATATTGGCGACGACTTCCTCAAAAGTCGGCTTGTATGTTTGCGCGCTCACAAATCAATACTCGGATGGCAGTAGGAGGGTCGTCACCGATCTGTCCCACTCGCTGACGACCCATAACTTGGCTTTGCCCAGCCAGTACGACGATAGCAAGCGCTCACCCTGAATTAGGGCCGCATTGTTCGCTTCGACGTCTTCAAACGGCAGCGCGTCACCCCAATCGCCGTGAATGTGACGAATCAGGAAAGTAAACGGATCCATCTGGTGTTCTTCAAGAAGTGCCAGCGCGCCGGACGTTGCGACCACCTGGCCGAGCGGGAACAACGCCGGGCTATCGGCACTGAAAAGGGCATTCGGTAAATTCAACATGGAAATCTCCAAAGTAAAAACGCCGCCGGATCGTCAAGATCGCAGCGGCGTGGGGGATGGTGAAGCGGTCTGAGTTGGTCTTCGGTGATCAATCGGCAGGCGCTGGCGTCACCAGCATTTCGCACCAGTCGAGCAGCCGCGCATCGATGCCGGCAGACTTCGGCACTAGCAGGCTGCAACCGATGCCGTCGTCGTCAAATATCATCACTGCTTCGTAGGCTGGGCCGTGATCGGTGACGTGCTCGAAAGGCGGAACCTCTTCCTCGTCTTCTAGGTCGATCAGCAGATCGACCAGATCGGCGATGTCAGAGAGTCGATCATCCGGCTCGACGAGAATGACCAGATCGGTTTGGCCTGGAACATAGGGCGTACCTGAAGTGGCCCACCGTTCGAGACAGTCACCGGCAATCGCGCGCAGCGGCTCGGCAATCAGCAGTAAATCTTGGGCCTCACGCAGAATGCGCATCTGCTTCTTGCCGGCGACGTTGCTTGCGGCCCATTTTGATTTCAGCGTGGGATTCGTCGGCATCGACAGCGGCGGTCATTTCTGATGCATCGCTACCAGCATCAGTGGCAATCGAATCCGATTCTGTCAGCACGTCGGTTTCAGCCACCTCGTTGTCAACTGCGCTGGCAAGCTGATCCGCCGCCGCATCATGATCACCGTCAGCGCCAGCCGTTTCCGTTACGGCGACGGCGGGCTCGGCATCAACGGCCTTGCGTGGTTTCCCTCGAGGCGCCGGCGGGTCAATCTGGATGGTTTCGCCAGCCAGGCTCAACTGCGCCTGAGCGAAGGCTGACCAATCACCCGACACCAAGCTCAGGTTGGATTTCTCGCCGGCCACCAGCAGGCCAAGTGATCTCAATGTCGCCGTCATGAAGCCGCCATTGTTTGACGATTGGCTTTTGAACAAACCACCACCGAACACACGACCATTGAACGGCTTGTCTGCTGGCTGGGCTTCGGCCACTTCGCGGATGCGCGCAAAATCGACCGGTTCACGGCCGAAATAACCGCCCGAGTCATTGCTGACCAAGCGGACGAACAACTGCTGGCGGTCCATTGAGGCGAGCAGTTCAAAGTGAATCAGACCTTCAGCGCGCTGACCGAGTTTCGGGCACTGCCCGGCGGACAAACGAAGATAGGACTGGCCAACCGGCTCGGCGGCTGGCGTGGCGGATTTGGTTTTGCGGGACATGGAGCACCTTTCGGAAAAGTACAAACACAAAAGCCCCGATGACCAACATACGGTCATCGGGGCTCAACAGGGATCGACGCTGTAATTCGGCTATGCCCGTCGCGTCATCGCGGGCGTGATTAACTTCGCAATCGAGCCTCAGTCATCCTCGCGATCAAGCAATTTCTTGACGGCAAGGTTAACAAGCGCAATAGCGAGTGACTCAACAACAGGGCCTAAAACGGCTGGCAACATGAATTTCTCCTTGTTAAGGTGGGAGCAGAACGGGGGGCAAAAGGAACATAGGAAATCAGATCAAGCCGCGTTCGGCGAAGGACAACGGGGCATCGCTACCGGCCACAATGAAGTGATCGAGTACTTTCACGTCGACCAGGGCCAGCGCTGCTTTCAAGGTGCGCGTCAGTTGCTCGTCGGCCATACTCGGTTCATTCACGCCAGACGGATGGTTGTGGGCGAAGACCACAGCGGCCGCATTGCGAAGCAGCGCCAGCTTGACGATTTCACGCGGATAGACCGACGTCTGGGTCAGCGTTCCCCGGAAAAGCTCGATGCAATCCATCAAACGATTCTGGCTATCCAACAGCAAGATCACGAAAACCTCGTGGGGTAAATCGGCCAGACGCAAGCGCAAATAGTCCTTAACGGTGCCGGGCTGAGCCAGGCAGTCCCCGTGACGAAGGGGCTCGGCAAGCGCTCGCGCCATGAGCTCTTTGGCGGCCTCAATGACCCGTAGAGGACCGTAACCAGCGTCGGTTTCACACAGATGGTTGCCGTTGGCGTGCAAAGTGAATAGGTCGCTGAGACGGCGATTGGCGAGCGTCGAGGCAGCATCGGCACCGAGTAGTAGGCTGAGTAGATCAGCATCGGGCATTGCCCTAATGGGCGGAAGTTGGGGCACTGGCATTCTCCTGGGCAGAAAGTAGAAACGCCGATAGCCACTAAGGGCTATCGGCGTATTCGATCCGGTCGGATCAACTGAATGATATGGATATGGCATTGGAGACTGCTTCGGCACGGGGTGCCGTAAACGACTGTCTGTCTATCTTCTTTTCTGAATTTAAGAAAAAGAAATAGAGTAAAAGGGGAAATCGCGGTCTAGCCAGACATCCGGCCGACGCCAGCAGGGTGTTGTCGTTCTGCCCCAACGGCAGCGCAGAGCGACTATCTCTTTTCAGAGATAGTCGGTCAGTCAGCGGAAATATAACAGGTGGTGCGGCGTACACCGACAGACTGTGGCTACCGCAAAAAACAGGAGAGGCGGCGCGTCTCCTCCTCTAGCGCCAGTTCTCCAGATGCAAAGGTACTCGGGTGCCCGGGGAAAGAATTGTTATCCTATTAGCATGGCCTTGCAGCCGGCTAACGGCAACCGCGCCGCTATGCTCTAAACGACGCAATGCGTCCGTCGCGGCAAAGCGAGAAATGTTAACCCTCGCCATCGTTCGTCTGGTTAGGTAGACCGTCGGTGAGCGGCTGATTGATGCTAGCAGCCAGATGCCGATCATCAAATTCACCGCTTTTCCGGGGAGGGCCGCAGCCGTTACAAGAATGTCGAGCCGGATGGGAGTCGGCAGTTTTCGATTGATTTTGATCAGGGGAAGCTTGGCGGTAGGTTTGGTGTTCATGCGATGTCTCCATGGTTCAGCTATTTTTCTGTTGCTGAACACAGCACAAGAGGAGACGTGCCGCCACCAGAGACGCCACGTCTCTAGTTTTACTTTGACCAGATGATCTCAATTGGCAGCCCGGAGCCGGAATCGTAAAATAGTCGGATGACACAGATCACCGATACCCAGCGCAGCCTCAACCGCCTCCGAGCGGCGGCGGGCTTAATACCAATCATTGAGGCTGGACTTGGCGACGGAAAGCTTGCGAACGAGCGTGCGGCCTTGATGTGTGAGTTTTGCGCCTGGGCTGCTGGGCACGGGGAAGACCTCGGCCAGGAAGGCGAAAAACTAACTTCTCAGGTACAGAACAGCCTTGGCCGGTTGCAGGAAAGATTGAACGGATAGTTCACCGAATTACCTGTAGACCATCGCGCCTAGTCCTATCGAAAGCTCGGCCTTTATTCACGAGGAGTTCGCTCTAGCGCCTCACCGAGAATAAAGTATGAATTTTTCAATGACGCGCTTTGCCGTCTTAACACTTGAAGATCGAACCGATCATCACTCAGAGCCTCTGCAGGCATGTCATCAATAACCATCAGATGACCGCGATCAAGTGCAACACGAAGTTCTGATCGATCAGGGACATGTAAGCAAAGAGGGGCTGAAACCCCCGCTACGCCGGAAATTTCGGCTAGTTTGGCAAGGAAATCATCCCATCCCTTCTTGCTCAACATGTCGTGAGCAATCTTGATATCGCTAAAATTTTTTCGATCCCACGGGTAGCGCATGGCCTCAATGCTGAGATATAGCCAGTGGCGCTCGAGATGGTAAGCAACAAGTACGACCCGCTTGGTGATTGTATCGTCATGCTTTTGTGGTGAACGAAAGCGAATCGGATAGGCTCGCACCGATACATGCTCAGCCTGTATACCTTTCCCGTACCCCGGCTTGGTCTCGAAATTTGATTTTTTGTCGTATGCCAATACAGCTTTCCGCCAGAGTGATCTCCTGGCAGCGGATACCTTGAAGCATTGGCGCTTCAATTTCGGGTCAATCCAGGAATTTATCCAACTGTCTTGCCCTGTCTGCGGCAAACCAAAACCACCCTGAATGTATTGATCTAAGCAAGTCAGCAATCGAAGTACCGCTCGATTCGTGAGCAGTGTCAGCGCAAATAGCTCCGGAATCAGCAGCCGATTGAAGATATTGATCGGGGTTTGAGGCGCATTTGATCTGAACAATTTCAGCGTGAATTGCTCGCCATTTTTTCCTGCGCTCGGGAAATGTTCAGACATTTTCAATGCATCCTTCCTGATTAATTCCCTTGAATCTATCCTGCACAAGGGATTTCCGCTGATCAAATTTTACTCGCTGTCTAAACCCTAGAGGGCGAGCCTCCCCCCAGCTGCGACCCAATCCGAAGCCGCTCCATCACAAAAAAAGCCAAAGGCATGCCGCGCCAACTCCGTATCAAACGGCACTCAATTGGTCGAAATACTCCATAAAAATCAACGTGATAAATAAATTTCTATGGGTTTTAATAGCCACATGGCTTCGGTTGGAGCGGTTCAAAATCTGCTAAGCCAAGCCATGAAGGACCACCGGAATAACAACTTCTATTTGAGGAGATTTTATGAGTACGAACAATAATTCCACGGGTGATTGTAGCCACCCGGAACGCGACACCGTTGTAGTCGATGTCGATGTTGACGTAGATAGCAACGAGTTTGAAGCGAGCTTCAAACAGGCTGCCGGCACGCCACACGAAATGCCGAACGTCGCCGCTGGCACTTGCACCGTGCTTGTAGCGAACGGCGTGTGCACTCATCTCGGAATTGCCAACGAGACATCCAGCCCTGGGGAAGCTTCAAAATTCTCCGCGCTTTTTTTCCCTTTGGTTGAGCAATGCACCCTTAGCAAACGCACGCCGGATTACGTGGGCAGCTTGCCCAAACTAGCGTTGCGCCACTTGGTTAAAGTGACATCTGATGGCAGCAATTTTTGGGGCGGCGTAAGTAAATTGTCCGAAGCCGACGCAAAGTTCTTGCTTGTGCAGATTGGTCCATTTGCCCCTTCAGAAATGCTCGACGTCTTCTGGACCGAATCTGGGCGCGCAGCAATCGACGCGAAATATGACGCACAGCAGCGTTATGTCGATAACGTGAACTCGCTGTTTCAGACCCTCTAAGTTTCGTTCCGGCAGCCCACAAAGCTGCTGCCCTTAGAAATGCCGCAGGAACAGAAGCAAAAGGCGCGGCGCTGATCTTTAACAATTTGGAGCCAGATGCCATCACCCAGCCCTAATGGAATACGGGCCAGGGGGGTCGTGTAATGGAAAAATTCACGCCCAAGAATCGACTTGTGGATGCCTACAAAAAAGCCATCCGCGAAGCCGATCAGGGGCTGAACTACTTCGATTACCTCGGCACTCTCGACCGATTCCGACACCGCGTGAGCGGTGAACTATTTAAGGAACGAGCTCTACTCAATTTGCATTGGCATGACATTCCAAGCCGCATGCGGAATGAAGACGCGTTGTACACCACAGCACTCGGTGTGCGTCAGTACGCGGGGCTCAGTTTTATTCCAGGAGGACAAGAAAATGTAATTTTGAATGGGCAACTTTACCTAAACACATGGAAGTCACCGAATATTGTGGCTTGTCAGGGTGACCCAGATATTTTCCTCGAGCTACTGGCATTCCTTTTTGATGGTAACCCAATTGCCATCAAGTTCTTCCTTGATGCCATCGCCTCCTTGATTCAAACGCCCACCAAAAAATGGGCGTTCATGATTTTGATAATAGGGGCGCAAGGCGTTGGGAAAAGCATCCTATGCGAAATGATTGCCGAGTTGGTTGGACGACGAAATACTGCCTTTCCAACCATTGAGGCAATTAAGGGCAATTTTACAAGTTGGCTCAGTAGCACACAGTTGGTGGTCGTCCATGAGCTTGAAAAAATGAGCCGAGATGTTGGAACTCGCCTGAAGCATTGGATAACGAGCGACTTGCTGCTTATAAATGGCAAGAACATCCCTGAGTTTTACATCAAGAACTACGCGAACATCGTTGCTTGCAGCAATCACGACGACGCAGCCCATTTGGACGCCGATGATCGCCGGGTCTTTACTTGGACCAGCCAGGCTAAGAAGCGCGAGCCGGAGTATTACGCTGACTTGTGCAAATGGTTTTTCGAAGGACCTGGCAGCGCTATCGTATTGGACTTTCTCAAAAGACGGGACATCACTGGCTTTAACGCCAATGCGGCTCCCCCGCAAACCAAGGGGCGTGAAAGGCTCATCAGCAACTCACGCTCTGAAGCTGAGAATTTTCTGCGTGACGCGCTTGATAGTGGTGCTCCTCCATTCGCGTGCGACCTATGTACTGCGAATGATCTTCTCCAGTTTCTTCGTGTCCATCAGGTACGATGCACCGGAGCTGAAGTCCGACGGTTTCTGCATCAATGCGGAGCCGTGGCACTGGGCCAGTGCCGCGTACGCGGTACTCGGCCAAATTTGTGGGCGGTCCGAAACCCGGAAATTTGGGCCAACGCCACCCATGACGACATCGCAAATGCCTGGGTAGGGGTTTTCGATCAGTACGCGCTCGTTGCAGAGCGTACTGTCCAGGACGCAAAAAGTGCTCCGATGCCTGTTCGCAGGTCTCGTGACATCATCGACAAATCGGACGTCTAACCCAAGATGTAATTAGTCAAGACTGTCTATCTCGCCGGTTTTGCAACTGCGAAGTTCGCCACACGCTGACTTCGCGTACCTGAAAACGTAGGCCGTAAGCGGCCTGCCGACCCGCAGTGAGAACCCTTCAAAAAGTCGCATCTTCCGGCATCAGCTGGAAGATGCGCAGCAATTCCCTTTGGAGATTTATATGCGAGTTGGACTTTACAACTTCAATAACCCGGTTGATTCAAATATCCAAGCAGGCGCGTTTCACATTCACGCCCGCGACGAATTCGTCGAGAGTGATACCTCGCCCATTGGCAATATGGTGATCGGCATCAATCCAAAAAATCACACGGTCGATACCGTAGGTACGGTTGTCGGAAGCCATGAAGACTGGAGCTTTCGCCTGGAAAATGCCACGGTTTTGAAACTGGATTTTTCCCGCCTGGTGACCCCGATCCCACTGACGCCAGCAATCGCTCGCAACATCTCGGAAGAGCTTGGCCTCCCTGCGAAATTTGTGTACTTCCCGGATGATGTCGTCCCCGCATCGGAATCACTTGGCACCGGCCTTCTGCGGCTTATTGCTCACAGCGCTCACCAAACGGGAGCTGGTACCGCCAGGCACAAACAGCAAACGGCTCACTTGGCAGCAATCGATCTGATTCTGGGTCGTGACGATTTGACCTCTGACGCGAAGATCGAATTGCTTCTCGCCAGGGATGGCCAAGGAAAATTTGGCGACGCTGTCTGGCCCCGTGACATCCGGTATCCTTTTGATATTGAGGGCGTTATGGGCGACGAGTTCCGCGTAGTTCATATTCGCCCCTGGCATCAATGTAGCGACACCCAGCGTATCGATCCGGACAACGGCCTGCTCCTGCCAACGGAGGTAGCCGATGCTTTCGAAAATGGGTATGTCACCTTCGATGCGGAAGGCCGGATCGTTGTTTCCCCTTACATGATGCGGAATTTCTGGAATCAAGAAGACTCCCTGAGTGACTTTTGTAGTCCCCTCGAGATGAATCGTGGCCGGCATATCTTCATGCACTACCACCGCGAGACCATCTACGAACATTGGCTACGCAAATTTGCTTAAGCCACCCTCTACATGAAACCAGCCCCATTCCGAGGAATTGGAATGGGGCAACTTACAGGACCTGTCCCATCATGATTTCAAGCACCTACTGTTATAACTATCAATGGCGTCAGCAAATGTGGGCCACCCACATGCAAGCCGCCAATGACATCGGCGTTGCCGATCACAATCTGGTCGGATTGAACACGATCAATACCGCCGAAGATCTGCTCGCAGCAAATCTTGAAGGCGATGCGTTGGTCGAAGCTTTCGCCGCACTCAGCCTTGAGGAGCAATCGCGTTATCTCGACCTGCTCGAACTCAATTGCCCTTGGCCGATTATCGGCCTGGAGCACTAACATGGGTGAAAAACAGACTCAGCACATCCCGTCCTGGTCATTGAGCAACTGTGCGTTGCTCGCGCAGTTGTTTTCCACCTTTTACCGCCCGCCGGATCGGCTGATCTCGAAAGTCACAATTGGCGACCTCGTCAAACTTGGCTTCCAGTATGCCGATGCCGCTGTCGATCAAGGGCCGAACGAGAAAATGTGGGTGGAAATCGAGCAGATCGATGGCCACGGAAACTTTGCCGGCAGTCTGACGAACCAATCCTTTGCCTTCGACGACCTCTACTTCGGCGACATGATTACGTTCCGGACGGAGAACATCTGCAATACGACCTACGACCACCAGGAAGTGGAGAACACTTCGCCTGACGCATAGCACCTGCGCGTCGAATCCAATTAAACCGAACATCTCGCCGGTTTTTCCACGAAGCCCAGCACATAGCGCCTTCGCGGTCCTGAAAACGTAGGCTGCTTTTTCAAGCCTGCCGCCCCGCAGCGAGAACTGCCCGCGACTCATTACCCGTGACTTCTTTTAGTCAAGAAGATCTGCAGCCGAGTCGCATTATCTGAAAACCCAAGGGAGGAAGCGTTCCTCCCTGCAAAAGTGAAAGGTTATTTTCATGAAGAAAATTTCCATTACCGAGCAGATCGGCATCATTAACCTGTGCGCACTCAAAGACATTGTGGTTAGCGATGGAAAGCTCACCGCCCCTCTGGATCCTAGTTACGCTCAGCGTGTTCGCAACTTCAAGCCGCCAGTCAAGCGGATCGTTATCATCGACCACGATCAAATCGTTGGCCATGGCGAGGTGACCCGTGCATGGGATCTAAACTGCGACCATCGCGGTGAAAGCGTTGTGGTTTTTACTATCGCGATCTTCAAAGCCTTTCCTCAGTTTCTCTCCAGTGTTCAACTCGCCGCACTTCGTGCGTATTTGAAAGAATACGGCGTTAAGAAGAGTGAACTGACCGGTGTGATGCCACTCGCTTTGGAAATGGACTCTCTGTTTCCCGAACCTGATTCCCGTGAGCCGATCTTGCTCGGTATGAATTCCGAAAGCTGGCTGCGTGCCGAGCGTCAGTGTATTCATGACGATGAATCGCTCTGTGAAGACCAGAAGTTGCGCCTCTTGCAGGCGCTGGATGTTTGCGGCCAGCACGCGGACGACGTCTGGGCGCTTCACACGGAACTATGCGGAGAAGGCGCTCAAGATTTTGAGCCACACCCCATTCTTCCCTGGGAAAGCATCACCAAAGAGGAGCGGCTTGATCCGCACAACTGGGTCCTGCTGCCATCGGTCCTGGCCAGCAATTTTAGGATTGGGTTGATTACTTTTTCCGACGATGGCAATTCCATGCTTTCACAAGCCTTGCTTACCGACTTGCACCAATTCGACATCTATTACGACTTCACGCTGTACACGCTGACAGAGCGTCAACGTGAATACATGAAAGTCCATCGCGAGGAGATTTTCGACAGCTGGCGTGCTAATCCACCTTGGCTCTACGATTTTAGCAACGACTGAAACTAACCCAAACCTCAGGCCATTCCGCTTCGGCGGAATACCGAGTAAGAATGGCCATGGGGGAGTAGATGGTTTAATTTGCTTTCCCTTTAGGGTAAGCAATCGCCATTTTGACTTTTCGCCGCACAGGAATTGGTAATGATAGTCCCGTGGTAATAGGAGAAGCCAAGCCGGTCGACGTGGTCGTTTAGTGCCCCCGGATTTCCCTTGCACCGCTGTTCTACTCGCGGCCGGAACATCCGCAGTGAAGTGGTTACATTCTCCGCCCCGATCGTCAGCAACCTAGCTGACAACTTAATGCAAAGTCCCCATCAGGTTCAGGCCTGATGGGGACTTTTATCGATGAAAATACAAAAGCCCCCGGTTTTGGACGCCGGGGGCTTCTCGTATGTGCTTACTTACTTGGTGACAGGCGCGGTTTTCACTTCCGGCTTCTCAGCCTTGTGCTCCGTCTTTTCGGCCGCCTTCTTTTGGCCATGCACCTTTGTCTTGCTGTGCTCACCTTCAGACTTCACGGCTTCAACCTTTGGGGTTTCGGCCTTGGCTGGCGTGGCAGCCTTCGCTGCTTCAGCCTTTACCGGTTCAGCTGCCTTCGGCGCTTCAACCTTCTTCTCAGCGGTTGCCGGTGCCGGCGCAGTAACCTTGGCGGCCGGTGCTGCCGGCGTTGTAGGTGCGGTGCCTTGAGCGAAAGAAGCGGTAGCGAAACCAGCAGCAACGGCCAGGGCGATTACGGTCTTGATCATTTTTGAAACTCCTTGAGTAATTTGATTTGGTTTCGGTGCTGCGTCATCTTTTTCGCAGCGCCTTGTGCCGAATAACGCGGCACGTTACTCAATGGATGTCAGCGGAAATGTAAGACCGTGTAGCGGAACGTGACTAACCCGTTTCCGGCTGTTAATCCTGACGGAACGACGGAGGTATACCCAAACACGCTTAGTGAGATTGGAAAACATAGCTGTTTGCAGGTCACGTTGCGGTGAGTTCGACGTCATCACGTAAATGCAAATGACGTTTTTCCGGTAGAGTTCGAGAATCAGTACTCGAGTCAGCTATTGGGTACGTAGTAAAGCCTGAGCTATTCAATTAGCCAATTGACCATAAAGAAAGCGCTATGGCAAATCCAAAACTATCCCAAGAACAGCGAAATTGGTTGTCCTCTACCCCAATATTCCCTGATTCATTCGTGCTAACGAAAAGTTCGGGAACACAAATTGTGTTTCGAGTTCTGGATCGGGATCAGCATGGACAGATCGCGGGAATTAAGCAACGGATGGGCGCAAAGGGATTCGTCCTGCGAGTCCAGGACGACGACGATGGGGCTGTCTATGCAGCAAAGCTCTGTGTTCCCGAAGACTATGAAGTACGAACGGAAAAAGACGAAACAAAGCTAGCCGCCAAGTTACGTCCCGCCGGTAATTTATTTGCCACCCCAATTCACGCAGGGCGAGTACTACGTTTTGCTGATATGCCCGGCCTTCAGGAAGAATTGGTTTGCTTCGTCTCGGAATGGATTGATGGTTTCACTCTGGAGGACTGGTGCACGACGGAAGGGCATCGTTTGAGCGGCGAGTTCATCGTCGATGTTGCCCACACAATCGTGAGGGTGATCAAATTTCTCGAGGATCAGGAACTCAAGCACGACGATCTACATTGGGGCAACGTGATGATCCGTCGTCTTCATCCGGGACTCATATTGACAGAAGCAGACGAGAAACAGGTTTCCCTGACCATTATCGACATGGGTAGTTTGAAGCCGTTAACCCAAGCCAATAAAAAGAGTAAGGACGATTACTTGAGTATGGTGCACATCTTGCACCAACTTTATAACATCGCTTGGCAAGATCGAGGCTTGGCGACATCGGTTCCTGCATTCTTCAAATACTTCAGAGAACTTCTGACCAACCTTCTCGATGAGGATCCTGCACGCCACTACCCGTCGTCAGAATTGTTAGTAGCTGCGCTCAATGAACTCAGGGCCACACTTGTGCCCGATAGTGTCCAGCATGAGCGAAGGTTTGATCCCTTCGAAGGCATTTCCGCAGAGCATCTGGCTGACGACGAGACCTTGCTTTCGCTGTTTAATCGGTCCCTTCCTTGGTTTAGCAACATGATGGAAACCAAACCTATCGTACTGGTTGGACCGCGTGGATGCGGCAAATCCATGCTATTCCGTTACTTATCCGCACCTACTCAAGCCAAGGCGCGAGCTAGCGGCAAAGCAGATGACATCAATGGCTTTGGCGTATACGTCAGCTGTGCAACCCACCTGCAAAATAGCCTCGTATGGATCGCTCGTGAGAAAGGACGTGCAATACGATACGCCCACCAAATTTCCACCTTCTTTCAGTTAGTGGTTGCGCGAGAGCTAATGCGCTCGATAGGTATCGTCTGGCAGGACAAGGAAGCACGGAAACTTTATGACCTGCGAGAGAACATTCTCGACAAATGGATCGCTTGGGTCGATCATCAATTCAATAATCCGATTGAAACGCCGCATCTGCCGGGCGAGCCACGGGTTCTGCACTACGCAACGGACCTGGATCGTTTACGCGTACAGGTGCATAAGCAAATGCTGCGCGGCGAAGAGGTAAGCGAAATCATTTCTGATAGCTTCCTTGGTGAGATCACAGAAAAGCTGTGTCAGCTAAATCCTGTATTTCGGACTCACCCAATCATTTTCTTGCTAGACGACTACACGGAAAACAGACTTGGTGCAGAGGTACAGTCCGTACTCACCAGAATCGTTTTTGAGCGCAGGGCATCTCATTATTTCAAAGTTTCCTGTGAGCGCATGGGGCTGACAGCTATTGATTCAGATGGTGTGAGGATCGATGCTAGTCGCGAATTTGAGGTCATGGATGCGGGGCAACACGCTAGTGAAGACTGTGCAGTCGGTGAGAAAGAGAGTTTCTTGCAAGGTCTCATTGATCAACGCTTGGAAAGAGCGAATTGGTCTGGACGTTGCGAAACGCTCATTGGATCATCTGATGAGTTTCACAAAGATCTTGCGCTTGCTGCACGTATCCGCCAACACAAGCAAGGGCGACAGGTTTTTTACTTTGGAATGACGCATATTGCTCGACTCTGGAGCGGCGATATCGCAACCATTCTGCAAGCCGTCAAGGATATGTGCCTGCGAGACCATGTGAACGCTAATACGGTGTCACTGATCTCCAAAGCCACGCAACACGAATCTATTGTTGCAATCTCTAAGGCATACAGGGCACGCGTCAAAGATCTTCACCCACATGGCTCTCATATGTCCAAAATTCTCGACTCCTTTGGAAATATGGGACGCAAAATACTTGTCCAGGGTTACTTGGGCAAGGACAGCAATCCAAGGCGGCTATACCGCATTGAAATGACCATGCAGTCGCAGGAATCGCTGTTCGAGGAACTTGAGTCCAAGAGCCCTGACGCCGCCGAACTTGCGAAAGAATTGCTGCGCAGAGCAATTTTCCATCCCTTGCGGGAGAGCCGAGGAAAGGAAGGGCCAGCCACAACAACTATTCGCTGGGAGCTTCGGAATATATACCGCCCCAGCTTCGGACTTTCACTCGAAAGCGGTGAGTCCTATCTCGACATAAAAACTATCGAGGATTTCGTCAAGATGCTGTTGGAACCAATTTCATACTTCGATTTACGGGCAGCAAGCTATGCAGCAGGCAAAAACCACGACAGAAACACTGTCGACATGTTTGGGGACGAATATGCGGGATAAACATGCCGCGCTCCACATGGTTCAGTTTGAGGACATCGCTCAGTGTCTAACTGAAGTGCAACCATTCGATCTAACTGAATCACCAATCGACGTCTTTATTTGTGCTCTCGGCTTCGAAGATAGGGCCCTTGCCATTGCAACGCGCCTCGCACAATCCGACTGGTACAAGGCCAATCCTGTCCACAAGGCAATCATATGCTCCTACACAACCAATACTCTGGAAAACGAGTTGAAGCGGGAAGCGCTTCAGTGCGCAATATCGCACTTCTGCTCTAGCACCCTTGAACTGCCTAGCGACCTACCCGGTGATTTGGCGCAAGGATTACGTAATGAACTGACCTCGGCGAGGAAATCAAATGGCGGTATCCGCGTAATGCTCGATATCAGCGCCGCGTCAGGTAATTTGATCCTGTCAGTCATGCATGTCTTGGCCGAAATATCAGCAGATTGTCCAATCGCCCTTTCCATCGCCTACTCCGAACCGGCCGAATATTTCCCTTCGGAGGAAAACTATCAGGAACAAGGGGAGGAGTTGGTCTTACGTTCCTGCTGCAAGGGTGATAACAACTCTCCACATGAACATGGCGTTTCACAGGTGGAAATCAATGAGCTTTATCCAGGCACAAGCCAAGAGAACCGTCCTGAGTACATCATCGTAATACCATCATATCGCACAGAGCGTTTGGCACACTGCCTGCAGCGGCTTACAGACGAGCCTCTCTCGAACCCAGATCAATTTATCCACTGGATTCTGGGTGCCCCTCCCACTCAAGAGCGGTTGTGGCGTCTGGAATGGCAGCAACGAATAATTCGGAGACTGCTGAGCGACTTGGCTGGCGGAAATGAGGAATCAGGTAGTCGTGCGCTAACCTCAGAAAATCATTCGTGTGCCAGTACATTAGATTATCGTCAAATCATGAAGATACTCGTTGCGCGAATTGACGGAAACCTTGGAAAGAATATCTCGCTGATCCACATGGGCTCAAAGCTACAGGCCATAGGCGTTTCATTAGCCTTAGCGGCTCGTTCTGAAATAACGGTTTGCTATGCAAAACCGGCTCGCTACAACACCAATCAGTATTCGGGTGGTATTGGACCGGCTTGGCAAATTCAGTTCACAGACTTTGCAGAGGTTGTTAGCTCAATGCGAAAAATTGGCACACTGCGATTCATTCCTAGGATAGAGCCGGAGCACGCCGACTTACGAGGAGAGTGGGATCCTCAACTAGCAGGTAGTTAGTTACTTTCACTAACAATCCGCTGTTGCAGCAAAGATTTTCCGTCAATAGCCGACCATTCCGGACACCGATTAGCCCTGGGTACTGCCCAGCGCTCCAGCCAGTACTCAGAAAACTCGTCTTCCTTGAGGGGCAATGCGTTACCGAATGATCCCCCCGCCATCCCTGCGGCCAGATCTTCCACAAAGGAAAACAAATACACCGGACGCTTCAAACCATGGGCCAACACAGAGTTGGGAAGACCGAGCAGGTGAAGCACTCGCGTAACGTTTTGCCAGCGTACTTTTGGGCCGTTGCCAAAACCACCTCGCGTTGATATGTCTCTACGTTTCAGGAATGACTCTACTTCGCCGTAGAGATGCTCCAAATGGAGGAGACCGTAACCTTTCGTTTCACCGATTAGTTCTGCCAATAGCCTATCTTTGTACTTCAGGCGATTATATTGTGAGCTACGGCCGAACGCACTGGTCGTAGTCACACCTACCAACGGTTGATCAATACGGCGCCCTTCCATTTGAGTTTTGGCTTTTGCATAGGTACGCCAATAGGCTTGTCGAACCGAGTCAGAAGAAATGAGTCCCGCACAGAGTTTTCCGCCAAGAAGGCCTGCATAAGGTGGAATGGCTCCAACGGTATAGGCATCCATCGTTTGATTCACCAGTTGGAGCTTTTCGCCTGTGGGATACTCAAAGCGGCTGTCTCGACAAGATAAATCAGCTGGCGGAGACTGAAGCCCGATGAGACCCATTAGAGAATCATGTGCTTCGTCGAGAATAACGAATCGCAATCGCCGGCCATATCCCTTGTTAAAGGGCATAGACCAGAATGAGCGGCCAATGAGCCAAAGGTCCTCAGTAAGTGCATCGCCGACTAAATGAAGTCTAGGCCTAATATTCTCCGGGACGATTAGCGAACCTCCCTTAATCCAAGATTCGCGTTTCTTCAACAAACGCAGGAGTTTGTCTGCACGAGGTCCAGATGCGAGGCGCTTAGCTGCGACATGGATGGACCGCACGTAATTCTTGTCCCCCCCGTGGAGCAAATTTTGGCTATGTAGGGCAGCTTCGCGTAACTTATCTCTAAGTGACTCTTCTTCAGGCAATAAAGGCAAAATTTCTGCAAAAGAGCGTAGTAAGCGGCTTGATTCGAGAGAGGCTTTGTTCGTTGTTGGCATAGGCATGCATTTGGCCACCAAACATCTAGTTCGTCAAGAAAATTCTAAGCGGTTGAGAGAAATTGCAAGCAATCGAAGCACAACCCAACAGCACTTAACATGCCCGATATCGGCATTGAAACTGCTCGGTGACCGAAACGTCTGTGTCGGCATTGTTGCGCTAAACAAACGCTGCGAAACCCGAAAACCGCACCGGCATAAAATCGGACACACGGACTAGGTTTCCACAATGCAAAACGCCAACCGGTTAGGGTTGGCGTTTTTACCTTGAGAATCAAGGGGAATGCTTGGTGGCCAATCGCGGAATCGAACCACGGACACGCGGATTTTCAATCCGCTGCTCTACCAACTGAGCTAATTGGCCAAAAGAGG
>Ga0075152_10001521_pt1 | contig 16698 bp, 15 predicted proteins | sample JI61114C2DNA_FD_70964 | JGI IMG/M metagenome (GOLD analysis project Ga0075152, IMG submission 70964) | Wastewater effluent complex algal communities from Wisconsin, to seasonally profile nutrient transformation and Carbon sequestration -... | ecosystem: Engineered > WWTP > Effluent > Algae...
CTGCCAAAAGGTCAGAGAAGGTTGGCACAGAAAGCCATTTAAATGGGGTGGTAAGGAGTTTTTGTTTAGAGGTCTAATTAAATGCGCCGTTACGGGTAAAGTTGTTACTGCTTTTACCAAGAAAAAAACATATGCAAATGGTGAGAGTGGTGAATGGACTTATTTGCGCAGTTACGACCCAAAAAATCCTACAAAATTCCTATATGTAAAAGAGGAAAAGATCTTAGAAGAAGTACAACAAATATTTGATTCAATGAGGCTTGAGCCCGAAATGCTGTCAGAGGTGACAGAATACATAAAAACTAGCTCAAATAGTGAAAAAGAATTCCATAACCAACGTATCAAAAATTTAAATACTGAGCATACCAAGGTAAAAAATCATCTGGATCGATTGGTAGAAATGTATTTAGATGGACTAATCGATAAAGACGCAATGGAGCTAAAGCGCAAAGAGTTGACGGCTAGAAGAGAGGAAATCGTCAAGGATATAGCAAATCACAACGAGGCAGACAATAGTTTCTCAAAACGCTTGATTAGCATAGTAGAACTGGCATCAAAGGCAGGTGAGACCTTCAAAGGTTCCACAATCAATGAAAAGCGCGAACTTATCAATTTGGTACTGTTGAACCTAGAACTAAACGGCCAGAAGCTAGTCTACTCCTTACGTCCACCGTTTGATGCCTTCGTGAATTTGGGTAAAAATGAAGAATGGTGGGCCTGGCAGGACTTGAACCTGCGACCACTCCGTTATGAGCGGAGCGCTCTAACCAACTGAGCTACAAGCCCCAAGAATTTTATATTATGTGTTTAATTTTAATACATAATATAATGTTGTTTTTATATACTTGCAGAGACATAAAGTCCAGAAAAATTTTAAATTTTCTGGACTTTATTTAACTAAAATAGTCCCTCCGCTAGATTACCTTCTATTTCGCTTTGTTGGAGTGGGTGTTTTGCATCCATTATATGAGAAATAGCAAATTTAATAGGATGTTTGCTTAATGTTTCAATTAGTGCAAAACTTAGAGAGTTCTGCACTTTCTGCAATGGAATCTTATGTGATAAATCCTGCCAGTAGCTAATTTCATAAGTAAAAGTATCATAGCTAACGTTAAGAAGGTAAACGATTGGCTCTAATGAGGGATCTATATATTCATTATTGATTAGTGCTTTTTCAAGAATTTTTTTCCCTTTTTCGCAACTAAGCATACTAGCACCAGGCTTGGTGTTAAGTATCTTAGGAGTTATTTTTACTTCGATGCGTTTTTTTATCAGATTATTATTCAAAGACCAGTTAATAAAACTATTTTGCAAGAGTTTACTGGTTGGTACTAAAACTTCTAAATTATCATCGGTATTTATAATTATGCAGCGAGCCCCAAGGGAAGTAACAGTACCGATAACTCCTTCAATTTCTATAGTATCACCAATTTTCACGGGCTTTTCTATGGCTACAATAATGCTACTAATAAAATTATTTATCAGATTTTGCGCTCCAAGACCCACACCAAGAGCTACCGCGCCTCCTACAAACGCAAGGCTGCTAATTGGGATATTAGAAATTTCTAATATTAATATTGCGAATATAAAAATGATGCCGTAACCGGCCGCTCTTTCTAATACATAAGAGGCTTCTTCGTCATCATGGAACTTTTTTCGGATATAAAGTTTTACCTTGGTAATTGAATATTTTAAGTATCTTAGACCTAAGATGAGAATAAAAGTAGCTAAAAGAATATTTCCTATTTGGATATCAGAACTTCCGACAGTAACTATTTTATGTGTCCAAATATTACTACAATAATGGTAAATTATTTCAATATAAGACTTAAATTTTTCTGCATATTCCATATCACACCTCTTACATTCCCGCGCTCTTACAGTATATCACTAAATTTTTGTAAGGGAGCGAATATTATACATTTTGTAATAATCATTACGCATGAATTAAATTAAAACTGCGACAATCTTATCTTTATATCAACTCTTTTCTCTATCAGCATATTGAATTACTCTTTTTGTTCGAAGAGCATTAATGATTTTATCTATATGCTGGGCAGACTCTACTTCTACGTCAAATAGTACTTCAAAATAATCCACATTACGGTTAATGACTTTAAAGTTAATAATATTCCCACTATGTTTTGCTATTTCATCTGCCAGGGTTCCAAGGCTACCCATTTCGTTTAGTAATAAAATTTTTATCCTAGTTACAAAAGGAATATTAGATTGATTACTATCCCAAGTAAGGTCAAGTATACGTTCTGGCATGCCGGCAAAATTATTGAGCATTTCGCAGTCCGAAGTATGAATAGTCACACCATTACCTGAGTGAAGAATACCGACAATTTTATCGCCGGGTAATGGGTGGCAGCATTTGGCGTAATGCATAGCCATACCTGGAATAAGGCCCTTGATTGGAATTGCATCTTCTTCATGGCTTTGAGCAGCAGATTTTTTACCAAATTTCAATAAAGATAAAGTTGAACTTAACCTACTTTTTTTCGGCGTTACTTGTTTTATAACTTCTTCTCTAGTTATTGTGCCTTCCCCTAGTGCAAAAAGTAAATCATCAAGTGTTTTATCAAAAAATTTACAGGCAATACTCAGGGCCTTATCTTCATCCTCAATTTTTATGGTATTTAGGGCTTTACTAATAATAGTTTTACCTAATTTGATATATTGGTCACGTTGTTGAATTTGAATAACTTTTCGAATTTCTCCCCGCGCTTTGCCGGTTACCACAAATTTTTCCCAAGATGGAGAAGCGGTTTGGTGTTTGGAAGTTATGATTTCAACTTGATCACCATTTGAAAGTGGCGTCTTTAGCGGAACAATTCGGCCATTTATTTTGGCCCCTACACATGAATTGCCGATGTCGGAATGAACCATATAAGCAAAATCAACAGTAGTAGCGCCTTTCGGTAGAGCGATAAGATTACCTTTAGGAGTAAAGCAAAATACCTGGTCATAATACATAGCTAATTTGGTATTTTGCAAAAATTCCTCAGGATCACTATTTTGCTCTAAAATATTAAGCAGCTCTCTAATCCAAGTATACTTATTACCATCAGTCATGTCATCATGACCCTGCTTATAACGCCAATGCGCCGCAACGCCAAGTTCTGCAATATCATGCATTTTTTGAGTTCTGATTTGAACCTCAATTTTTTGCTGCAAAGGGCCAATCACTACCGTGTGCAATGATTGATAGTTGTTGTTTTTAGGAGTACTGATGAAATCTTGAAAACTCTCTGGTACCATTTTGTAGGCACCGTGGATGATACCAAGTGCTCTGTAACAATTGGGTGTAGTGTCAACTACCACTCTGAATGCCACAATGTCAGATAATTGGTCAATACCTACATTTTTTTGTTTCATTTTCATCCAGGTAGAATAGGGCGTTTTTCTCCGGCCAAAAATTTCGGCCTCTAGCCCTTCAGTTGTAAGAGTTTTTTTAATTTCATCAATAATCTGCTGAATAAACTCATCTTTTCCCGTTTCAATTGATTCAAATCGCTGAATTATTGAGTCTCTAATATCGGAATTTAGGACCCTGAAACATATATCTTGTAATTCAATTTTTACTTGTTGAACTCCGATTCGCTCAGCAAGAGGCGCGTATATTTCGATTGTCTCAAGCGCTATTCGTTTTCGTTTGTCGGCATTTTTAATAAAATCTATGGTGCGCATATTGTGTAAACGATCAGCAAGCTTGACGAGGAGTACTCTGAGGTCATCGCTCATAGCAATCAGGAGCTTTCGAAAATTCTCGGCCTGCCGAACATTATCTGCTTTGAATTTGATTTTGGTAAGTTTAGTGACCCCGTCGACTAATTTTGCTACGTCTTTACCAAAATGCTTTTCGATTTCATCGAGGGTTAGATCTGTATCTTCAATTGTATCATGCAAAATGGCGGTAACTATGGAGTCAGTATCCAGTTTCATTTCAGCAATGATTTCTGCAACTTCGATTGGATGGTGGTAATATGGATCGCCAGATGCTCTTTGCTGATTGCCATGATATTTAACAGCAAATTCAATAGCCTTTTTTACCTTGGCTTCATCGATGCTTATATCATAAGCTTTATACTTGTCTATAATAGCTTGGTAATCTAACTGCATGCTGGTTCCTTGTCCCTATTGTCATTCCATAGAAAAAGTCGTCATCCCGCGGCCTGGGCTATGCGGGACCCAGAAAAAATTCTTTTTAACTCATATTTCTCTAATTTCGACACAGATTTTCTGCTATGTCCGGGAAAACGTTATTACTCATAATGCGACCACATTCTAATTACCTTAACAATTTTTTGCGCCCCATCGACTTCGTATATTAATCTGTGTTGTATATTAATTCGTCTTGAATAACATCCCTTAAAATCACCAACTAATTTTTCATAAGGAGGTATATCGGCAAACGGATCTTCTGAAAGCAATTTGATCAAATCTTGACATTTTAGAGATAAATTTGATTTTTTAATTTTCCCTGCATCTTTTTGAGCATTTCTAGAAAACAGAACTTTATACATTATCCCAATCTATTTTATCTGAATAAGTTTCTATAGGTTCATTTCTTGCTTTTAAAATTGATTCCTTCATTCCCGGTATTGAAGCAATGTACAAAGTTTCTATGAGCGCTTGATAATCCTTTTCATCAATCAGCACTACTTTGTTCTTTTTGCCGACAATATATACTGGGTTATGAGACTCAGCCGCATGATCTACCAGTTGAAACAAATTCGCTCTTGCTTGAGAAGTAGTGTATATTTCCATTTTATAGTTTTTTTGATTTATACAGCATATGGTACAACATATTGTACCACGCGTCAAGTCCTTTTAGTTATTAACCTAACCATAACTCACATCACCGGCTGCAAAACTACGTATTTCGCCATTCTCTGACCCGATACAAAGTGCTCCACTTTCGTCAATCCCTTTAAATATGCCGGTAACTTTTTGCGTTCCATCATTTAAAGTTATATTTTTATTTAAATAATAAGCATTTTTAAGCCATTCTTTTTTTATGTTAGCAAAATTATTGGCAGTTTGCCATTTTTTATAATAAAAATGAAAATTAATCATAAAGTCGCTTAAAAAATCATCTGACTGGCGCAGGATTATTCCTTCACTAAATAAACTTGTTATTTCCATGCCCGGAATTTTCGGATAAAAATGCGTATTAACTCCAACCCCCACTATAACATAATTTTTATCGTTATAACGGATAGATTCAAGTAAAATTCCAGCTACTTTTTTGCCGTTAATTAATACATCATTAGGCCATTTTAATTCTATATTGGCTTTCGGAGTTTTTAAGCTTTTAATGAAAGATATAATAGTTTTATGAAGGGCAATTGCCGTTAGAAAAGAAAGTTCTTTAAGGCGATTTAAATTTAAATTAGACTCAAGTAGGATGCTCGCATGAAGATTTCCAGAAATCGATTCCCATACTCTGCCTCTTTGGCCTCGCCCCATTGTTTGCTCTCTGGCAACGATAATAAAATCACCCGTTACATTGGCTTTGACCAAACGCAGAGCTTCACTATTTGTGCTATCAATCTGATCAAAAATCAGCAGATTGTAACGTTGTAACCAAGAGATGGTCATCGTTTACCTTTGGGTTTATTAACACTTACACCAGATATTGTGTTGCAAAGGCAAAGAAAAACAAGGTAAATCCTACTGAAATGACTGATACTATTAATAATCCTCGATTAGTTGGTATAATTGTTACTTCATCACTTGCTTCCATAAAATACATATATTTTATAACTTTCAAGTAATAAAAGGCAGCAATTACACTCGAGAGCACACCAAGTAATGCTAGGATAATTTCACCTTGCATAATGGCGTTGTAAAAAACATAATATTTACCAAAAAAGCCAGCAAGTGGTGGTAGGCCTATCATTGAAAACATTAGTATCGAGATTGCTCCGGCCAAAGTTTTACGGCTTCTGGCTATGCCTTTTAAATCAGCAAAAGTAGCTACATCACTTTTGGCGCCAAATAATGCAACCAGACAAGCAAAGAACCCCATAGCGCCAAGCACGTAGATAAACATATATAAAAGAGCGGAATATATGCCTAACTCCGAATGTAGAGATATTCCAATTAAAACATAACCTATATTTAGTATGGAACTATAGGCCATTAGTCTTTTTAAAGATGATTGCATCATAGCACCCAGCGCGCCAACAAAAATCGATAAAATGGCGGCGATTTTGATTAAATCCACCGATATCTTTATATAGTCTCCAACTACGAGAGTGATAAAGTTGATGAGTACTACCAGCATGCCCATTTTTTGGGCTACAGCAAAATAAGTAACGGACCCGATCGGCGCGCCTTCGTAAACATCTGGAGTCCAGATGTGCAAGGGAGCAGCTGATAATTTGAATAAAATAGCTGCTAAAACAAATATAGCTCCAACGATCAGGCCAATGCTCAGGTTGCCATTTAAAGCAACGTTGATATCGCTAAAATTAACACTGCCACTAAAGCCATATAAGAATGATATACCAAGTAGCATCAAGCAACTAATAAGTGCGCCGAGAACAAAATATTTCAACCCTGCTTCTGAGGATTTTACTTCTTTAGTATTAAAAGCAGCTAGTGCATAGACAGATAATGCTTGTAACTCAAGCCCACAAAATAAAAGCACAAAATCGCGAGCTGAAATTGAGATAAAAACTCCAACAGTTGCAAGGAGTACCAAAGTGACGAATTCCATTTTCATCTCTTGATCACTAATTTTCATGAGATTTTTATATATAATTATGCTCATGATAGTTAAGCCCAGCACCATGGCTTTATATAAGTAAATTGTCTTAGAGACCTCAAAAGAACCGGCAAAACCCTGTATTATAGCTTTACATAAATAAACCATTTTCGATGCTCCGGAAGAGCCTGCAAAACCACTTATTAATCCGGGCGTAACATAAAACAACCCCAAGCTAAGCCCGAGTAAACCAGCAATGATGCAGTGAGTGATTGGGCGTTGGCGGTCTTTCAAAAAGACGGCCATTAATTGCCCCAGCATGGCAATGGAAGTGAGGATAATTTCTGGTAAAATTAAAGCAAATTGACCTAGCATGTTTTTCCTTAAAGTTTAAGTTAGTTAAAGGGGTTGTGTAGGAAGGTGAGTAGTACTAACCGTCATCCCGAGGGAGGTCTCAAGACCGACCGTGGGGATCTCATACCTCATGGGATTGCCACGTCGCGTAGAGGCGCTCCTCGCAATGACGATTGTGTCTCTACAACGCCCCATATAAATCAGCAATAGCTGCCATAGGTAATTTTATAATACCTAAAATACTACTCGGCAGCACTCCAATATAAATTACCAAAATAATCAATGGCACTAAGGCTAGTTTTTCATATAAATATAAATCATGAAATTTGATAATATCAGGATCACTCGCCTGACCAAATATGACTTTTTTATAGAGTTTGAGCATATAAACTGCCCCAAGCACCACCCCAAATGCACATATAACACCCATCAGCGGATTTATCTCATAAATACCCACTATGCTCATAAATTCACCCACAAAGCCACTAAGCCCTGGCAAACCCACTGAGCCAAGCATTGCAATCATAAACATTGTCGATAGCACCGGCATGCTTGTTGCCACGCCGCCATATTTACTGATTTCCTTGGTATGATGACGGTCATAAAGCATTCCAACAATCAAAAACAATGCCGAGGAAATCAGACCATGACTGATCATCTGGAACACCGCGCCATTAATGCCTTTTTCGGTAAAACTAAATATGCCTCCTGTCACAAAACCCATATGGGCAATCGAGGAATAGGCGATCATCTTTTTCATATCTGTTTGAGCCAGCGCCACAAGCGATGCATAAATAACGGCAAAAGCGCTGATCCAGAGTACATAAGGCGCGAATTCTTCGCATGCTCCGGGTAGCATAGGCAGAGATATACGCAAGAAGGCGTAACCACCCAGTTTAAGCAAAACCCCCGCTAGCATTACCGACCCTGCTGTTGGGGCTTGTACGTGAGCATCTGGTAGCCAGGTATGGAAAGGGGGCATCGGTACTTTGACCGCGAAAGAGGCAAAAGTGGCTAGCCACAGTATTTTTTGGATATTTAGTGGCAATTCAGGGAGTAAAGTGTTTAACTCCAGCATGTTAAAGGTGGCAGTTTGAGTGTAGATATAAATTAATGCTAAAAGCAAAAATACCGAGCCTAAAAAAGTATACAGGAAAAATTTAACGGCGGCATATACTCGGTTTTCTCCGCCCCAAACACCGATAATAAGATACATCGGGATCAGAATTACTTCAAAAAATCCATAGAATAAAAGTAAGTTAAGAGCCGAAAATGCGCCAATACAAAAGGCTTCTAATAATAAAAAACAGACCAGGAATTCTTTGATATATTTGGTAATGGTAAATAGGCTAGCAACAATGCATATCAGGGTTAGCAGAGCCGTTAGAAAAATGAAAAATAGTGATAATCCATCTACGCCGAGAAAATATTCCAGGCCTATCCCTTCAATCCATTTATATTTTTCCACGAACTGAGGGCCAGCAAAGTGACGATCAAAGCTAAATAGTAAATAAGTTGTGGCAATTAGCGTTAGAACAGAACTTAAAATTGCTACATATATTACATAGACTTGCTTGTTTGGTGAAGTGCTTTGGCTGATAAAAAAAGTAATATATAAAGCACTAAATAATGGCAGGCAAATACTTAGCGATAAAATAGGTAAGTCTAACATTTATAAGCTCGTTTTTATTAAGTATTTATTAAGTGGTGTTGCCGGGGGGCATCGTCATCCTGAGGGAACGAAGTGACCGTTAGGACCCAGGGCTTTTCTTAAAATCAAATAAGCCTGGGTCCTGACGTCGCCCTTCGGTCTCCTCAGGATGACAGCAGTTACAACATCCCAAAGACAAAAACCGTAACACAGGCGACTAGTGCCAAAATTATATATAAGGTGTAATTATATATATACCCTGTTTGAAATTGGCACACGCACCAGCTAAAACCTCTTGTTACGTAACTAAAGCCATTTGGCCCAAAGCGGTCAATTACTCTGATATCAAAACATCCAGACCATGAACTTAAGACATTGGTTAGTTTTATAAAAGTTTTATCATAAAATTCGTCAAAGAAATATTTATTCTTGAGTATGTAGTGGATGAATTTAAGAGGACCAAAACCGTCATCCTGAGGGAGGTCGTAGTCCGACCGTAAGGACCCAGCCTTATCTTTATTATTTAAGGTTAAAGCACTGGTTCCTTCGCGCAGCGATGGATGACGGGTGTTATAAAAATACACCCCCAGCATAATCCCCGTAATACCTACAATCATTGGCAACAGCTGAATAACTAACGATACATGATGTTCATGGTCGCTAATATTTAAATTAAAAATACTGCCCGAGAAATAACCATATGGATTATGAATTGCCAAAATATAATAGCCAATCATACCAGAAAACAAAGCCCCGGCTACCAGTACCAGTAGCGGTATATTCATGATTTTTGGGGCTTCATGAGCATGATCAAAAACATCTTTTGGTAATTTTGTTTTTCCGTGAAAAGTTAACATAATGATTTTCAGCGAGTAAATTGCCGTTAAAATAGCCGCAATAATTCCAAGAACAAAAGCAAAATACCCAACATCCCCACCCATATAAGCCGACTCTAGAATCAGATCTTTCGAGTAAAATCCAGCTAATGGAAAAATACCAATAATGGCAAGCGATCCTATCCAGAAATTAGCGTAAGTTATCGGCATTTTGGTACGCAAACCTCCCATTTTGAAGATTTCCTGTTCGTGAGCTGCGTGGATAACACTACCAGCGGATAGGAACAGCAACGCTTTAAAAAATCCGTGAGTAACTAGGTGGAAGATACCAGCTTGATAGGCCGAAACACCGCAAGCAAAAAACATATATCCTAGTTGGCTGCAAGTCGAGTAGGCAATAATTTTTTTAATGTCCGTTTGTGCTATGGCCACGCTTGCTGCAAACAGACAAGTCACCGCCCCAACAACGGTAATGACTGCTAAAATCATGGGACTATATTCAAACATAAAGGAACACCTGGCAACTAGGAATACCCCCGCTGTTACCATAGTAGCTGCATGAATGAGCGCCGACACCGGGGTTGGGCCTTCCATCGCATCAGGCAGCCATACATGCATACCTATTTGGGCTGATTTTCCCATGCAGCCAATAAATAGCATCAAACATATCACATCAAGTACCGCAAAATCATAACCAAAGATTGTCATGGTCATTTTAGCAAGATCCTGACTTTGCTCAAATACTGCCCTAAATTGGATACTGCCGGCGTAAATTAACATCAGCACAATGCCAATGATAAAGGCAAAATCTCCAACTCTGTTTACAACAAAAGCTTTTACTGCTGCGCTATTTGCTGATTCTTTTTCATAATAATAACCAATGAGAAGATAGGAACACAGCCCAACACCTTCCCAGCCAAAAAATAATTGCAAAAAATTATCTGCTGAAACTAGAGCTAGCATGAAAAAGGTAAATAGTGATAGATAAGATAAAAACTTTGGCAGATTTTTATCATCCTCCATATATCCTAAAGAATATAAATGCACAACTGCGGATACAAAAGTAACCAGCACAAACATTATCGCTGTTAGCTGGTCCACATAAATCGCCCAGTTTACTGAGACTGAGTCAACATTGATCCATCTTGTTAAAATGATATGGATAGGATTGGCTTCAATTCCTGCGCTGATGAATATGTAAGAGGCGCAAATGGCAGATAGGATAATTGCACCACTTGAGATGAGGCTGGCGTGGTTGTTGTTTATTTTTTTACAAAAAATACCATTAAAAATACCGGATATTAGCGGCAAAAAAACGATTAATTTGGTAAGTGTTTGTAGCATTGTTTGGTTCTCTATATTAAATGTTTTGGGGTTTAAGTTGTCATTGCGAGGAGGTGCACTTGCACCGACGTGGCAATCCACAGGAGGGTTGCGACAACATTGCTCTTGTCTCCTGAGATTGCCACGTCGTGCTTGCGCACTCCTCGCAATGACTTTTACCCCCTCATTTGATTAACATCTTCTATCTCAATCGACTTACGATTTCTGAAATAAAGCACCAAAATCGCCAGCCCTATCGAAACTTCTGCTGCTGCAATTGATAAAATTATTACGCTAAATACTTGTCCTACCATATCTTGCAGATGCACAGAAAAAGCGACAAAGTTTAAGTTTACTGCAAGTAACATCAGTTCAATCGACATTAAAATCGTAATTACGCTTTTGCGATTCATAAATAATCCAGTCACCCCTATGCAAAATAAAAGGGCAGACAAAATCAAATAATGTTCTAGCGAAATATTTTCAATATTAGTCATCATAATTCAAATTTTTTATTTATTGTCATGGCGAGCGACCTCTTAGGAGCGTGGCCATCCAGTATTTTTATGTTTTTCCTAGATGGCCACGTCACGGCTACGCCGCTCCTCGCCATGACGGGCTCGGTTCATCAGTCATCATAATTCAAATTCTTTAATCCATTCGTTCCGGTATGCTTAGCCATAAACAAGCTATTTTCTTTATTTTTACTTAATTGTTCCGAGACTTTTTGCCTCTTAACTCCTGGCCTTAAACGCAGTGTAAGCGTTATACTTGCCACCATTGCCACAAATAATATGATGCCGGCAGTTTGAAACGGCAAAATAAAATCAGTATATAATAGCAGTCCTATAGCATAGGCATTACCTAGATCGGGCGGAGTGGCAAATTGCATGTTCAATGCCGGTACAATCATTTTTGTGCTAAGCAAAATTATCGCTACCAGATCCACAAATAAAAATAAGGCAATCAATGCCGCAACGCCCATTTCTCGGCCTATTATTCCTTTGAATTCAGCAAATTTTATATCGAGCATCATCACTACAAACAGGAATAACACCGCAATTGCCCCCACATAAATAATGATCAGCATCATGGCTAAAAATTCTGCACCCATTAATACCATGAGCCCAGCGCCGTTGCAGAAGGTTAAAATTAACCATAATACGGCATGCACCGGATTGCGGCTGCTAATAACCATCAGGCCGCTGAAAATTATTAGTGTTGCAAATAGATAGAAAAATATCGCCATAATTTACCTGGTTGTTTTGTAATCTATGTCATCCTCCGACTTGATCGGGGGGTGACATAGCCTCACCTATAAGGATAATCATCCTTTAATTTCTTAGCTAGCTCTTGCTCCCACATTTCGCCATTCTGGAGCAACTTTTCCTTGTTATACAGCAACTCCTCATGAGTTTCAGTCGCAAACTCAAAATTTGGCCCCTCAACAATTGCATCGACCGGACATGCTTCCTGACACATGCCGCAATAAATACATTTAGTCATGTCAATATCGTATCTGGTCGTGCGTCTGCTGCCATCTTCCCTGGTTTCCGCTTCTATTAAAATAGCTTGAGCAGGGCAAATAGCTTCGCATAATTTACAAGCAATGCAACGCTCTTCGCCATTTTCATATCTTCTAAGCGCATGTTCACCTTTAAATCTTGGGCTAACAGGGCTTTTTTCATATGGATAATTAAGGGTTACTTTTGGCTTGAAGAAATATTTCAGTGTGAGCGCCATCCCACAAAGAATTTCATAAAGCACAAAAGATTTAAGGTATTTGATCATAATGTTTTTAATAACTAATAATGGTAGCGACACTGAGAGACATAAATTACATTATCCTCAACTGCATAAACCAGACGATGTTCATTTGTTATCCTGCGAGACCAAAGTCCTGATAAATTATATTTCAGTGGTTCTGGTTTTCCGATGCCAGAAAAAGGTGCTCGTCTTATATCTTTTAGCAGCTGATTTATTTTATCTGCGGTTTTTTTATCGTTTTTTTGGAAATAGATATAATCTTCAAAAGCATCTTCATAAAAACATATATTCATCAAATATCCACTTTTCTATAATTCTTGTGACCTGCTTTAAAGTCTGCGACTGCTTTATTAAGTCTTTCCGCATTTTTAGGACTTTGTAGTAAATAACAAGTTTCAACTATCGAGTTATAATCTTCAAGTGACATTACCACTACGGATTCTTGCTTTTGCCTGGTAATAATGACCGCATCATGGTCTTGACATACCCGGGTCATTAGGCCGGATAGCTCATTTCTTGCTCTTGTATAAGATACAGCTTGCATTTTAACCTCCATATACTTTATGTACAAACAATAGCACATGTACAAATAATTGTCAATCTACTCAAGGCAAGTTTCCCGTCACCACAAGTAGTGATGCCGTCAAGACCACCCAAAATAACGTTAGCGGTAAGAATACTTTCCACCCCAAGTGCATTAGCTGATCGTACCTATATCTTGGCAGGGTAGCTCTTATCCATAAAAAAACGAATAGTAAAAAGCAAACTTTTAAAATAAACCAGATAAATCCCGGTAGAAAATGCAAAAACCCAATGCCAAATGGCGGTAAATATCCACCCATAAAGAAAGTCACGGTCATGGCGCTAACTAGTATCATATTAGCATATTCACCAAGAAAAAATAAGGCAAAACTCATGGAGGAATATTCAACATTATAGCCAGCTACCAGCTCTGATTCTGCTTCTGGAAGATCAAAAGGCAAACGGTTCGTTTCAGCTAAAACTGATATAAAGAATACCACCGCCATGGGTGCTAGCAATATATGAATCCAGAGCGGCATATTTCTTTGATATTCAACAATTTCAGTCAAATTAAGTGTTCCAGTTACCAGCAGCACGTTAACAATTACCAGGCCCATAGAAACTTCATATGAGATCATTTGTGCCGAAGATCTGATTGCGCCTAAAAAAGCGTATTTGGAGTTGCTTGCCCAACCAGCCATGATAATTCCGTATACTCCAAGAGATGATACCGCCAAAACATAAAGTACCCCAACATTCATATCCGAAAGTACAAGTCCGGTATCAAAGGGAATTACCGCCCAACCAATTAAGCTTAAAACAAAGGTAATCATCGGGGCCAAGATAAATACCACCTTGCTTGCCGGAGTTGGTACAATTACTTCCTTGAACATCAGCTTTACCGCATCAGCAATTGGCTGCAATAGCCCAAAAGGACCAACCACGTTTGGTCCGCGGCGAAGTTGCATGAGTCCTATTACCCTACGTTCGGCGTATGTTAGATATGCTACGCATAATAGTAATGGCAGGGTGATACATACTACTTTCAGGGCAATAAAAATTAATGGCAATATATATTCATTGAATAATTCTATCATGCCGCCCCCTGAACGTCTTTTTTCTCTGACCCTTGTAGAGCTTTAGTGCATTTGGCCATAGTTACGGAGGCGCGGCTAATTGGGTCGGTCATGTAGTAATTTAGCGATAATTTTACCAGTGGCTCTTTTGTCAGTTTCACTTTAGACTTAAATGGCTTAAATTCGCTTGGAATAGTCTCATCAATATGTGTAAAAGCGGGGTGGTTTTTGGCCATTTCTTGGCGGATTGCCGATAGACTAAGGTTATCCTGAACGAACACTTGCGAGCGTAAGGATCCAGAAATGTTTAATTTTCCTGGGTCCTTACGTCGCCCTTCGGGCCCCTCAGGATGACAATGTTTCGCCACCATCTCAATAATCTCAACCCCCGTTTTAGCCTGACCCGGAGGAGCCACTGCTGCTCTTGCTTTTTGCGCTCTACCTTCTAGATTTACATATATACCATCCTGCTCGGTGTAAGCCGCTTCTGGCAGTATTACATCCGCTCTATTTGCTCCTGCATCACCATGATGTCCTTGGTAAATCACAAAACAGTCGGCGCCAATTTTGCTCATGTCAATATCATCGGCACCAAGTAAATATAAAATCTTTACTTCCCCAGTTTGGGTTTTTTCTAAAATATCAGCTGTTCCAGTGCCGTTAGCGCCATAAATAAAACCAAGGTCAAGCGCCCCTACCATTGAAGCATGATTATGCAAAATGTTAAAGCCGTTCCAGTTTTCTCTTGGGGGCATAAGTCCATGTAAAGCCGATAATATCGCATGTGCATCTGGCCTTGTCAAAACCCCATCTCCAACTATAATCATTGGATTTTTTGCTTTTGAGAGAAGGGCGCTTAGAGAGTCCGTTATGGGCGAGCGCGAGCTAAGGCCATCCAGCTCTTTGTTACTTTTTTTCTGGATTCCTACGTCGCCCTTCAGGCTCCTCTGGATGACGGCTTCCACATTATCACCCAATTCCATAATCTTATAAGTCTGATCATCCACCTCGCCAATTCTGGCAACAGTCAAAGCGCCTTCCCTAACCATTTTACCTATGCGAGCATTTAAAACCGGCGCGATTTGTCTTGGATTGGCACCAACAAGTAGACAAAAATCAGCCATTTCAATGCCGGCAATTGTGGTGTTAAAAAGATAATTGCCCCTAGCGGAGAGGTCAAATTTATAGCCGAATTGATTTGCATCACAAAGATTTGAGCCAAGTTCTGCTAATAGTTTTTTAAGCAAAAACATCGTTTCGCAAGGGGCGGTGGTTCCGGCTAGGGCTGCTATTTTACCAAGTTGCGGACCCGCCGATGCAACAACCCCCATCGCCTCATCCCAGCTTGCCTCTTGCAACTTACCATTTTTCTTTACATACGGACGATCCAGCCTTTGATTCTTAAGCCCATCATAGGAAAACCTTGCTTTATCAGACAACCATTCCTCGTTGATATCCTCGTTTAACTTAGGCAAAATGCGCATAACTTCAAGGCCTCTAGCATCAATGCGAATATTTGACCCCATTGCATCCATGACGTCTATAGACTCGGTCGACTCAAGTTCCCAACTTCTAGCTTTAAAGGCATAAGGCTTGGAGGTAAGAGCGCCAACAGGGCATAAATCAATAATATTTCCAGATAGTTCAGAAGTTAGAGTTTTTTCCAAATAACTCGTGATCTCCATATGTTCTCCGCGACCAATTACTCCCATTTCGGGAACTCCGGCGACGTCGGTAGAAAACCTGATACAGCGAGTACAATGGATGCATCTTGTCATTTCAGTTTTAACAAGAGGCCCTAGGTTTTTATCCTTAACTGATCGTTTATTTTCAGAGTATCTACTAGACGGTTTGCCGTATTTAAAAGCTTGGTCTTGCAAATCGCATTCGCCGCCCTGATCGCAAATTGGGCAATCAAGCGGATGGTTAATGAGCAAAAATTCCATCACTCCTTCGCGAGCTTTCTTAACTCTTTGAGAGTTAGTATGAACAATCATGCCCTCAGCTGCTGGCATGGCACAAGAGGCAACTGGCTTTGGTGATTTTTCGATGTCTACCAAGCACATGCGGCAATTTCCGGCGATTTTCAGGCGTTCATGAAAACAAAAATGTGGTATCTCTGTGCCAGCATGCTCGCATGCTTGCATCACTGTTAAGCCATCTTCGATCTCTATTTCCTTGCCATCAATAGTTAGTTTTGGCATTTATCCTCTTAATAATTCGGTATACCGTTATCCTGAGCGACCATTTGAGAGCGTGAGGATCCAGTTTTACTTGTGCTTGTTATTTAAAAACTGGGTCCTTACGGTCGCAAGCGCTCCCTCAGGATGACAATTCTGCATTAAATAATAGCGAAAGGCTTCTAAAAAACCAATGTTTTTTCAAGCGATTCTTGTTTTTATTTATTGCTATTTGGTTATACTTGACAAAAATAATACTTGCTTTAGCATG
>Ga0075152_10001524_pt1 | contig 16676 bp, 15 predicted proteins | sample JI61114C2DNA_FD_70964 | JGI IMG/M metagenome (GOLD analysis project Ga0075152, IMG submission 70964) | Wastewater effluent complex algal communities from Wisconsin, to seasonally profile nutrient transformation and Carbon sequestration -... | ecosystem: Engineered > WWTP > Effluent > Algae...
CGGTGACTGCGCCGTACTCGTTGCCGCTGTCGCGCAGCCGCTTGCCCATCTCGTCGTGCAGTTCGGACGGCATCGGCCCTTCGCCGACGCGCGTGGCGTACGCCTTGACGACCCCCATGACGCCGCCGATGCGGCGCGGCCCGACACCCAGGCCGGTGAGGACGCCACCGATGGACGCGTTGGACGACGTGACGTAGGGATAGGTCCCATGGTCGATGTCGAGCAGCGTGCCCTGCGCCCCCTCGAAGAGGACCGACTTGCCGGCAGCAAAGGCTTCACCGAGATACAGCGAGACGTCGCGCACCATCGGCGTGAGCCGCTTGCCGATCTCGACCACCTGTGCCCGGACGGTCTCCCAGTCCATGGTGGTGTCGTGCACGAGGCGGTTACGCGCGCTGACGTTGTCGCGGATGCTCTGCTCGAGGCTGACCGGGTCTGCCAGGTCGCCGACGCGGATACCGCGACGCGCGATCTTGTCCTCGTAGGCGGGTCCGATGCCGCGTGAAGTCGTGCCGATCTTGCGTTCACCGCGGCGCGCCTCGGAGAGCAGGTCGAGGTCGCGGTGGTACGGCAGGATCAGGTGCGCCTTGTCGCTGACGAACAACCGGCCCGTGACGTCGATGCCGACCTTCGCCAGTTCATCCACTTCGGCGAAGAGCGCCTGCGGATCGACGACGACACCGTTGCCGATGAGGCACACGACGCCGGGATGCAGGATGCCGGACGGGATGAGCCGCAACACGAACTTCGTCCCACTCACGTAGACGGTGTGTCCGGCGTTGTGTCCGCCCTGGTATCGCGCAACGATATCGAAACGCGGCGTGAGCAGGTCGACGATCTTGCCCTTGCCCTCGTCGCCCCACTGAGCGCCAAGTACTGCGAGATTCATAGTAGTCAGGTTATCGATTCTACCCTCAAACGTCGCATCGCTCCGCCGATCCTGCAGCCGGACGGAGCGCGGCAATCATCCCGTCGAGCATCGGTCCCGTGTCAGCCTCGTACTAACTTTCCGTCAAGAAAAAAACGTTTCGGATTTTCGATTGACAACATTCGCCGCGCTTTCTAAGGTTCTATTCTTTCGTTTACACACTGCACGCGCATGTTGACGCCCCGCGCCACCCTCTCACGCCGCATCACCGCCGCACTCGACGCAGCGCCCTCCCGGATACCGGTCCTTCTCGGCGGATGCGGTTCGGGTCGCACGACCGTGCTGCAGCAACTTCGCGAGCGCATCGGGCGGTCGCAGTCGCAGTACATCGACGTGGAGCGGACCGCGACGACCCCCGAACGGTTCCTGCGCGCGGTCGCGTCGGCGTCACCGTTCCAGGTGCCGGCGAGTCCTGTTGGCGCGCGTGCGGCCTTCGACGCGATGATGCAGTTCCTGACGACGACCCGGGCGGCGGGCCAGGAGCCGGTCACCTTCCTGCTCGACGAGTTCCTGGAGCTCCGCACCTTCGAGAGTTTTCCCGGCTTGCGGCGCGTGCTCGCCGACTTTGCCGATGGAATCGCCGCGAGCGGCAACCGCTTCGTGCTGACGAGCCGGTACACGGCGCGGGCGCTTCGACTGCTCCGCGATCGTTCCGCGCGCTTCGAAGTGATCCACGTGCCGGCGCTGAGCGTGGAGGACACGCTCGACATGCTCGACCTGCCCGGTGGTCCAGGAACCGACGCCGAGTTCACAGGACGCACGGTTCACGCGCTCGGCGACGGCCGGCCCGCGTATGTGGAGGCGCTGAGCGGCGAACTGCGCCGCATGCGCGACATCGGCGCGCCCGGCGGCGACGACGCCATGAGCGCGCTGACTGCGCAGATGGCGGCGGACGGGCGGATCGCCCACTTCTGCAACTTCTGCTACGAGCTGCGCCTCCACCGGGCGCGTGGCTACGGCGCACTGAAGGCGATTCTCGAGATCCTGGCCGACGAAGAAGGCCTCACCCTCACCGAGATCTCCCAGCGGCTGCAGCGGACCCCGGGCTCGACCAAGGACTACCTGTCCTGGCTCGAAGACGTCGACCTCGTCGTCTCGCGGCTGAAGCGCTACAGCTACACGGACCCGCTGCTGCGGGTGTGGGTGCGCCTGCACTGCCGCGCCACACCGCCGACCGACGACGAACTGGCGAGGGAAGTCCATCGATACGCGATGCCTCGCCTGCCGCAGCCGGTCGAACCGGCCCTCGCATTGGCGGCTGTCGGCCCCGCTCCTCCAGACGACGAGCGGAAGCCGTGGGGCATCATCGAGATCGACTGACCCTCCCGGTGCCGTCGCACGGGGAGCCGAAGGTCCGATGACGCCGCACGACCCGAGCGCCGATCAGGTCATCAGCCTCTACCAGCGTCACGCGGAGCACTTCGACGAAGACCGGACGCGCACCCTGCAGGAATCGGCCTGGCTGGCCGACTTCCTCGGGATGATGCCCGATGCCGGCGCCGTCCTCGACCTCGGCTGCGGCATGGGCGAGCCGATCGCGCAGCACCTGATCGCGCGCGGCTGCCACCTCACCGGTCTCGACGCATCTCCGGCGCCGATCGCGCTCTGCCGCCAGCGGTTCCCCACCCATGAGTGGTCCGTCGGCGACATGCGCCTCGCCTCATGGCCGCGCACCTTCGACGGCGTGCTCGCCTGGGACAGCCTCTTCCACCTCACACCCGCGGCGCAGCGGGCCATGTTCCCGCGTTTCGCGGCGCTGGCGAGCGCAGGGGCGCCGCTGCTGTTCACGAGCGGCCCCGACGGCGGCGAACTCGTCGGGAGCTATCGCGGCGAACCGCTCTACCACGCCAGCCTGTCGCCGTACGAGTACGCGTCGCTGCTGGCGGAACACGGCTTCGCGGTCGTGCGGCACGTCGCGGACGACCCCGCGTGCGGCGGCCACACCGTCTGGCTGTGCAGGCGTCTGCCGGACCGACCGGCGTAACATGGATGACGCGTGGGTCGCGCCCGCACGGCGGCACACGATACCGGCACGCCGGTCGCGGCGATCGACATCAGGTACGCGCCGTCCAGGGCTGGCGCGGGAGGCTCATCATGCGAAGAGCGCTGTCTACGGCGGTGTGTGCCGCGTTCCTCCTGACCTCGGCGAGTCCGGCACGCGCCCAGGAACTCCCCGCGGACTTCCGGGCCGACATCGAGAAACTGCTGACTCTCACGAATGCCGCGGGCATGGGGAGCGACGCAGCCGGCACGCTCGCCGCTCGCGTGCTCACCGAGCTGCAGCGCCGGCAGCCGAACATTCCGCCTCCGGCGGTCGCGGCCGCCCGCGAGGTGCTGGAGCGCGAGTTCACCACGGCGCTCAGCAGTCCGGATGGGCTGCGCGCGGGGTTCATCAACGGCTATGCAAACCACTTCACGCACGACGACGTGCGTGAACTGCTGCGGTTCTACACCAGCGATGTGGGCAGGAAACTGCTGACGGCGACGCCGGCGATCATCCAGGCCGGCGCGGCCGCGAGCCAGGCGTGGTTCCTGGCGAATGGCGCCCGCATCGACAAGGCGGTCGAGGCCCGCCTGCGTGCCGACGGCTTCCTCAAGTAGACAGCGCCAGGGCGCCTAGCCGCGCAGCCGTGCCAGCGCAAGGCGGGCGGCCTCCTGCTCCGCCTCCTTCTTGCTCGGCCCGGTGGCTTCGGCGAGCGACTCGCCACCGATGAATACCGCCACCTGGAACTGCTTGCGGTGGTCGGGCCCCATCGAACCCGTGAGTCGATACTCGGGCAGGGGGCGCTCCGCCGCCTGGAGATACTCCTGCAGGGCGGACTTGAAGTCCTGGTGCGCGGTGGGGCCGCCGAGCCTGGCCTCGCGCAGCAACGCGCCGAACTCACGCAGGATGAACCCTCGCGCGTGTTCGATCCCGCCATCCAGGTAGATCGCCGCGATCAGCGCCTCGTATCCGTCGGCCAGCAGCGCCTGCTTGCGGCGGCCGCCGGTCTTCTCCTCGCCGCGTCCGAGAAGCAGGTGGTCGCCGAGTGACAGCGCCTCGGCCAGGCGCGCCAGCGTCGTCGTCGACACGAGCGACGCCTTGAGCTTGGACTTCTCGCCCTCGTTCGAGCCGGGACACTCGTGGAACAGCATGTCCGCAATGATGAAGCCGAGCACGGCGTCGCCGAGGAACTCGAGCGATTCGTTGTCGGCGACGCCGCCGCTGACGTCCTCGTTGGCGCGCGACGTGTGCGTCATCGCGTGCTCGAGCAGTCCGCGATCGCGGAAGCGGTAGTCGATGGCGCGCTGGAGCGCGTCGAACTCGTCCCGCAGGCGGACCACCTTTCCTGCCTGCAACTCGGTGCGATGCCCGTCGATGATGCGCCGCGCCTCGTCGGCCTCGTCGGGATGCACCGCGATCCGGACCTCGCCGAGATCGCTGACCGAGAACGGAAAGAGGGAGCGGGAGGTCGCGGAGGCGACGACCGGCATCACGCCGTTCGCTTCGAGCAACCCCCGCACCACATCCGCCTCGACCGGCGAACGCGTGCTGAAGATGGTGATGAACTCGCTCACGAGCGGGCCAGCGCCGCCTCGGCCCCACGGTGGGCGACAGCATCCTCGAGGTCGTCGATGCGGAGCAGGATCATCGTCATGTCGTCGTGCTGCGGCGCGTCGCCGACGAACGCGGCGATCTCGCGCAGGATACGCTCGCGCAGTTCGTCGGACGGCAGGTGCGCGTGCTCCTCGACGATCGTGCCGAGCCGCTCCTCGCCGAAGCAGTCGTCCGACGCGTTCATCGCCTCGCTGATGCCGTCGGTGTAGAGCACGAAGATGTCACCCCCGGTGATCGGCATGGTCTCCTCCTGGAGCAAGCGCTCGAAGATGGTGCCGTCATCCAGGTTGAGGCCGAGCACCATGCCATCTGGCGCCAGCAGGCGAAGCCCCTGCGTGGGCGACTTCGGCCCCGGGCAGCAGAGCAGCGGGGTGTGCCCGGCGCGCGCGTAGGTCAGGGTCCGCGCCTGCAGATCGACGATGGCGTAGATCATCGTGATGAAGCTGCGGGAGTTGAGGTGCTCGGCGATGATGCGGTTCGCCTCGCACAGGAGCGCGCGCGGCGAGGTGTGGTTGCGGCTGAGCGACAGCATCAGCCCCTTCATCTCCGCCATGTAGAGCGCGGCCGAGGTGCCCTTGCCGGAGACGTCGGCAATCAGCACGCCGACGCGATGTTCGTCGAGCGGCAGGATGTCGAAGTAGTCGCCGCCGACTTCACGGGCGGGCACGCAGACGCTGGTCACCGAAATGCCCGGGAAGCCGAGCGGCCCCTGTGGCAGCAGCGACATCTGAATCTCGTGGGCGATGCGCAGTTCCTCCTCGAGCCGCTTCTTCTCGCGCTCGACGCGCAGCAGTTCCTCGATGCTCGAGGTCATGGAGTTGAACGACTGGGCCAGTTCGCCCAGCTGATCGCGCGCCGCCACGGCGATCTTGTGGCCGAAGTCGCCGGCCCGGACACGCTCGGTCCCCGTGAAGAGCTCGTGCACGGAGCCGGTGATCGAGCGTGCCAGCGCCAGCCCGACGATCAGGGCGATGACCTCGATGATGAAGAACAGGACGCCGATGATGATCAGCGCCACGAGCAGTCCCTGGCCGATGAGTCCCTGCGACGCGTTCATGCGCGCGTACATCTGGGAGATGCTCAGCTGCATCGACGCCATGACCGTGTTGCTGCGCGCCTCGCCGGTCGCCCAGTCGACCACCTCGGGGAAGGTGGCGGACAGCGCGGGCAGCGTGGTCATGGAAGTTCCGGCCTCGACCGTGTCCACGGCCCGCCGTGCCCGGAGGATGGGCGCCCGATCGGAGGCGCTGCGAATCGTCGTCAGCTCCACGCCGGTTTCGCGGCGGAGTTCCTCCCGGACGGGGTCGTTGACCAGCAGGTCCACGATGACGGCGTAGGTCGGCGCGGCGCTGTCCGGCATGACGATGGCGCGCGCGACGAGGTCCAGGTCGCGGGCAGGCGCACCGTTCAGGCCAAGCGCCGAGGGCGCGGTGTCCAGGTCGGCGTACGCGAGCAGCCCCTGGAAGCCGCTGCAGTTCACCCAGGTCGGCAACTGGCGCGGAGGCTCGACATGCGCCCAGGGACCGGCGAAGACCGGCGCGCGAGGTTCGGCCGGCGCGCTCCCAGCCGCCTCCGTGTTCTCGCACGGCCGGTCCATCGGGACGACGGCAATCGAGGCGCCCGGGAAGTCCTTCGATACCGCCGCCTGCCGGCGATTCGCGATGGAGATGACGCCCCGCCCGCCCGCGCGCTGGATCTCGACAGCCGTGGTGGAAGCGAACGCACGGGCCTGTGAAGCCAGCGTCTGGAAGCGCGTCTGCAGGAGGTACGAACTGAAGTTCGAGAACAGCAGCAGTCCGCCGAGCAGGAAGAACGCGACGATCAGGATCGCCGGGACGAACCCGATGAAGATGTAGGAAATGATCAGCTTGCGGCGCACGCGCCACAGCAGCCGCCGCTGCGCCAGCGCCACACCCTGCGCCACGAAGTAGGCGCCCGCGCCCACGAGCAGGATCGACATGGCCGTGTCGAGCAGGCGGAGGGCGCCAGGCAGCTGGAGTCCCAGCGACAGGAGGAAGAGGACCAGCTTGACCGCTGCACCGGCAACGATGGCTCGTCCGGGCAACGTGCGGAGCAGCGCGTGCTTCATGGCAACGTGGACGTGGCGCTATTTAACCATGTAAGGTGGTGAGGCCGTGAAACTGCCGCAGACTGCCCGATTCTCGACCGTGTGCCTGCACGCCGGCCAGGAGCCGGACCCGTCGACAGGCGCGATCATCACGCCGATCTACCAGACGTCGACCTACGTCCAGGAGGAGCTCGGCAAGCACAAGGGGTTCGAGTACGCCCGCACGCAGAACCCCACCCGATTCGCGCTCGAGGGGAACCTGGCCGCCATCGAAGGTGGCGCCGCCGCCTTCGCGTTCGCATCCGGCATGGCCGCCATCACCGCCATCAGCTCGATGCTCGTGAGCGGCGACCACGTCATCGTGTCGGACAACGTCTACGGCGGAACGTTCCGACTGTTCGACAAGGTGCTGCGCCGCTACCAGCTCTCGTTCACCTACGTCGACACCGGGGATCTCGGGGCCACCGCGCGCGCCTTCACCCCCGCCACGAAGATGGTGTTCGTGGAGACGCCGAGCAACCCCATCATGCGCCTCACCGACCTGCGGGCGGCCGCGGACCTCGCGCACGCCCACGGCGCCAAGCTGGTGGTGGACAATACCTTCGCCAGCCCCGTCCTGCAGCAGCCGCTGGCGTTCGGCGCGGACCTGGTCACGCACAGCACGACCAAGTACCTCAACGGGCACAGCGACAGCGTTGGCGGCGTCGTGGTGGCCGTGCACCCCGACGACATCGAATGGCTCCGCTTCGTGCAGAACGCCGCAGGCGCCATCCTCAGTCCGTTCGACTCCTGGCTGGTCCTGCGGGGCACGAAGACGCTGCCGCTCCGGATGAAGCAGCACTGCGAAACAGGGCTGGCGCTCGCGCAGTTCCTCGAGGGGCACCCGAAGGTGCAGAAGGTCTACTATCCGGGTCTCCCCTCGCATCCGCAGCACGCCCTGGCGGCGCGGCAGATGAAGGGGTTCGGCGGCATGCTGTCGTTCGACCTCGGGTCGCGCGAGGCTGCCGCACAGGTGCTGAAGGGGGTTCGGCTCCTGGCACTGGCCGAGAGCCTCGGCGGCGTCGAGTCGCTCATCTCCCATCCGGCGACGATGACCCACGCGTCGGTGCCAGTCGAGCACCGCAACGCACTCGGCATCACCGACGGCCTGGTGCGAATCTCCGCAGGGCTCGAAGACGTCGAGGACCTGAAGGACGACCTCAGGCAGGCGCTCTCGTTCCGAAGCTAGCGCCGTTCCGAAGTTAGAAGATAGAAGTTCTAGCTTCTCTTCCTGTGTCTGATGAGTTCGACCACCGCCGGAAGGACCGACACGCCAACGATCCCGATCGTCACGAGCGAGAAGTTGTTCTTCACCATCGGGACGTTCCCGAACAGCACGCCCGCCCCGAGGCAGATCGCCACCCAGCCCACCGCCCCAATCAGGTTGTAGAAGCCGAACGACGACGGCGTCATCTCGGCGGCACCGGCCACGAACGGCACGAACGTCCGGACGATCGGCACGAAGCGGCCGAGGATGACCGCCTTCCCGCCGTACTGTTCGAAGAACGCATGCCCGCGGGCGAGGTAGTCGCGGTTGAGCAGCTTGTGCCAGAAACCGGTGTCATCCGTGGCCGAGAAGACCCTCGGCCCGACGAAACGGCCGACTGAGTAGTTCACGGCGTTCCCGGCGAACGCCGCGAACGCCAGCAGCGCGAAGGTCAGCCAGCCGTTCATCTCTCCCGTAGCGCAGATCGCGCCGGCCGCGAACAGGAGGGAGTCGCCCGGCAGGAACGGCGTGACGATGAAGCCGGTTTCGGCAAAGACGATCAGGAACAGGATGCCGTAGACCCAGACGTCGTAGTTCCGGACGAACTCGAGCAGGTGCTTGTCACTGTGCAGGATGAAGTCGACCACGTTCGGCATGAGCTGGTTATTGTGGCACAGGGCGCCCCGCGGCCTTTACGAAACGCTTAGGCCACCGGCCTGGTCGGCGAGCCAGGCGAGGTAGACCGGGTCGCCGTCCTCCACCTGCAGCACCAGGAACTCCGGCAGGTCGTACGGGTGCTGCTCGTGCAGCAGCGTCCGGATCGCCTCCACCCTCGGGGCGACCGTCTTGATGACGAGCTGGGATTCGAGGTCCTCGTGCACCACGCCCTTCCATCTGTAGATGGAGGTCATCGGCGGCAGCACGTTGACGCAGGCCGCAAGCCCGGCTTCGACCAGGGCCCTCGCGAGCTGCGCACCGACATCCGGGGACGGCACGGTCGTCAGGACAATGACGGCGTTGAACATGGCGAGTGGCGCGTTCTGATGGGTGTTTCGGCGTTGTACGGGGCTGACAGTTGTTGTACTGTCTTTACCACGTGTCCATCCAGGAACCGTCCCCCACGCTGAAACGGCGCGCCCCAGGCCGCCGGGTCTCGCGAGGCAAGCAGATTGCCCGGTGGGGAGTCGTGTTCGTTGCGATTGCCACGATCGTCGATGCCGTGGTTGGCGAGCGGGGGTTGCTGGCCACGCTTCGGGCGCGGGAGAAGTACGAGTCGGCCACTGCGACGCTGGAGCAGCAGAAGGCGACGAACGAACGCCTGCGGAGCGACATCGACCGCCTGACCAACGATCCGGCCGCCATCGAAGAGCTCGGGCGCGGAGAACTCGGCCTGATGAAGCCTGGCGAGAAGGTCTTCATCATCAAGGACCTGAAGCCGCCCGCCGAACGCTGAGGACGGCAAGCGCCGCGGCGCTGCCTGGCGCCGGCCGACCGACGATTCGAAGCGAGAAGTCGGAGAGAGCGGTCGAGCCTCCGAACTTCTGCTCCGGTCGTCTAGTACGGTTCGTTCACGTGCCGCGTCGGGACGATTAGCTTTCGCGCTCGCCCGTGCGGATCTTGTAGCTTTCGAGCACCGGCAGCACGAACACGCGTCCGTCGCCGATCTCGCCCGTGCGCGCCGACGCGATGATGGCCTTGATGGCATCGTCCGCCATCGAGTCCGGCACGACGACTTCGACCTCCATCTTCGGCAGCAGGCTTACGTTGTACTCCTGCCCACGGTAAATCGCGGTGTGGCCCTTCTGCTTGCCATGGCCGCGCACCTCGGTGACCGTCATGCCCGAGATCTGGAGCTTCTCGAGCGCCGCCTTCACTTCATCCACTTTGTTGGGTCGAACAATGGCTTTGATGAGTTTCATGAGCGTCCCTCCAGAACGCGTTGTAGGTTACGAGTGATTTCAACTTGCTGGTCCGGCGTCAGCTTCCTGCCGTCCCGTGTGAGATGGAACACGTCGATGGCGCGGCGCCCCTCTGTGCCGATGAGCACGAGGTCCACGTCGCACCCGGATTCCGACATGGCCCGGCTGACCCGATAGAGCAGCCCGAGCCCGTCCTCCGCCACGATCTCCACGATCGTGTAGCGGCGCGACGACTCGTTGTCGCAGTGCACGACAGGCGCAAACCCCGGCAACTTGCGCCGGAACGCCCCCTGCTCACGGCCGCGCAGCCGCGTGGCGATTTCCTTCTGACCGAGCACGACCTCGGTCAGCGTCTTCAGCAGCTCCCCTTCCCCCTCCGCATTGAGTTCCAGGAACTGCTCATCGTCGGTGAAGTGGAACATGTCGACGATGAGGCCGCTCGGCTTCGTGAAGGCGAAGCCGCGCAGGATGTCCATGCCGTAGGAGGACAGGACACCCGAGATGTTCGAGAACAGGAACGGACGATCGTGCGTGAGCACGGTGAGTTCCCATCCCGAGTCCACCCGATTGAGCCAGGCCTTCACGGCATCGGGCGCGAGGTCGCGAGAGAGCCGCACATGACGGTAGACCGCATCATGCGAGAAGAGCTGGAGGTATCGCCGTGGCAGCCCTTCGAGGAAGGCGGCAATCTCGTCTGACTCGAGGTCGTCTGGACGATGCGCCAGTACGGCCGAGTGCAGCGACTGCTGCCGGTCGATGACTTCGTCGCCGTAGGTGAGCGTGAGGTGATTGTACGTATCCACGTACAGCCGCCACAGCAGCTCTTCCTTCCAGGGCGTCAGGGTCTCGCGGCTGACCGCCTCGACGTCCGCGAGCGTCATGAGGCACAGCATCTTGAGCCGCTCCTCGACGCCGATGAACTGGGCGAACTGCCGGAAGATCTCGGGGTCCTCGGTGTCGCGACGGAACGCGACGAGCGACATCTTGATGTGCTCCCGGACCAGGAAGTCCACCTCGGCGCGCTGGGCGTCGTCGAGGCCGAGACGCTCGAACATCTGGTGCGCCATGCGCGCGCTCTCGAGCGTGTGGTCGTCGTCGGTCCACTTGCCGACGTCGTGATAGAGGAGCGAGAGGACGAGCAGTTCCGGCGCTTCGAGTTCGCCGAGCAGGCGGCCGAAACGTTCGCGCTCGCGTGACGGCTTGTCGGTCAGCCGCTCGAGGTTCCGGATCGTGAGCAGCGTGTGCTCGTCGACCGTGTACTTGTGATAGAAGTCGCGGACCACCCGGCAGTTGATCGCCTTGAACTCCGGGAACATCTGTCCCAGGAGCCCGCAGTCGTGCATCTCCGAGAGACGCGCATAGAGTCCGGGCCGCGGTTTCAGGAACCGGAGCAGCGCCTCGCGATGTGCGGTGGTCGGGAAGAAGGCCTCGGCCGCGAAACGCCCGGCGTTCTGGCCGATGCAGGTCAGCGCCTCGTCTGCCGCGGGGCAGGCGCCGTCGAGCGCCGCCTGGAACAGCCCAAGCCATGACTCGGGACGCTCCGCCGCTTCACGGTTGTCGATGAACCGGATGCCGTCGGCCCCGCGAACGAGGTTCTTGCCGATCGGTGCCGGAGCCGCCTTGAGCGCGAAGCGGAGCGACCGGTCGATCGCCCGCGCATGGCGGAAGTAGTCGCCCATGAAGCGCTCGACGCGCTGGCTCGGCGTGCTGCCGGCGTAGCCGAGCCGCTCCGAGACCCGCTCCTGCACTTCGTGGCTGAGGATGTTGTGATGCCGCCCGGCCTCGAGGTGCAGCACCGACCTGACGCGCAGCAGGAACTCCTCCGCGTCCTCGAGCGCGCGCGCGCCCGAGCCGCCGTTCGAGAGCAGCGCCGGGTCCGTGAGCTTGGCGATCGTCTGCGCCCCGAACAGGTCTCGAAGTCCGCCAGGCGCTTCCTTCACGTCGGGCTCGAGCTGGTAGAGCGTGTCGTTGTACTTGCTGTGACGCTCGGCAATGAGCCCCTTGAGCGCTTCGAGCGTGCGCGCGTTCGTGCGCGCAACATCCGAGGCGGCCTGGAACTGGTCCAGCAGGGTCGCATCGCCGACGACGGACCGGGCATCCGTGAGCGCGAGCAGGAACTCCGAATTGTCGGCTTCGAGCCCCGCGCCATCCGCCACCTCGCGAACGTGGTGCCCGATCGTCAGGCCCAGATCCCACAGGGGATTGAGGAACGCGTGGAGAAAGCGCTCGTCATCTCGGCCGATCACGCCGGCAAAGAGAATCAGCAGGTCGACATCGGAGTGGAGGCAGAGTTCGCGGCGGCCATAGCCGCCGAGGGCGAACACCGCCACGGACTGGGTGAGCGACCCCGCCTCCGCATAGAGCTGCTGGATCAGCGCATCCATGCGGTGGGAGTACTGCCGCATCGCATGGCGACCGCCTTCCCCCCGGCCCGACGCGTCAGCCAGTTCGCGGCGCGCAGCATCGAGCCGCGCGGCGCGGGCAGCGCGCGCATCCTGGCGCGGGTCGGTCTGGGTGAGATGCGGTTCGGAAGACATCGGGTCCGTTCTCGTCTCGTGGGCAACCGGCCTTGTGCGGCAGTTGCCCGTATCGTAGCGCAGTCCTCTTGTGATGACGTGCCACGGGAGCTTCAGCAAAACCAGCACCGCACCTCGACAACGGCGCTCGCGGACCGAATCGCCGAAATCGCTAGGGAAACGCGCCGAACGGCGCGATGCGGGCCATCACCAATCAGCCACAAAGATGTCGAGAGCCAGAAATGCCTCAACATATTTGTAGGAATTCACCTCCGCTGACCGCACAGGCGGCCGGCGGAGGCGCCAGCCCGCGGCAGAACAGACACAAACGGGGCGACAGCCCTGCGGCCACCGCCCCGTTCGTCGCTGCAGGACGCGCCCGGCGCAGGGTCAGTACTTCAGGCCGACGCCGATCTGGCCGACAACCTTGCTCTTCTCGCCGGCGTTGAAGGCCTTCGTCGTATCACCCAGGCTCAGGACGCTCACGCCGCCGTGGATATTCCAGGCGCCGAACGACGGCGACACGAACGAGAGCGGCAGCGTCACGACGGCGCCCCCCTCGGCGTAGCCAAACGCGTGGTCAACGCCGTTGAGCTCGTAGTAGTCCTTCCCGCTCAGGCCCACCTTCAGCGGGATGGCCAGCGTGGCCCGACCGAGCGACAGCGACGGACCGACCCCCAGTTCGACGTAGGTCCCCTTGTTCACGCCGCTGTCAGCGCCGTGTTCGCCCAGCTCGAAGGCCGCCAGGGCGTACGGCTTGAAGCGACCCGACTGCGCCACCGTGAGGCTCGCCTCTTTCACGGTGTCGAACATCAGGTTCGGGCTCGTGTACGCGGTGTAGGTCGTGCCGACGCTGAGCCCCTTTGCCAGCCCGAGCGAGAGCGTCGCGTAGAAGTTCTGGCGGTAGTGGAGGTGCTCGGTGAAGCCACTGGATCCGGAGGAGCCGGTCTGCAGGCTGCTCCAGACTCCGACGTTCAGGCCAACGCGCTTCAGCGCGCCGTCGCCCGACTTGAGCGCCAGTCCGATGTCGCCATAGGGCGAGAGGGTGAGCTTCGGCTCGGACTCCTGCACGATCCCGCGGAACACGAACACGGAGGGCGCATCGAGGCCGCCGGTGAACGTCAGCGCACCGCTATTCGGACGCGCGCCGGACTGGGCACGCGCAACGCCCGGCAGAGCGAGCATGGAGAGGAGCACGAGGGCACCGGACAGGCACCGTCCCCGTGCGCCCCGCGGAGTAGACCGTCGAAGTCGCTGTGAGTCGCGCATGGTAGCCAATGGCCGGTATTATCGCGCCGACTCAACAGCCCGCCAATCAGATTTCAGCGAGCCACGCCACCCGCATCCACCCGTCCTGCCGCCCCGCACGCTCACCTCCCGCCGGCGACGACCATCGAATCCTCCAGAGCCACACACACGGGGCCATTCGAGGCACCGGGCGCTCAACGAAAAAGGGCCAGGATTGGGCGAACTCGACGTTTGTGTAGGCATTTCTGGGCCCACCAACAACTTTGTCGCTCCTCCAGCCCGGTGGACCCAGAAGCAAATCTCTGGAACAGAACGACTTACGGTTGAGGCATCACCGAAGGTCCGTGGCCCTCACCTTGCCTAGGAAAGCGACAGACACGGTTCGCGACCTGCGAATCGGACTTCGACGAGCGTGGACACACTACGCCGTCAACTCGAGGTGAGCATGAACGCAGCGGATACGTCCTGGATGTTGGTTTCGACGGCCCTTGTACTTTTGATGACGCCCGCCCTGGCGTTCTTCTATGGGGGGCTCGTCCGTTCGAAGAACGCCCTGAACACGATGATGATGAGTTTCATCTCCCTCGGCTTCGTGGGGGTGCTCTGGGCGGTGATCGGCTACTCCCTGGCGTTCACGGAGGGCAGCAACTTCATCGGTGACGCCTCCCTGGCGCTGCTGCGCGGTGTGGGCCTCGAGGCCAAGGGCACGATCCCGCATCTCCTGTTCATGTGCTATCAGGGGACCTTCTGCATCATCACCGCGGCGCTGATCTCGGGCGCCATCGTCGAACGCATGCGCTTCCCCGCGTATGTCGCGTTCATCACCCTGTGGTCGCTCTTCGTCTACGTGCCGGTGGCCCACTGGGTGTGGGGCGGCGGCTTCCTGGCGGACATGGGCGCGCTCGACTTCGCCGGCGGCACCGTGGTGCACGTGAACGCGGCGGCCGCGGCCCTGGTGGCGGCGCTCGTGATCGGCCCGCGTCGCGACTACAAGAAGGTGCAGCTCGCACCGCATAACGTGCCGTTCACGCTGCTCGGCACCGGCCTGCTCTGGTTCGGCTGGTTCGGCTTCAACGCCGGCAGCGCGCTTGCCGCCAACAACATCGCGGCGCTCGCCTTCACGACGACGATGCTCGCGCCAGCCGGCACGCTGGTCGTGTGGTCCCTCATCGACATGGTCCGCCTCCAGAAGACGACGGCCGTCGGCGCCGCAACCGCCATCGTGGTGGGCCTGGTCGCCATTACGCCGGCTGCCGGCTTCGTCGGGCCGATGAGCGCCATCATCCTCGGCGCCCTTGCCGCGATTCCGAGCTACTTCTGCCTGCTCTGGCGCGCGAAGACCGGCCTCGACGACTCGCTCGACGTCGTCGCCGCCCACGGCGTGGGCGGCACCTTCGGCGCGTTGCTCACGGGCGTCTTCGCACAGAAGGCGATGAACGGCGTGGCTGACGGCCTGCTCTTCGGCAACCCCGGACAGCTCGCGACCCAGGCCATCGCGGTCGCAGCCGCGTGGGTGTTCTCCGGCGTGATGAGCTTCATCCTGCTCAAGCTCGTGAACGTGGTCTTCCCGCTCCGCGCCAACGACGAGGATCAGTCGATCGGTCTCGACGTCGCGATGCACGGCGAAGATGCCTACGTGCACTCCGGCGGTTCGGAAGCGACGGCTCACTAGTCACGGCCCACTCCTGAAACGCGAAACGGGCGCCACGGCTGATGCCATGGCGCCCGTTTTCCGTTCGGCGTGATCGCGCGAGCGGCGCGCTACTTCTTGTGCGACGCCGCGTAGTCCAGCGCGAAGGTCTTCAGGGCCGGGCTCGTGAGGCCGAGCGCGGCGGCTTCGGTGCCGGCCTTCTCGGTGTCCCAGCCGTCCACCACCAGACGCTTGATCATCCAGAACGCCGAGGCACGCTGGCCGCTGGCGCAGTGGACGAAGGCCGGCTGGTTCGCCGGCTCGCCAACGGCGGCGAGGAACTGATCGACCGTCGCCGGGTCGGGCGACGCGCCATTCACCGGGAAGCTGAAGAACTTGATCCCGGCGGTCTTCGCCGCGGCGGCCTCGCCCTCGATGTCAGCGCCAGGCTCCGACGGCTGACGGAGGTTGATGATCGCCTTGTAGCCCATCTTCTTCACTTCGGCGACGCCGGCCGGCGTCGTCGCGCCCGCACAGGCAATCGTGGTGTCGAGCTTCGAGAAGTTGGTGACACCAGCGACGACGGGCTTGGTCACGGTCTGCGCCAGCGCGCTGCCCACCCCGAGCGTGAGGGTGAGAGCGGCGGCTACGGCAAGGCTTCTGGTCATGGTCTGCAATCCTCTCGATCAGATGACGTACGCGAATGAGTACCCGCGCTCCTGCGCGCGGTTCACGGCGACGATGCCCGCCGGCACCATGTGCGCGTTGGGAATCAGGTTCTCGGTCAGCTCCTTGAAGATGGCGTCCACGTTCCCGCCGGTCTTCGTCGCCGCCAGCTGCGCGGCCGCGCGCGTCGCCATCGCGCAGACCGCGAACCGCACACCGCGCTGCGCCATCTGATCGATCGTCACGTTGACGTTCGTCATCAGCTCGCCGTAGCCGCCGACCCGCATGATGTTGGTCGTGGGGACCTGCTTCGTCTTGGGATCGACGAACTTGTCCGCGCGCTCCGACAGCGCCGCGCCGTACTTCGCCCACATCGCGTCGGTGAACGCGAACGAGGTGGACTCGTGCCGCATGCAGATGATCTGCGCGACGTCCGCATCGGTGAGCTTGTAGCCGCTGGCACTGGCGACGAAGTAGTTCCGCGCGAAGAACAGCGCCTGCCCGAAGGCCGCCGCCTTGGTGGTGTCGTAGAAGAAGCGATGCTTCGCGGTCGTCTGATCGAACCAGTCGTCCTCGGCATGCCGGGCCGGCTGGAAGCCGCCTGCGGCCGGCGCGGACTGCGCCTCGACCGTGGAGACACCCGCGAACGCCGCACCGAACGCGCCGGTTCCGGCCATGATTCGCGAAAGGAACGAGCGGCGCGCCAGCGGTCCGCGTCCTGAATCCTGCGTCATATCTCTGTCCTCGCTTGGGCTGAGAAAAAGCTGAAAGTACCGATACACTACCCCGTCCAGCGGTCATCCGTCCATGCATACCCGCCTCTGCCTCACCCTGGCTGCCGCGGCCCTCATCGGGGC
>Ga0075152_10001525_pt1 | contig 16664 bp, 12 predicted proteins | sample JI61114C2DNA_FD_70964 | JGI IMG/M metagenome (GOLD analysis project Ga0075152, IMG submission 70964) | Wastewater effluent complex algal communities from Wisconsin, to seasonally profile nutrient transformation and Carbon sequestration -... | ecosystem: Engineered > WWTP > Effluent > Algae...
AAGACGGACATGCTGATCCTCCCGATCGAGGGCTACGGCCTGTGGTCGGTGCTCTACGGCTACCTCGCGCTCGACGACGACGCGACCACGGTCAAGGGCATCACCTTCTACCAGCACGCCGAGACCCCGGGCCTCGGCGGCGAGGTCGACAACCCGAAGTGGAAGGCCGGCTGGGCGGGCCGCAAGATCTACGACGACAAGGGCAAGGTCGCGCTGTCGGTCATCAAGGGCCAGGCCGGTCCGGCGCAGAGCGCCCCGCACCGCGTCGACGGCCTCTCGGGCGCGACGATCACCAGCAACGGCGTCACCAACACCATTCAGTTCTGGTTCGGCCCGAGCGGCTTCGGCCCCTACCTGAAGCACTTCCTGAAGTCGCAGGGGAGGAGCTAGCGGCATGGACAAGCAGACCAAGGGCGTCCTCTTCGACCCGCTGTTCAATAACAACCCGATCGCGCTGCAGGTGCTCGGCATCTGCTCGGCGCTGGCGGTGACGACCAAGCTCGAGACGGCGCTGGTCATGTCGATCGCCCTGACCGTGGTCACGGCCTTCTCGAACCTGGCGATCAGCCTGATCCGCAACTACATCCCCAACAGCATCCGCATCATCGTCCAGCTGACGGTGATCGCCTCGCTGGTGATCGTCACCGACCAGGTCCTCAAGGCCTTCGTCTTCGAGGTCTCCAAGCAGCTGTCGGTCTTCGTCGGCCTGATCATCACCAACTGCATCGTGATGGGCCGCGCCGAGGCCTACGCGATGGCCAACAAGCCGGGCATGTCGTTCCTCGACGGCATCGGCAACGGCCTCGGCTACAGCATGGTGCTGCTCGGCATCGGCTTCTTCCGCGAGCTGTTCGGCAGCGGCAAGCTGTTCGGCGTCGAGATCCTGGCCACCACCAACGACGGCGGCTGGTACTTCAGCAACGGCCTGATGCTGATGCCGCCCTCGGCCTTCTTCCTGATCGGCATCATCATCTGGATCCTCCGCACGGCGAAGCCGGCCCAGATCGAGAAGGAGTAGCCCATGTTCGAGCACTACCTCAGCATCGCGGTCAAGTCGATCTTCGTCGAGAACATGGCCCTGGCGTTCTTCCTGGGCATGTGTTCCTTCCTGGCGGTCTCCAAGAAGGTCGAGACGGCGATCGGCCTCGGCGCCGCCGTCATCTTCGTGCTCGCCATCTGCGTCCCGCTCAACCAGCTGATCCTGAGCTCGCTGCTGCGCGAGGGCGCGCTGGCCTGGATCCACCCGAGCCTCGCCTCGGTCGACCTCAGCTTCCTGTCGTTCCTGGTCCAGATCGGCACCATCGCCGCCGTGGTCCAGATCGTCGAGATGGCGGTCGACCGCTTCGCGCCCAAGCTCTACTCGGCGCTCGGCGTGTTCCTGCCGCTGATCGCCGTCAACTGCGCCATCCTCGGCGCCTCGCTGTTCATGGAGCAGCGCGAGTACAACCTCGGCGAGGCGGCCGTGTACGGCATCGGCTCGGGCATCGGCTGGGCCCTGGCGATCATCGCCCTCGCCGCCCTGCGCGAGAAGATGCGCTACAGCAACGTCCCGCACGGCCTGCGCGGCCTCGGCATCGCCTTCATCCTCACCGGCCTGATGGCCATCGGCTTCCTCGCCTTCTCCGGCATCCAGCTGTGACGGGCTGCTGACACCTCCAAGGGGGCACACACCACCATGGCGTCCACCATCATCATCCTCGGCGTGGCGATGTTCACGTTCGTGATCCTGGCCCTGGTGTTCATCCTGCTCGGGGCCAAGGCCCGGCTGGTGAACAGCGAGGCGGTCACGATCGGCATCAACGGCGACGCGGCGCACTCGCTGCGGGTCGCGGCCGGCAACACGCTGCTCAACACCCTCGCCAACAACAAGATCTTCATCCCCTCGGCCTGCGGCGGCAAGGGCTCCTGCGGGGTCTGCAAGGTGATCGTCAAGAGCGGCGGCGGCACGCTGCAGCCGACCGAGATGGGCTACGTCTCGAAGGCCGAGGCCCGCGAGGGCTGCCGCCTGTCGTGCCAGGTCAAGGTCAAGTCGGACATGGAGATCGAGGTCCCGCACGAGGTCTTCGCCGTCCGCAAGTGGAAGTGCCACGTCAAGTCGAACAACGGCGTCGCCACCTTCATCAAGGAGTTCGTGCTGAACCTCCCCGAGGGCGAGGTCGTCCCGTTCCGCGCCGGCGGCTACATCCAGATCGAGTGCCCGCCGCACGTCGCCAAGTACTCGGACATGATCATCGAGGATCAGTACCGGGACGAGTGGGACAAGTACAACCTGTGGCGCTACGTCTCGACGGTCACCGAGACCGTGACCCGCGCCTACTCGATGGCGAACTACCCCGAGGAGTTCGGCATCATCATGCTGAACATCCGCATCGCCACCCCGCCGCCCAAGCAGCCGGACGCGCCTCCGGGGATCATGTCCTCGTTCATCTTCAGCCGGAAGCCCGGCGACGAGGTCACCATCTCCGGGCCCTTCGGCGAGTTCTTCGCCCGCGAGACCAAGAACGAGATGGTGTTCATCGGCGGCGGCGCCGGCATGGCGCCGATGCGCTCGCACATCTTCGACCAGTTCAAGCGGCTCCGCACCGACCGCAAGGTCAGCTTCTGGTACGGCGCCCGCTCGATGCGTGAGGCCTTCTACGTCGAGGACTTCGACGCCATCCAGGCCGAGTTCCCGAACTTCAAGTGGCACCTCGCGCTCTCGGAGCCCAAGCCCGAGGACAACTGGACCGGCCACAAGGGCTTCATCCACCAGGTGCTGCTCGAGAACTACCTCAAGATGCACCCCGCGCCCGAAGATTGTGAGTACTACATCTGCGGGCCGCCGATGATGAACGTCGCCGTCACGAAGATGCTGATCGATCTCGGCGTGGAGCCCGAGAACATCATGATGGACGACTTCGGTGGTTGATCCGCTGCGCGCGCGGTACGGGAGGAGGGCGAAGGTCCTACTCCCGTTGCTGCTGCTGAGCTTCGTGGGCCTCAGCGCCTGGCGCCTGTGGCCACGGGACGCACCGGCGCTCGCTCAGGAGGAGCCCGGCACCGCGCCGTCGATGACCTTCGCGGGCCCGACCATGGGCACCAAGTACAAGGTCACCGTCGTGGGTCCGCTCGCCGCGGCCGAGCAGCGCGAGATCGAGGACATCATCGCCGCCGAGCTCGCCGAGGCCGATCGCCAGATGTCGACCTGGCGGCCGGACTCCGAGATCTCGCGCTTCAACGCCAGCGCCGAGCTGGCCCCCTTCCCCGCCTCGCGTGGCCTGCTCGAGGTGGTCGCCACCTCGCGCGAGATCAGCGAGGCCAGCGGCGGCGCCCTCGACGTCACCGTCGGCCCGCTGGTCGCTGCCTGGGGCTTCGGCCCCGCCGGTCGCAAGGACGGCGCGCCCACGCAGGCCGAGATCGAGGCCCTGCGCGCGCAGGTCGGCTGGGCGAAGGTCCACGTCGACCTCGCCGCCGGCACGCTCAGCAAAGACCACCCCGGCCTCACCCTCGAGCTCTCGGCGATCGCCCCCGGCTACGCCGCCGACCGCATCACCGAGCGCCTGCGCGGCGCCGGCCACCAGCGCTTCCTGGTCGACGTCGGCGGCGAGATGCGAACGTCGGGCCTCGCGGCGCACGGCGGCCCCTGGCGGCTCGGCATCGAGCGCCCGGACAGCAGCGGCGGCGTCGTCCACGACGTCGTGCTCGCGCATGATCAGGCCCTGGCGACCTCGGGCGACTACCGCAACTACTACGAGCAGGACGGCGTCCGCATCTCGCACACGATCGACCCGCGGAGCGGGCGCCCCATCGCCCACGCGCTCGCCTCCGTGAGCGTCCTCCACCGCAGCGCCGCGCTCGCCGACGGCTGGGCCACCGCGCTCAACGTCCTCGGCCCCGACGAGGGCCTCGCGCTGGCCCACAGGCACGGCATGGCCGCGCTGTTCCTGGTGCGCGGCCCGGGCGGCTTCGAGGAGCACAGCACGCCGGCCTTCGCGGCCTTGCGTCCCGCCGCCCAGGCGGCCACTCTGGACCCGCCATGATCTACCTGCTCACGATCGGCGTCCTCGCCGCTGTCATGCTCGGCATGGCTGTCGGCGTCATGTTCGCGGGCAAGGTCCTGCGCGGCTCCTGCGGCGGCGTCGGTGCCAAGTGCGACTGCTCGACCGCCAAGCGGGCCGAGTGCACCAACAAGTCGAGCTGAGCCCCGCGAGCCTGCGGGCCAGTCGCCGCGCATGATCCAGTGAGCCCGCGCGACCGGGCTCACTCGGCCCTCACTCGCGCCTCGCTCAGCCTCCGCCGTGTCCGCTGCAATACGCGTGGGCCGGCGCCTTCGCCCCGGCGGTCGCGCGTCCGTCGGCGAAGAAGAACGGCGCCGGCTTGCTCTTCGCCCCGCCGATCTCGACCATCGTCGCGGCGTCGAACAGACGCCCGCCGATCATCACCATCGCCACCTGCGAGGTGACGCGGATGTCGGTCCGCGGATCCTTGTCGAGGACCATCAGGTCGGCGAGCTTGCCGACCTCGATCGAGCCGAGGTCGCCCTCCATCCCGAGGTACTGCGCGCCCGCCAGGGTCCCCGCCCGCAGCGCCTCGAGCGGGGTCATGCCGCCCTGGACCAGCGACCACAGCTCCCAGTGGGCCGCGAGGCCCTCGCGCTGGCCGTGCGCGCCGAGCTGCACGTGCACGCCCGCGTCGAGGAGTTGCTTCGCCAGGGTCGCCACGCGGATGTGGTTCCAGTCGTTGTCCGCCGCCATCGTCCGACGCCGAGCGGACGGCTCGAAGGCGAAGGGCGGGACGAAGCGACGCAGGCGCGCCTCCTCCCACACCTGGGTGTGCGCGTACCAGTAGAGCTCACCGCCGAGGCCGCCGTAGGCGACCCCGAGCGTCGGCGTGTAGCCGACCTTGGTGTGCCCCCACAGCTGCATGACATCCGCGTAGCCGCGGCCGATGGGGAGCGCGTGTTCGACCCCGGTGTGGCCGTCGACGACCATCGTCATGTTGTGGTGAAACAGCGAGCCGCCCTCGGGCACGACCATCATCCCGAGCTCGCGCGCCGCGGCGAGCACCTGCTGGCGCTGCTCGCGACGCGGCTGGTTGTAGCTCTTGACCGAGAACGCGCCGATCGCCTTGAGTCGGCGCAAGTGCGTGCGCGCGTCCTCGATGCCGGCGATCTCGGCCTTGAAGGGCGCCTGGGCGCCGTAGAGGATCGTGCCCGTGGAGAAGATGCGCGGCGCGACGATCAGACCGGCCTTCTGCAGCTCGCTGGCCGCGAAGATCGCGTGGGTGTCGTTGCTCGGGTCGTGGACCGTCGTCACCCCGTAGCTGAGCTCGGCGTAGTGCAGCCAGTTCTGCTCCGGCGTGATGCCGTCCTCGCCCTGGCTGCCGTGCGCGTGCACGTCGATGAGGCCCGGCAGCACCGTCTTGCCCTCGGCGTGCACGATCTCCGCGTCGGCCGGGACCTGGACCTTGCCCGGCCCGCCGATCGCGGCGATGCGGCCGTCGATCACCAGGATCGTCGCGTTCTCGATCACCTCGTCGGCGCGCATCGTGATCACGCGCGCGCCGACGATCGCCCGCTTGCCCGCGGGCGCCGCGCTGGCCTGCTTGAAGCCGATCATCGTCCCACGCTCCGCCGGCTCCGGCAGCTTGGCCGGCGCGCCGGCCACGAAGCTGAAGGCCTCCTTCAGCTCGCGCGTGTACAGCTCCGGGCCCAGCGACCAGTGCAGGCGCTGGCTGTCACCCGACCAGTGCACGTAGTCGCCGGCGTCGCGGCTGACCCTCGCCACCGGCAGCGCCTCGCTCTTGGGCCCGAGCTCGATCGGCCGGGCCGCCTCCGGGAACGGGGCGACCAGCGCCTGAAAGCCCTCGGTCCAGGCGATCCAGCGGCCGTCGGGCGAGACCCGCAGGCGCGTCCCGTTCTCGGTCTTGACGTGCGTGCGCAGGTCGCTGCCGTCGAGCTCGATGCTCGCCAGCTCGACCTTGTCCTCGCCCTTCTCCTCGCTGGCGACGGCGAAGAACACCCGCTCGCTCCCGGCCCCGAAGTGCGGCGCGTCGCCGTCGCGGGTGACCAGCGTCGCCGGGCCGCCCTTGGCCGGCGCCGCGTAGATGCCCCGATCTTGCGACCAGGTCGGCGAGCGCGTCCAGCCGCCGCCGATCTTGGTGAAGACCACCGTCTTGCCGTCCGGTGTGAACTGCGGATCGACGTAGTGCCCCGGCTTCTGGGTCACGATCCGCTCCTTGCCGCCCTTGATCCCGACCACCCGCACGCTGCCGAGCGCCTGGTCGTCCCAGGTCGTGAACACCACGCTCTTGCCGTCGCGCGAGAACGCCGGCGACTGCTCGAAGCGGTCGCCCTGTTTGGTCAATCGCTTCGGCTGGCCCTCGGGCAATGTCCGAACGTACAGGTGGCCGAGCGCCTGATACACGACCGACTTGCCGTCGGGCGCGACCGCGACGTCGCGCAGCGCCCGGACCTCGAACTCCGGCGGGGCGACCTTCACGGGGAAGCGCACCGCCGGCGCGACCTTGCGGACCGCGGCGACGTGGAACGGGACCTCGACCGGCTTGGCGGCCGGGTCGCCGTCGGCGCGGATGCGCCACAGCTTGCCGCCGGCCCAGGCCACCAGCTCGCGGCTGTCGGGCGTCCAGGCGATCGCCGGATAGACCCCGTGGATCGCCCAGGTCTCCTGCATGTCGCGGTCGAGGCCGGCGAACAGCGGGCGCTCGACGCCGGACTCGAGGTCGCGCACGAACAGCGTCGTCGCGTCCGGGGCCCTGTCGACGCCGCCGACGCGGCGGATGAACGCCAGCGACTTGCCGTCGGGCGAGGGCGTCGGGCGGGCGGCGCCGCCGGGGCCGCCGATCAGCCTCTCGGTCCGGCCGCTGTCACGCTCGACCCGCTTGATCGCGTAGATGCCAGCGTAGGGGTCCTTGTTGTACTCGAAGTGCGAGCCCGGCGTGATGTCCTGGCTGTAGTACAGGTGCTTGCCGTCGGGCGAGAAGGCCGGCTCGCCGACATCCTTCTGGTCGTTCGGCTTCTCCGTCATCTGCACGCCCTTGCCGCCGGACACGTGATACAGCCAGATCTCGCCCGAGCCGAGGCTGCGGTGCTTGGTGAAGTGCTTGCGCACGGCGATGTAGTTGCCGTCCGGCGACCACACCGGGCTGTTGACCAGGCGAAAGTCCTCCTTCGTGATCTGCCGCGCCTCACCGACGCCGCGCGGGATGACCCAGACGTTGTCGCCGCCGCCGCGGTCGCTGGTGAACGCGATCCACTGCCCGCTCGGGCTGTAACGCGGCTGCATGTCCCAGGCCATGCCGCTCGTGAGCGCCCGCGCCTCGCCGCCGCCGATCGGCACGGTGTAGAGGTCACCGAGCAGGTCGAAGACGATCTCGGCCCCGTCCGGGCTCACGTCGAGGCTCATCCAGGTGCCCTCGCGGACGTCTATCGCCACGTCCGTCTCCGCGCCCGGCGGGTCGTTCACGTCCCACTTCGGCGCCGCGTCAGGGCTGGCCTTTGGAGCAGGTGCGAGCCCGGCCGGGCCCGGGGCCGGCGTGTGGGCCAGCGGCGGCGGCGTCGTCGCGTGCGGCGCACAGGCCGGCGCGAGCGCGGCCGACAAGGCCAGACAGACGAGAGGGCACACCAGGGGCGAGCAGGGCCAGCGTCGCATGAGCGCCCGCATGATACCCCCCGCCGCCCCCAGCCGCTGCCCCGCAGGAGCCCACCACCAGCCGCGTAGACGAGCTCGCGGATCTCGCCGCGCCCCCGCGCGAGACCTCACGGCCTGACAGACACGGGGCGAGTCGTGGTACAGACGCTCGCCATGGCGGCACCGGAACAGGGCGACGACGGGCTCTTGCTGCCGCCGCTGGACGATCGCCGCTGGCTGCTCGAGCAGCTGCGGGGGCTGGTGGCCGCCCGCGGCGCCGGCCCGCTGACGACCGCCCTGCTGGTCGAGCCGAGCCCGCGATTTTTCCCCGACCGCTGGGGCGGCGGCGAGGCCAGCATGCGCCGGCTGCTGCTGCGCCTCTGCGCCTACGCCGGCCTCGAGCTGCGCGTCGCGGTCGCGATCTACGACGCCGAGCCCGCGCGCCGCGGCGAGGTCCTCGGCAAGCCGATGGCCCGCAACGGCCAGGAGCTGACGGTCTGGCTCGCCGGCCTCGTCGGCGGCGAGCTGCGGGTCGGCGTCGAGGCCACCGCGATGATGGACCCGGTCACGCTCGTCGCCAGCGCCGCGCGCGTCGTAACCCACGCGTATCGCGTCGTGCACGGCCTGATGCCGCTGACCGGCGACGCCCTCGATCCGAAGATCGACCTCACCACGGTGTACCTCGGCTTCGGCCTGCTGACCGCCGACGCCGCCCTGCGCTTCACCACCCGCACCAACACCGGCGCGGTGAACAGCCGGCGCACGCCGCTGCGCCTCGGCGGCCTCCCGCCCCAGGCGCTCTGCTACCTGCTGGCCGCGCAGGTGCACGTGCGCGGCGAGGGCCGGGCCGAGCGCCAGCGGATCGCCCGCGGCCTGCAGACCAACCAGGCCGCGTTCTTCCGCCACGCCTACGCCGCGATCGAGCGCATGGATCCGCCGATCGCTACCCAGCTCGGCGTCCCCGCCCGCGAGCAGTGGCCCGCCCCACCCTCACTCGCCGCGCTGACCCTCGCCATCCCCGGCGACGACGATCCGGCCGAGCCCGAGACCCGCCGCGACGAGGACCACGGCGTCCTCGGCATGAACGTCGGCAAGCCGGTGTTCATGGTCGACCGCAGCATGGCCCCGCGCCTCGGCCGGGTCCTGTTCATGGGCTGCCTGATGCTCGGCGGCGTCGCCTCGCGCATGTCGCAGGGCGACGGCGTCGGCATGAGCAGCATCGCCGTCATCGCCGTCGGCCTCGGCCTCGGCGGCCTCGGCATCGGCCGCCTGTTCCGCGACCGTCGCTGCTCCGAGCCGAAGTGCGGCGGCCCGCTCCGCCCCGAGCTCCGCGTGTGCCCGCGCTGCCAGGGTGAGGTCGTCGGCACCATCAAGCACCCGCGCGAGCGCCTCGCCGCCGAGGAGGCCTACCTGCGCGCGCTGCCCTCCGCGCCCGCCGAAGCAGCCGCGCTCGCCGAGCCCTCCGAGGCCTCCGCGAGCTGAGCCGCGCGCGACCGCGCCACGGTCAGCGGCGCGGCGCGACGTGCATATGCAGCCCGTACTTCGGGCGCAGCGTGCTGGCGAAGGGGTCGACGGGCATCTGCTGGCCCGGCGCGAGGGTCATGCGGAAGCGCTGGGCCAGGTTGGCGAGCAGCAGCACCATCTCTTGCTGCGCGAAGTTCATGCCGAGGCAGACCCGGTGACCTGCCCCGAAGGGCAGGTATGCGCAGGGGTGGCGCTCGCGGCAGCGCTCGGGCGTGAAGCGCTCCGGGTCGAAGCGCTCCGGATCCGGCCAGAACTCGGGGTGGCGGTGGGCCGCGAAGACCATCGGCATGATGATCGCGCCGGGGACCACCGTGAAGCCGCCGATCTCATCGGCGTCGACGGCCTGCCTGGGATCGACCCACACCGGCGGGTACAGGCGCAGCGCCTCGTCGATCAGCTGGCGGGTGTAGCCGAGCGCCGGGAGATCGGCGGTGGTGGCGTCGCGGCCCCCCAGGGCGCGCGACAGCTCGGCGAGCAGCGCGTCCTCGGCGAAGCGGTGGCTGGCGAGCAGGGCCAGCGTCCAGGTCATCGCCACGGCGGTGGTCTCGTGCCCCGCCAGGAAGATCGTGACCATCTCGTCGCGCAGCTGCTTGCGTGACATCCCGCGGCCAGACACCTCGTCCGTGGCCTGCAGCAGCAGGTCGAGGAGGTCGCCGCGCGCCCCGACTTCGCCCCCGCGGATGCGCGCCGCGATCAGGTCGTCGAGGAACGCGTCGATCTGCCGGCACGCGCGGCGGAAGCGGAGGTTGGCCGGCGTCGGCACCGCGGGCGACAGCCGCAAGACCTGGAGCCCGCGCACCCCGACCCAGTGCAGCGCCTCGGTGATCGCCTCGCTCAGCTCGCTCGCCCCCTCGGCGATGCTCATCGAGAACATCGTCCGGCAGATCACATCCATCGTGAAGCGCATCAGCTCGAACTGCATGTCGACGACCCGACCGTCCGCCGACGCCGCGAGCCGAGCGACCGTCTCGGCCACCGACGCGAGCATCGCCGACTCGTAGTTGCGGGTCGCCGCCGGCGTGAAGTGCGGGTGCATCATCCGCCGCTGCGTCTGCCACAGCTCGCCGTCGGCGGTGAACAGGCCGGCGCCGGTGAGCCAGGTCAGCGACTCGACGCTGATGCCCTTGACGTAGTTGCCGCGGTTCTTGATGAACACCTGGCGCGTGTGCTCCGGGTGGACCAGCGCCACGGCCTCCTGCACGCCGAAGCGAAACCGGATCACGTCGCCGAGGCGCGGCCAGTAGCGGAAGAAGCCGAGCGCCATCCCGTCGCCGCGGAAGTCGAGGAGGTTGCCGATCAACGGCACGGGCCGGGGCCCCGGGGCGAAGCGCGTGAGCGACCGGTCAGCCATGCTCCGCCCCATAACACGACCTCAGGCGCGTGGCAGACGCAGAGTGAACGCGGTCCCGCGGCCCGGGGCCGAGCGCACCGTCAGGCTGCCGCCCATCAGGTCGCACAGGCGCCGACAGATCGCCAGCCCGAGGCCGGTGCCGTCGTGGCGGCGGGTGAACGATCCATCGACCTGCGTGAAGGGCTCGAAGATCTGCTCGAGCTTGTCCGCGGCGATCCCGATGCCCGTGTCCTCCACGGTGATCACGATCGCGGACGCCTCCGCGTCCACCCGCAGCCACACCTGCCCGCCGCGGGTGAACTTCACCGCGTTGCCGAGCAGGTGGCCGAGGATCTGCCGCACGCGGCTCTGGTCGAGGCACACCTCCAGCTCCGCCGGCACGCTCGCCGTGAGGGTCGACCCGCTGCGCGTCGCCAGCGGTCGGAACGTGGCCTCCAGCTCGCGCACCAGCGCGCCGAGGTCGAAGGTCTCGACGCGCAGCTCGATCCGTTCGGCCTCGATGCGCGAGAGGTCCAGGACATCGCTGATGAGCCCGAGCAGGTGCAGGCCCGCGGTGTGGATCTTACGGACATCCTCGGCGTCGTCGGCGTCGCCGCGCTCCTCGAGGTTCTCGAGCACGATCTCGCCGTAGCCGAGGATGACGTTGAGCGGCGTGCGCAGCTCGTGGCTCATCGTCGTCAGGAACGCCGACTTGGCCGCGTTGGCCGCGTTGGCCTGGGCCGCGGCGTCGCGCGAGCGCTGCTCGTCCTGGAGCGCGAGCGCGAGCTGCTGCGAGGTCTCCGCGATCTTCTCGATCGCCTCGCGCTTGGTCGTCTCCGACAGCCAGGTGAAGACCGTCAAGCTGACGATGATCGCCAGCATCGCCGCGGTCGTCAGCGGCAGCTCCGAGGCGGGATCGCCGAGGCTGTGGAACACGACGCCGCCGCTCTGCAGCCCGAACAGCCCGACGACGAAGGCCACGCACAGCCCGAGCCACACCAGCCCCGACGTCCGCCCGGCGATGATCGCCGCCAGCACCGGGACCAGCGTCAGCAGCACCCAGAACGGCGCGCCGACGCCCCCCCCCGCCACCACCGCGAAGGCGGTCCCGACGTAGAGCAGCCCGGCGATCCAGTTGCCCGCCAGCACCAGGCCGAGCCGATGACGCAGCAGCAGCAGCGACAGCCCGGCCAGGACGATCGTCGCCACCGTGTTCAGCACCGCCAGGAGCACGAGCCTCGGGTCAGGCAGCGCGAACACCAGCACCGGAATGATGGCGGCCGCGCCGACGATGATCGTGAGGGTCGTGCCGACCGTGAGCTGCGCGCGTCGCCGCGTGTCGACGTCGCCGCGCAGCCCCTCGGGGACCAGCCGCTCCATCGCCGCGATGATTCCTCGTTGTCCGCGCACGCCCGAACCGCGGATATTATGCCAGCACGACGAGGCCGACGACGCGCGCGCATGCGCGCGCTGCACGAGGTCGCGGGGTCCCCGTCAGCGCGGTGCCGGGCGCCAGCGAGCCAGCAGCCGCTCGACCTCCGCGGGCCGCAGGAACGCGAGATAGGCGCCGAGCACCAGCGGCGTGAACCACACCACGTACATCATCGCCCAGATCGACAGGTGCATCAGCACGCCGAAGCCGAGGAAGGGCCAGCGCAGATCCGGGAACCAGCGGCGTGCTGTGGCCTCGCGCAGCCACAGCACCCCGACGAAGCCGGCGAAGCCGACCTCCCACACCAGCACCAGCCAGGTCAAGGGCCGCAGCACGAACGGCTGCAGCTGCGCGAGCGTGTGGCTGATGTCGAGGTGGCGGTTGTAGGGATTGACGAGCGAGTAGTAGATCGCCGTGCCATCGCCCTTCCAGGTGACGCCGCTCTTGAGCAGGCCGGTCGCGGTGTACATCACCGCGATCTGCAGCTGCAGGATCCGCCGGCACCAGATCGGCACTGGCCCGCCCTTGCCGCGCCAGCGCGCGTCGAGGCTGAGCCCGCGGCCCGTCGGCATCAGCGCCAGCCATAGCATCAGGCAGGTCTGCAGCTGATCGGGCATCGCGTACAGCAGCGGGTTACGGCCGACCATGCTGGCCCACACCACGAAGGCCACCAGCGCCGCCGGGCGCGTGTAGAGCCCGACCAGCCACAGCAGGTGCGCCACCACCCCGAGGCCGAAGATCGCCCGCACCGCCGTCGGGTCCTCGACATAGAAGAACAGCGAGAGTCGGCTCTTGAACGCCTGCCGCGCGAAGTCCCCGGCCAGCGCCGCCTCGCTCGAGAAGTACTCGCCGACCGCCCCGAGGTGCGACAGCAGGCTGAGCGTGAAGATGCCGACCAGGGCGATCCTGCACAGGCCCAGGGCCGTCGGCGACTCGTCGCCCGCGAGCAGCCCGTCGAGCAGCCGCGCGAGTCGCCCGCGTCTGTCCTCGGGGACAGGTTTCAAATCGGGCGCCGCTCCGGCCGCGCCGCTCACCCGGCGGCCTTTCGCGGCGCTCGCGGGCGCGCCGGCGGGGCCTCGGGCGCCGGTAGCCCGCGACGCGCGCGGTCGGCCGCGATCATGCCGCGCTCGGGCCAGCCGCGGCAGTCGATCGTGGCCACCGGCGTGCGGGTCAACACCGCGAGGGTCGGCGCCCCCGCGGCGACCGCCGCCGGCGGATTGAAGGCCCGACGCACGCGCTCGGCGATCAGCTTGACCGGCGCCTCCCCGCGGGCCCGGTCCTCGCGCACACACAGGCTGCGCAGGTACCAGTTGCGGTTGGCGCTCGGCTTCTCACCCTGCGCCACGTAGCCGCGCCAGATGTCGATGCGCCGCTTCTGCCAGTCGGCGATCGTCCCCCACCCGGCCTCGGCCGCGAGCGTCTCCGCGAGCGGCACCTCGCTGCCGTCAGCCAGCTCGGCGCGCACGGCGACGTAGCTGTGCGCGCGCTGGGCGTCGGGGGTGTACATCCGCCAGCTCTGCTGGATGCTGACCCGGCGCAGCGCGTCGCTGAGCGGCGCCGCGTGCGGGCCCGGGACCAGCGGCCCGACGATCACAGTCGCCAGCGTGATCGCGGCCAGGCAGCGACCCGCGCGGACCCACGGGCTCACGTCCCTCGCCGCCTCCGTCGAAGCAGCCCGAGCGCCCCCAGCACCCCCAGCATCCCCATCATGGCCGCGCCCGGCCCCGACGCCGCGCCCCCGCGGCAGGCGCAGGCGGCCGCCGCCGGGTCGACATCGACCTCCGGCGCGTCGAGGCCGCCGCCGGCGCCCTCGCTGTCGCTGTCGCTGTCGCTGTCCCCGAGCTCCGCGTCGACGTGCACCGTCCCCTCATCGAGGAACTCGGTCGGCAGGCTGAGCACCGCCGTACCGGAGGCGACGCCCTCGCCCGCGCCGACGTTGGCCAGCGCGACGTGCACGACCTCGCCGGGGCGAAAGCCGCGCAGCACCAGCTGGTTGTCCGAGGCGCCGAGCAGGCTCGCGGGCAGCGCGAGGTCCCAGTCGCCCGCGACCTTGATCACCTCGCGCACCGAGCCCTTGCCCCCGCCGTCCGAGGACTTGTCGATCGCCGTCAGCGTGTAGTCGAAGACCAGCGGCGCGTCCGCGCGCTTGAGCAGCACCAGCACGCCGGCGGAGTTGCCCGCCGGGGCGTCGTCGGCGGGCGCCATGCGGAAGCGGACCACCACGTTGTCGCTGCCCTCGGGGACCACGTGACGCAGCTGCATCGGCCCCGGGAAGAACGGCGTCACCGCGGCGGTCTTGGGCCGCAGATACATCGAGCGCCCGCCCCTGACCCGCTCGGGGTCGGTGATCACGCGCGCGCACTCGTAGAGGCCGCGGGTGTCGAAGGCGCGGATCATCTGGTCGAGGTCCTCCTGCGACCACTGACCGGCGACGTGGGCCTGCTCCGCGAGGTCGAGCAGGGTCCAGCTCGCGGTCTCGAGGTCGGCGTCGTTGGGCAGGCGAGTCAGCATGTCGATCACCATCGGATCGAGGCGCTCGCCGCCGACGCGCTTGCGCGTGGCCCACAGCGCCGCCATGAACGGCTCGCCGTCGTTGTGCACCTGGCCGACCGTGTCGTCCGGGCAGGTCTTGTCGTTCTCCGCGTCGCGGATCGCCGCGCCGTAGCCGGGCCAGAAGCGGGCGACATAGTCGCCGAGCAGCGGATCGTTGGTCAGCATCACCGAGAAGTAGTCGGCGACCGCCTCGTTGATGCCGCCGGCGTCGGAGACCAGCGCGTCGCTGCGCATCCTTCGCCCGCCGAGGCCCGCCGGCGTCAGCAGCGAGACCATCCCGTGGCCGAGCTCGTGATAGACCACGTCGCCGTCGTAGCCGAAGTCGACCGCGCTGCCCTGCCCGAAGATCATCGTCGCGCCGCTGCCCGGCGTGCAGTTGTTGGTCCAGTAGGCGTTGTTGAGCGGCGTGTACGCCAGATCCGGGTACGACGGCGACAGCTCGGTCGTGCGGTAGTTGGCGAGCATCGTCGACAGCTCGCACTTGAACTTCGGCACCCCGAGCGTCGCCATCCGATCGAGGAAGCGCTCGGCGTTCCAGTACATCGAGAGCTCGGCGTACAGGTCATCGCCGTCGGCGTTGTCCGCCGGCAGGATGATGTCCGGCAGCGGGAACTTGAAGTCGCCGTTCGCGTCGGACATCGCCCGCTGCACCGGGTAGCACTTGCCCTCGCTCCACCACTCCGGGACCTCCTCGGGCTCCTCCAGCGAGCAGTTGTAGGACTGCACCCGCTCGCCGGTGAGCGGCACCCCGGGCCCCTCCGCGTGCACCCCCGACAGGGTCACCTCGACCGGCTCGGGCGTCTTCGCGGGGTTGGTCAGGAACACCCGCGCCTTCGACGATCGCACGTGCTCCCACTCGTCGAGGACGATCCCGCTGCTCGCCGAGATCCACACCGTCTTCTTGCTCGGCTCGGGCCCCGCCAGCGACAGCGGCATCTCGACCTCGTAGGCCAGCACCGGCACCCCGAGGATCGTCAGGTAGACCAGCGGACCGGGCTCCATCTCCGGCGGCGGCGCGCCGAGGCCGACCGTCACGTGCGCCCGGGCCCGCTGCAGCGCCGCCTCCGGGCTCACCTGCGCCTGCGTCGGCAGCAGCTCCGGATCCTCGACCGGCAGCGTCTCCGCGACCACCCGCGCGCCTGTCCCCTCGGCCAGCACGGTCGCATGCGCCCGGCGCAGCGGGATCCCGTGCAGGCTGAAGCTGCGCTGGCGGATCTGCGCCGCCCGCCCGATCACCGGCGCCGGCACGTCCTCCACCATCGCTAGCCCGTGAGCACCCGGGCCGGCGCCCGCGAGCGCCGGCGTCGCTGCTGTCCCGATCACCAGCAGACCGACCACACCGGTCACGGTCCGCCGCCTCGCGTCGCGCCTTCGCTCCACCATGGCGGACCAGAGTAGCCCAAAGTTCGGAAAATTGGCGCGGCGGCGGTCCGCGGCTAACGTGCAAATCGTGGCGAACCAGCGAGATCCTGCCCTCCGCGACGCCGCACGCCGCCTCGGCGTCGGCCTCCTCACGGCCCTCTGCCTGCTCGCCAGCCCCGCGGCGGCGCTGGGCCCCGCGCCCGCGATCGCAGCCGGCGCCCCGGCGCCCCTGCCCAGCGTGGTCGCAGCCGAGGCCCTGTCCCTCACCGCGCGCATCGACGCCATCCTCGCGGCCAGCGGCCTCGGAGACGCGACCATCGGCGTGCACGTCCTCGACCTCGCCAGCGGCGCCACCCTCTACAGCCGCAACGCCGAGCTCGCGCAGAACCCCGCCAGCAACGTCAAGCTGGTGACGACCGCCGCCGCGCTCGCGCTGCTGGGCCCCGAGCACCGCTACGTCACCCGCATCTACGCCGCGCGCAAGGCCCTGCGCGGCCACACGATCGAGGGCGACCTGTACCTGCGCGGCGGCGGCGACCCCTCGCTGATCACCGCGGACCTCTACCAGCTCGCCAGCGATCTGCGAGCCCTCGGCGTCACCCGGATCACCGGCGGCCTCGTGCTCGACACCAGCCACTTCGACCGCGACGAGCTGCCCCCCGGCTTCGAACAGAAGCAGGAGCTCGTCGCCTATCGGGCCCCCGGAGGCGCGCTCAGCGTCAACTTCGGCACCTACGTCCTGCTCACCCGTCCGGGCGGCAAGGAGGGCGAGGCCGCGCACGCCGCCATCGACCCGCCCGTGCCCTCGATCAAGCTCGAGAACAAGGCCACCACC
>Ga0075152_10001530_pt1 | contig 16624 bp, 20 predicted proteins | sample JI61114C2DNA_FD_70964 | JGI IMG/M metagenome (GOLD analysis project Ga0075152, IMG submission 70964) | Wastewater effluent complex algal communities from Wisconsin, to seasonally profile nutrient transformation and Carbon sequestration -... | ecosystem: Engineered > WWTP > Effluent > Algae...
GTTGCTGACCGTCCAAACGATAAGGCGTGGAGAGCTTGTTATAGATTCGCGAGATATGCAGCATGCTTGGTGGATCTCTCGTACTTTCATGTGCTCATGCTAGAAGGAGAGCACAGCAAACACTTTCTTTAACTCTATTTCAAAGGTTCTAAAGGGTTGCTGCTCTCAGGGGACAGCTATTCTGAGGGCTGGTTCATAGACCAGCAACAGACACAAATCTGCCCGGCAAGGATTTATTCTGAGAAGAGTAATTTCATTGCGATTTACCATCCAGCAGCCCAGAACGAGATCGAGCATATAGTGCAACAGTGCTCTGATTTAAAGTACAAGTATGCCCATGGGGCATTCCAAATATACCAGCTTATCGGTCCAGAATCGCTCAACAAGCTAAAGCATGCTCTAAACAACTCAAACAAGCTACCCCTGCCGAGAGAGCTTGAAATGTGTGATATTGTCAAGAATCCAAGTTGCTTTCATCAGAATCAGGTGATCAGCTTCAAATGGTAGATAACCCCAGGGGAAAGAATGGTGAGTGCCCCCAGTGTCGCCTATTCCGAGCATGTTGTGTAAGGTTACGACGCAGGTCACGCTCAACAGCTTCGAGAACAGCTGAATAAATTAGTCACTCCCACAAACGATTCCCATATGGTGGTCGAGCAGCGGCAGTTCTGGAAGGAAGGGTAAGAACAGCATCTCAATCGCCCCACCATAACTTTAAAGCTGACAACTCGATCGAAGTACACCCATAAGCGAAGTAACAAGCTCAAGAGAAATGAGAAGATGTCTGCTCTTGAAAAGATAAAAACAGAGAGGGAAACAACTCCCAATAAGGAGGTGAAGCTGAGCCTGCCAGAGACAGTCCTGGAGTCAAAATAGCACTCTAAACCAAAGCAAATATTGAGCTTATCAGTTGCCATGAACAACCACACTTAACTCACTGACGGCTGTAATGTTATCCTTGCTTCCACGGACATAACACTGTGGAGGAGACTCACCTACCTTAATGTCAAGGTCATTGGGCGGAGGGATCTTGTGAACATCATCTTCGAAGCTGGTAAGCTTAGCTACCCAGAGGACTACCCGATGACTGGCGGCTATAATGCCTATATTAAAGAACTTCGGACGCGTAACATCACCAAATTCCGAAAGCTTCCAAGCAATAAACGGACCAACTATGACAGGCTGCACTCACCCTTTCCCTTTGCTCCAAACTTTTCGATGTTGTGCAAGAACAAGCCTTTTAACGAAAGTTTCGCGAGATTGCAACTGCTTATGGTGGGAAGGGGCACTCCCCATAAACATTGCTATCTGTGTCTACCCACAGCTGAGGATATCGAAGCTATCCGAAGCATAATCACAAGCTCAGCCAACGATTCGACTCAAACAATCTTTAGTCATGTTCACACCGAGCCGATGGAGGATTTAGACGAAGATGCTGACATCGAGCACATCGATCTGAAGAATGTCAAATCAATGTCTGACGAGTAGCTCGAAAGACACTTTATGGGTAGTCGTACAAGCCGCAGGATAGTGGGCTTTGCGACCAGTGGAGGTTATAGCTATGCAAGATCTAAAGGTTTTTGCAATGGTTACGTCCTCAAGTAGTTTCACCAGATGTAGTATTTGCTCACCCGGAAACCTACTTCACCATTCTACTTCCTTGCGGAGTGTCAACAGCCATCCGAAGAATATTGATTCCTTATGCTTTTGCGTGTTGCTTTAATTTTACTGTTACTTTTGGATTTCCTACGAGCTTGTGGAGTCGATCTTTTGCAAAATTCACTGAGGTCGATCGCCTACTTGGCTTGATAAATCATTTTTATCATGATCACCCAGAAAAAGAAAATCGATAACTACACAGTGTACCTTGATCGGAAGCTTGGTGAGGGCTCCTTCGGAAAGGTATACATCGGCGAGCAGGACAAAACACAGCTCAAAGTAGCTGTGAAGATGCTCGATAAAAAAACAAGTAGGCCCTACCTTATTCAGTCGATAGGGACGAATACATCAAGTCAGCACTGATGGCTGAAATCTCCATTCTAAAGACCCTCAAAAGCGAGAACATTGTGGGCTTTATGGACGTAATGGAGAGCGCTAACTACTACTATCTTGTGCAGGAGTTCTGTGATGGTGGTGATTTGCGTGGTCTCATCAAAAAGCGTGCGCCGATTCCTGAGGCTGAAGCCATATCAATCCTCACGCAGGTGTGCAACGGCTTCATCTAAATTCTCAAGGAGGGTGTTATTCACAGGTAAGCGTTGGACAACTTAGGGATCTCAAGCCTTAGAACATCCTTGTCAGTAAGGGAGTCATGAAGATCTGCGATTTCGGTTTTTCCAAGAAGAGCTCGAACAAGAGACTCAAACACAAGACCATCGTAGGAACACCGCTGTATATGTCGTTGTAAATCCTCAAGGGGCAGCCTTACACCAGTAGGTGTGACATCTGGGCCCTAGGCTTCATTTTCTACGAAGTACCTTCGGGGTTTATGCTAGTTACTCCATGGAGTCACGCCATGGGATGCCGAATCCGAGTACCAACTCATCGAAAATATCACCCACCAACCATTGAAATTCCCTCGCAACGACCTTTCACCAGTCACAAGAGACGTTATAGCCAAGTGCTTGAAGCCTTACGAGAAGGATCGCATTGGATGGGACGAGCTACTCCGGCATGAGATCTTTAAAGGCTTTTTCACAGCCTACGTGAAGAAGTAACACGAGTTCGAAAACAAGTTTAAGTACTTGATGGGCCAGATTCGTTTCCGGATCAACTCGCAGAACATTGACTTGGAGCGTCTGTTCGAAAGGCACGGATATAGCAAGAATACCGAGCTAAACTTCGATCTGTTCGAAGCATTTCTGCGCACAATCGATTCAACCTTGAGCCCATAAGAGCAACGCTATATGTTCGAGAAGCTAGATACGAACGATAGTGATAGCATCAGTCTGGCTGAACTGCAGAACGCCATGATCGTGAACAACATCCCAATGAAGTCCAATTATCGCCCGGAAAGGAAGGACAGCATAAACTCCGAGAGCAGCAACAATGAAGGTCCGAATGCCTTGAAGCGTCAGTTGATCGAACTGAAGATCATCGCTGCCTTCAATAGGCTCAGCCAGAAGATGGCGAAAAACCACATTAGCTTACGCCAAGTGTTTGACGCATATGATGTGAACAAAGATGGAGACATAACTATCAAGGAATTCAAGCGGATTATGCTCAAACTTGACGAATCGCTGACTGACGAGTAAATACAGTTCGCCTTCGGATTCGTGGACATCGACAATAGTCAAAGCATCGTGTTCCAAGAGCTTTGGGAATACTTCTGTAAGTGCACCGGCGAGCCAGTCAATGACTACATGAAGAGCCGCTCGAAGTGACCAGCGAATCTCCTAATTAGGCTAATTATATTTACTACTGCAAGACTGAAAAGACATGAGGGTAATGGCAGTGCCCGACCTCGTCGAACGCAAAATCTGGTCAGAGTAGGTATACACTTTGCGAAACGCAGGAAGATAGAATCCTCAAGGAAGTGGTGACCATGAGGAAGATTCAAAAGTGGAGTGCCATCGCGCGCACGCTCGAAGAATAGTATGGGGTCGGTGGCAGAAGCGCCAAACAGTGCAGGGAAAGGTACTCCTTCGGAAACGAACGTAGGTGGCACAACAGCCTTGATCCCAACATCCGTAACGACACCTGGAGTGAACAGGAGGAAGAACGGCTGTTCCAGTTGCACAACCAATATGGAAATCGTTGGGCTAAGATTTCCGAGCTGCTGCCGGGAAGGTAACTCCATATTGAACCCAGAACAGATAACTCCATCAAGAACCACTTCTACTGTACACTTCGGAAGGCTCTCCGGAGGGTCAACCGGTATATCAGCGATCACAAGCATCGGTTGAAGATTCGATAGATCAAGAATTCCATCCTATCGAAGGCCATTGCGGTCGCTGAGGAAAAGTTCGAGAGCAAGTTGGTCGTACCAGAGGGTCTTGTGGAGGCGTGTTGTAGCATAAAAAACCGGTTGCTCCAGTTCGCAAAGGTCGGTGACCTCACTGCAGCATTGGAAGTCGGGTTGAGACAACTAATTACCGATATAGGAGATTTCAACAGGTCATACAAGAAGAAGAAAAGTAAGAAGAAGAGAAGAGATGAACCTAAGGCTGGCAACGCTGTTCTGTAGGCGCAAGAATCTGACGAAGAGGATGAGAACAACGATGAAGATACGGATAATGTGCACTACCCTGATCAATAGCAACTCGATCCTTCGCTCTCCAAGGCGGTTTAGATTTCTAGTGAAGTGCCTGTTAAGGATTAACTCTCCGTGAAGTCTCCTGTCGTTAGTGCAGAGCATGGCCAATCGCTGTTTGTTTCTATGATGCAATACAACAGTGCGGCGGTAACTATCAGTTCCGAGCAGAACAACAAGGTTTCACTCTCCCGATCGATGGAATTTTAGATTGAGGACTTCCTTAAGGGTGGAGGCAGCAACAACTATGGCAAGGATAGTCCTAGTTTCTTGCCGCTGTCACCTCCTAGGTTTCCAGATTCGATCCAACAGCCTCTAAGCCCAAGCTACCGAAATCCCTACGAGTCAGGAAGCTTTGAGAACCCATATACAACCTTGCTGGGCGATACCGTCACGACAAAACTTCGGCCAACCATAGTTCTCAAGGAGCTTCCACGTGTGGAAAAGACAATCTCACTGGGATCGCCGCCTCACATATGATCAACCAATAGATTTCACAGGCGTGATTTATGGTAAACATTAAAACTTGAACGAGTCTGATTCACAATTCTCGGCAATTTTCTCTAAATATTGAGGGAATGATATCATCAGGCGGCTAGCTCTTTAAATGATCCCGAATTGATGTCGGTGAAGTTGTTGTGGACTTCGCTGACCTTATCGGCCTGCTCTTCCAAGCCGAGCACGTGAGAGGGGGTAAATGTAATCCAGTCTCCAGTCTTTGCACCACTGAAATACTTGTTTGCGAGGAAACGGGTTTGCTTGCTCATGTATTCCTCGGCAACGTCGTTGAAGTGCAGTCGGTTGTCTCGGTTGGCAATGACCTGGGCTGCACAAAGCAAGTCAGCTCTGGAATCAACATCGGTCAATTCGATATTCACGTTTTCAGATGAGAGCGATTTGAGAGTGGACTGCAGTAACTTTGGCTGGGTATGCGAGGCCTCTACATAGACCGTCTTAATTTAATGTCCGGAGCTTCGAGCGATTGAAAGAACCTCTGCGATGAATCTTGGTTGAGCAACGGTTTTTTCAATAAATTTAATGCCTAAGTTAACTTTGTTTGGGTACCTGCTAAGTTCAAACCCAGCGCCCTGCTAAGCAGAAGGCTGACTGTCGCTTCCTTGATGTTCGCTTCGTCAAATTGCCATACCAGCTGAGGCAGTTGTCTATCATCTCGCTGGGAATTTTCTAGAATGGCTTGAATTTCTTCCATGGAGGAGACCACCATCGATTCAACCCCGCGGCTGAATGCCAGCTGGACCTGTTCAGGATCTTTGAAGGGGTTTGCAAGCAGAATCTTTTCCGGAGACGTCACTGTTAAGGCCCTTTGAATGGCATTTAGGGTCATTGCAGCAACGAGTGATTTGGCTGGCAGCATGCGAGGCATAACGGTACGACTGGGTTAACCAACGAACTTACTTTAGCAAAAAGGAGAACTGTGAGTTTTTCTGGACCTTGAAGGATTGTTCGATGCTTTGGAGCCTCTTCTTGAAGCAGCTGCGATCATATACAGCGAGCAGGCGGCTACTGCTACCCACGCTTGCGGTCAGCTCCTCAAGCGAAGTTCTCAGAAGAGCAGCTTCACTCTTAGTCTCAAGGTGGTGGACCTTGCTCCGATTTGTTTTGGTTTGGGCGACTTGGAATTCAAGCCTTAGGATGTTACGTAAGAGTTTTGTTGAGGTGTTGGTGACAGTTTGTCTCATTTTACAGAACCAGATTCGACAGCTTGGAAACCCTTTTGAGCAAATTAATATAAACAATGGCCAGCTGCCCCTCCCTTTAACAACCCTCATCGGCAATTGTCAGTATCAAGGACAGGAAACTGCCTCAAAGGCTTCCCCGTCGCCAAATTTGAAAGTAGAGGGTATTTCATGGGTAGACAGTTCGATCGTCACCGGAGCAAATTTCTGTTACGAAATAACGTCATTGCATCAGAGAATTCTTGGTGGTCCGCAGGAAGGCTGCGATGGCCTCGTTGGTTTCCTTTTTCTTAACTTCGTGCTCCATGCCTTCAATCAACACGATTTGCTTCGAATCTATCTTGTCTTGGTAGGTCACCTTGACATATTCCCAGGGCCGCAGTACGTCTGCCAAGCCATACACAATTACCTTCGGAGTTGGGTTGTTCTTATCGAATGGGGTTATCGGAAATAGGTAACCTGATACTCCAACAACTCCAGCAAATTCAATTTTGGTGGAGTAGAGGCAATGCAAAGCCATCCCACATCCCTGTGAAAAGCCGCCGATAAAGATACGATTTGGCTTGCCAGCGAGAAGAGCATTCTCCCTTTCAATTATCGGGAGAAGGTAGCTAAGTTCGCAGACTTCAATACTTTTGATAGCTGTCTTCAACTTCGCTTTTGCTGAAGGCTTCGTCAAAGTCCACAAGGAAGCTCTTTTCGCTGCGGAATTTGATGTCGAACCAGCTTGGCATTTCACTGTTGCCCTGGGCAGTGACATTCCTCTTTGGTGCTGCTGGTAATACTACCCTCACATCACAAAGTTCCTAAGTTGAGGCTGCCTGTTACTTCAAGAAGAGGCTTCGTTAGTATATACCGGAGATGAGCCTGAGGACTCTCGTTGAGTCCGTGGATCCAGATCAAGGTAAAGTTGTGCTTCTCAGGCGTCAAGATGATCTCTTTCTCGTTGATTTCCATGGTGTATTTGTGGTTCATCTTCGTCAACGCTATGCCTCGTATATAATAATATGGATATGGCGATAGCCTCACTTTGTCAACTGAACATTTTGACTTTTGGAATATTCTATCGTGGGTGAAATGAAGCAACATTGTAAAGAGCCTTCCAGCTTTTGCAGTCAAGAATTTCCGGAGTATGTCAAGAAGCTCACTCTCACCGAAAAAGCTTTGACAGCTCAGAGGCCGAATTCAGAACTCAGTGCGGGAACCCCAAGTGAACTTTCAAGACCAATAACAAACCACTACAAATACCGTAGCCAGTTGAGCAGTGCAGCAGGAGGCAGAGGCCATCATCGTCCCAGTACCTCCCAAAATCAGAGCAGGTCTGGGCACTTACCATCTTTCAATGAAATCAAGAAAACACTCAGAGAGCAGATATTGAAAAAGCACCATTCGGAACTGAACTGCTTACAACAACGGTTGAATGCTATTTGTGCCAAGACCGTCAACCAGAATGTAAACTTTTTGCCAATTCAGCCACATAGCGAATTGGTCTCACATCTGTAGCGAAACAGCAAGTTAGAGTTAGTGAGTCCTTTCCAACCGCTAGGCAAGGACAGTTTTCATGTGGAGTGTCTCGACTAACCATTAAATGATCGGGCTGAGACTGTCAACGAGCAGCTTCAGTTTGAGGTGCCGACGAGCTTCTAATTCTACATAAATAACAGTACTTTCGATCTTAACAACAGAGAAGAAAGCACTGTATCAACAGGACAATGAAGAAAAAGAGAATATGCTCGACGATATAGACACCGGGAGGAAAAAGAGGAGCCCGATAATCGACAAACCTAACAACAGCATAACTATTAGAAGGCAACCCAGCTCGAAGAGAAGACCCCAGCGCTACGACGCCTGGTATATGCCAAGGAAATATTGGTCTCGGGTTAAAGAGACCACAAACAGAACATCGACACTCCAAAGGCTTCGAACGGATCCCAAGTATCTCTACAAAACTCTTTATGATGGTGGTTCGGAGTTCCCGTTTCAACCGGAATGCCAAAAGGATAAGGCCTACCTGCAACAGCTCGAAACTTTCAACCGCAACCGTGAATAGTTGCAAAAAAATTCTGATGCCCTCAAAGAGTTCCAAACGTAGTGCAATGCTAATGTAGGAGCCTTCTCAACAGCGGCAAGAAGCCTTGGATTCTCCAGTACCGAGTATTTGCAGATCCCAACTGATATCCAACGTCCTCCATTTTTCGACAAATAATTTATATATGGGATCGGTGTGCAACTTGTGCAACCAACCTGACAAGGATACTCGTTCGAACATGATCGGCATAAACCAACTGACAGACCCCTTTCATCGATTCAAGTCAGTTACCATACACAATCCAGAAATCGTGAGGAAGCACGGGCCCACCATTCAGGAAGCTGAACCCTTGGTATAAATTCCCGGCGAAACGGTTCGACACCTAAATCTTGTCAACGAGAAGTACGGTGAGTTCGGGTGGGTTCCGATGGACTCTTCATGCTTTGTGCTGGGTCCATATCGACTGTTGTCAGGATAGATCTATTTCGGCAGCTGGCTAAATCATATGAAGCATGGCAACGGCGTTATGTATTACCCCGGAGGTAGTCTCTATGAAGGCCAATGGCAGAACAACAAAGCAGAAGGGAAAGGGAGACTCTACCACAAAAATGGCGATCTCTACGAAGGTGCTTACAAGAATAATAAGCCGGACGGATACGGGAAGTACTATTACGATGCGACGGCGACAAAATATATTGGGCACTATTTTAATGACCAACCTGATGGCCAGGGTAGGTAATAGTGGGCAGATGGAACGATATTTTAAGGGTTGTACCGAAACGGGAGAAAGAATGGCCATGGCAAGTTTACCTATGCAGATGGAAGTACATACATAGGCAACTTTGTCAATGACTTGATGGAAGGATTCGGAGAGTTTCGTTGGAATAACGAAGTAAAGCGAAACTATAAGGGAGGTTGGAAGAACAATCTAATGCATGGGGAGGGATAATTTACTTGGGCTGACGGCCGTCGCTATGTTGGTTCATATCTCAACGACCTCAAAGATGGCTATGGGAGGTTTGAGTGGCCCGATGGTCGTTGCTATGAGGGGCAGTTTCGTGAAGGAAAAATGCATGGTCACGGCAAGTTCAAGGATGCTTTCGGAAAGATAAGTTAAGGTGATTGGGAAGGTGGACATTTTCTAAGGCATTGACCGATTCATACTTGTTTACATTCCGATATTACTGCAATCGCATGATGGACAGGACCGAAAGTCCACCAACAACACCTGAACGTCAAATACAAGCATCTAATGAACACTGCTTCAGCGTAATCAAAGTCTAGGGTGGTATGTGCCAGCTGCTTAGTAACGACTACCGCATTGTCTCGTTACCGTGCAAATATGTACCGTTCAAGGCGCTTCGAGTCGGCGAGACTGTTAAAATAAGCTTTCGCCTCAAACACGAAGAGATGAAGAAGGACATGACAAACTTCCAGCGACATATTCTTAATAGCATCTGATTCTCTCTGTTTTGGCTTCAGCAGCCCAGACTTATAATGTTTAGAAACATGATCGACGAGTAGGAATCGGTGAAGAAGGCCGTCGCGAAGTAGCACAGTAAACTAAGCAGGTTTCCCGAACTCATCCCCGTAACTATAACGTATCGGATGCCGTTGGAGCACACTGATACTCCACCCGTGAAGCTCATGATCTCGCGAAAGATGAAACTTATGCAGCTGAAGCACATCATTCGGACCAAATTAAAACTGAAGGAGACGGAGAGTCTGTTTATGTTCATCGATGGGTACAAGCTGCAGTCGCAAGGTAGTAAGAGTGATAGCATAGATCTAACCCTCGAGGAGGTCGCTCAGAAACGCAGAAGTTGTGATGGCGAAGTTTTGAGAGTTGTCTGCCAGAATACCGAAACCTTTTGACGTAGAATCTATCCCGATCAGAAAGTCCAAGCTGCAAGCGTGATAATCATGGCATTATTATGAGAGTTGTTCTACTTGTAGTGCTGCTGCTGGGTGTGGTGTTGGGCTACTCAACTTTCAGCGATGTGACAAAGATATACAGTGGTGGGGGACTCAACTACTCAGTCTATACTGGTTTCGTCGAAATCGATATTGCAGAGGATCAGAAGGCCAGATGCTCAATGTTCTACCAGTATGTTACCAAGGAAGGGGAGAGCCTAACAAATCACTCAAGCGACAGTCCAGTACTCATCTGGTTAAATGGTGGACCAGGTTCGTCATCTCAACTGGGCTCATGGACTGAAGTAGGCCCATTCTATCTAAACCAATCGAAAGTGGAGGAAAGAGTGGAAAGGTGGAACAAGCTGGCTCACTTGATCTTCTTGGATCAACCGGTATCGAATGTCGGGCTATCCTTTTGTCGAGAGTCAAACTATATCGTAAAAGACACCCCGAAGGCTTCGGAGCATTTTATGCAGTTCGTTCGTAAGGTACTGATGAACACAACTGGCGAGCTTTCATCATTGGTTGAGAATCCCTTCTTTCTTCTTGGTGAGAGTTTTGGAGGGCATTATGCACCATACTTTGCGAATGCAATGCTTGAGGGTACGAACATCAGCCTGAAAGGAGTTGTGCTTGCTGACGCATGGGTAAACCCTTCAATGCAGATGATGAACTATGATAGTGTTATGGCCTCGGCAGGCATCATTAGCTCGAATTTAAAGGGCAGGATGGTTGGCTACTAGAGCAAGGCATACCAGAACATCTTGGAAAAGAACTTTACTGAGGCAACCAAGCAGTTCGATCTGCTCACCTCAAGCTCCACCTATGGCATATCGGTTTACAATTTCATGCGGCCCATCGACTCAGCGCCTTCAGAACACTAAAAGTGGCTCAATGCTAATAAAGAGTTGTATGGTGTGCCAACCTTCGTAAATTTTACTCAAACTTGCATGCAGGTCTACAGTGCGTTTGCCTCGGATGTATCACAATCTTACAGCCGTCAGGTATAAGCACTTCTGTTGAAGACCAAACTATTAGTGTACGTGGGCCAGTTTGACATGATTGTTAACCCAACAACTACCTTTGACTTTGTCAATGCACTGGACTGGGAAGGCATAGTTGACTGGCAGATGAGTAAAAAGCGTATCTGGAAGATCAACGATAAGGTGGTAGGATCCATCAAACAATAGACCAACCTTACGGTGGCTGTGATATATGGAGCAGGCCACATGGTTCCAACAGATCAACCTGTACCCGCCTTCGAACTGGTCAAGGATTTCTTGGCAAACGAAATCGACCCATCAGCAAAAGTTTCATACTAACTATGAATGTGAAAATTATGTTGGTGTAGTCAAACGATATAGGACTTCTTTAGGTCTCGATCGCCAAATGTGACTTTCTTGCGGCTGTCCTCTGCAGTTGCTGGAAGCGATCTATCCTTGTCATACTTAACGGCAGTTGCTGGGACAGATGGAACAACAGTAGTAGAGTTTATTTGTGGGCGAGTTGCTGAATAGGCATAGTTGGATATCCTGGGGGGTGGTGGAACCAGGTTTGTTGTTGCTGCAGGTTTGGCTGCAGAGTAACTATAACTGTTTGCTGCGGTTCGGCTGTAGGGGTTCGATACCGAAGTAATATGACCTTCTTTCCGAGGAACTTCGTAGTTGTTAGCAGTGTAGTTGAACCTCGGAGGCGTTGCTGAGACCACTGGAGCTGGGTGAAGAGGGCGGATTTTATCGTATTCAAGTTCCCTTCTTACAAGAGCTTCGCGAGCTCTCTATCTTTCGAAGATAAGCCCTCGTTCTTGTTCGCGGAGAGCCTCATCTCGTAGCCGAAGCCTTTCTTCTTCTGCCTCTCGAGCTATTCTGGTGGCTCGGTGTCTTTCAATATCTGCTCGGACTTCATCTTGAAGATAGGCTTCTCTCTGGAAAGCCTGCCTCTCCAAATCAATCTGTCGACGTGACGCTTCAATATCGTAGATATTTGCCCTTGCATTCCTCTCGAGTTGCAAGGCTATCCCTTCTTAATTTCTTTTGGCTGCCTCCGCTTAAAGGCGTCTGATTCTGGCTAACTAAGCTAGTCTTGCTTCCTCGTGGATGAGGATATCATCCTTTTCTGCTGACCATCGTGTCATCTTTTCAGCCTCAAGCTCAGCGCGACGGGAAATACGAGCCTGAGCATCCATATCCCTGCTGATTTGATGCCGTAGTTCACGCTCGGTTTAGATATTCTTTTCGACTTCAGCTTGCATGCGTCTCTAGTTCTTCTTGATTTATGCCTAGATTCGTTGCTTATCCACACGCTTTCTCTCGGCATCCTCATCTTCAAGTCTGCTCCGCTTCAGATACTGTTCTTCTCCATGCTCTTTTTGATGTTCCTCAAAGCTCTTGTAGTATCCGAATTCCAATGGCCAAAGATTTTCACAGAATACCTACAGGGTGATGAACCGGTAGTGCCTTCGCTTCAGGCTATGCATAATAAGCGCAAGGAGATCATCCTTTAAGGGCATGTCACATTTCTTCATAAAGTCCTTTAGCTCCCCCAGCCCAAGAAAACCTTTCTGATCTATGGCCACTTCATCGAAGGCATAGTATGGTGGGATTCCCTCAAGATCCTTCCGACATATATCGAGGATCCTCTCCCGATCAATGTATTCCTTGGCTAACGATACAAAAAGTGCTTCCACTTCAGCCGTCACTTTTGTGATATTGTTGGATACTCTCCGTGCATTCGTTTGCGGACTCAGCTCTCTTATGAAATCATCTCGGACGATGACTCCCTCGCGGCTTCCGTCGAACCTCTCGAACAGTGTATACACTTGTCGCTCGTTCACGTTAAACTTTCTCTCGAGGTATTGAGTGAGTTAGTCGATGGAGATGGTAGTAGCTCCTTGTGCAATATGATCAAACAGCGCATTGGCAGAGAATCCCTTGGCTGCGTTTAATTCGCTCTTGAGGAGATCGACAGCAAGCTCTCCCTCAGCAATCTCATCGAAGAAGGCTGCCAGCTTCAGTTGGTTTTGCTTGTTCATTAATAAAATTTATCGGTTGCTCCCGAGAAAGTTATATTTTAGCTCAAAGGATGGACGAAAAATAGTGATGAACTCATAGATTGTCAGCTGGATTCGATGCGGTTGGCAAGTGTGAGTAATCGCTTGTAAGGAGCTTCGCTCTTTTCATAACGATGTTGTGTGAGGGAATCAAGGATATCCCTCCGAATGGTCAAGTTTGTTGATCGATTGCTAATCCGGTCGTCGCAGACATCCTCATCGGATGAGTGCTAGTCGGCTGTGCTGGTCTCTTCCTCAGGAGCGAATACTGGACGGGCATCCAAAAGATTGTTCCAATCGATTCCATCAAAGAAGTTATGGTCTTTGATGTCGTCGATGTTGGTTCCCAATCGCCTATTGGGGTCGAGCTTCAGCAACCCTTCAATTAGATCCTTTGCTTCGTATGAAAGACAGCCTTCCTTGCCAAACTTCATGTCATTTGGCCAGAGTTTAAGCTTCAGAACTGCTTGGGTAATTTCCTCAAGATCCTCAGTGATGTTCCCCTTGAAAGGGAGGTCACCTGTCAGTGCGAGGTAGACCAGTACACCGAAACTCCACCAATCAGACATTTTTGTGACCTTCTCTCCCATTAGCACTTCAGGAGACATATAGTACGGTGACCCTCCCCTTTTGCCTACAGTCTCTTTGTTCTGCCTAAGCTGCTTCTTCTTGATCTCCTGGAGAACGAATTTACTGAGTGACTTTTCCTCTTCTTCTTTTTGACGCTTTTTAATGAGACCAGCTTCTGAGAGCCCATAGTCTGTTAGTTTGAGGTGGCCTTTGGCATCGATAACAATGTTTTCGGGTTTAATGTCTCGATGAACAATCCCGTGTTGGTGTAGATGGTCAATGGCCATGACAATTTCAGCAAGGTATTGTTTGGCTTCATATTCCAACAGCCTATCGACGACGAGCTGAGAGAAGTTGCCATTGGGCATGTACTCCATCACGAAGTAATGGTAGCCACCTTCGGAGAAGGAGAAAGCAGCTTTGACGAGGTAAGGACTGTTGATGACTTCGAAGATATCTACTTCACTGTAGTTCTTGGCATTCTCAAGGGTGACTCGTTTCATAGCGTACTTCATTCCAGTCTTCTTCTTTCGGACGAGGTACACTTGCCCATACTTTCCCTTTCCAATCAATCCAATAACTTTGAAGTCCTTGAACCTCACCTCATTGGAGTTTGAGTTGAAGGTGGGAGTGGATGCATCCTCGCCGGAGAAGTAACCTTCCTCTGGCATGTTGTACCAGCGTTTGTTTTGTTTTGCGCTGTTGCTGTTTACAGTTTCCATATCCAAGCTATCGAGAGGCTGTGGGGCCAGACTGGATTCCTTTTCAGCCTTCCGCATCCTTTGCATCACATCCATTCGCACCATGAGCATATCAAACACGACTTCCAGCTCCCTATTGTTCACATTGAGCTCTTTGTAGCGAGGGAGGATAACACTGTTTATTTGTTTGAGTTCATTTCGGAGATTGTTCCCCTCCCGGTGCTTCAGGATCTTTCCGATGACATCGATGAGGTATGAAACTGTATTTTGGTAGGTAATCAGCTCTACTGAACCGCAGTTCTTCAATTATTTCTTTTGAGGAATTTTCTTGTGGATGCTATCTTCAGATTACGATTCACTTTGCCCAGAATCGCTTTCGTCATCCCTAAAGGCTCGAGCGAGGTCGTGGGAAAGGCTTTTAGTTGGATCGTACACCTGCTTTCGCTCCTTCTTCTTATCATTTTCCAGTTTCTTGGCCTCAGTTGCCATTGAGCGGAGATCACTGTGCTTTCCGTTGAGCTCCCAGTCAATTTTCTCGATAATCCTTTTGCACTCGAAATATTCTCTGCAGGCCTTCATGTGTTTATACATGCAGTTGGCTGGAATCTTAGCTTCACAACTGTGGCATCTCTCCACCAGTAACCTTCTTCGGTCCTCAACATAGAGTCTGATTAGCGCAGCCATCTGTTTGTTCTTCATGCGCCGAACAACCTGTCTGGCAAGCAGTTGAGTTGATGTTTCTTCAATGTCCTCCTCAGGGAGGTTACACAGCTCCTCGAGGAGCCTCGTATTCCTCGCCAATCGAGCAAGTTGAATCCCAACAGCTGTTAGTCGCCCCTTAAAAAACCGGAGAATCTTCTTTTGGCCCTTTAGCACCACGATAGACTACTTCAGAAGTTTTCCAAAGGTTTTGTGAGCTTCCTAGAACTTTTGGAAGGAGAGTGGTGGCATTTTTAGCACTTGCACGAATCCACCAAGCATCTTCGAAATAACTGAATCCATCTATTGGGAGTATTGTCCTTTTTGGCCAGTCAAGCAAACGAATGGGCCTTGGAGAAGCTCTCTAAGAAACATCCGAATCATTTCCAGCAGTCCGAAGTAGAGGTCGGCGAGTTCCAAGAACGGGAGTAGCTGCAAACCATTCTATGGGGTTCTACTCAGTCGGGTACTTTGCTGCAAAAGTTTTGAGTATTCGCTGAGGCTAATCAGCTCCGGCTGCAGATCCTCTTTGAATGGGTCTCTCCGAATGAAGAAGGTGTTGCCATGAGAGCGATTGCATGTTAAGTGCTCTTCCTGGGCTGCAATTGCCAGCAACTCGTGGATCTACTGCTTCAGCTGGCGGTTGCGAGCGCACAGCCGCCAGCAAGCGAACGAATTCCACGTCAGTATGTTTGTGCGAGAGGTCATCTGCGCGTGTAGCGTATATGGTGTATTAAATATATGGTTATATCAACCCAAAGGCAATCATTACGGTTGAGATGTCCAAGCAGCGGATCAAAGTTTGATTAGTGAGCAAGATCTTCTCGAAAGCAAGTCCGATCGAGGGCAACGGACTGTTTGGAGAGAAAAAGCACCCTGTCGATGCACCTTTAATTATGATTAACCTCGACCAAACCAATCGGGTCAGCTCGGATGAAGCTGAGCGTTCGCAACCGAGCAGAAAACTTGGAGTATCTTATTACGTAAAAGGGCCTGAAGGAATATTTCGTAATTTGTTGGAGAACTTTGAATCGATGAAATTCTTAATTAATAGCGACGGGTTCGAACAATGCATTAAAACAACGAAGACAGTCTCTTCGAGAATGTTTGCGGAATGAGTGTCTCCGAAATGCGCTATTACGAGGTGCAAACAAGACTAGACGCTAGGAACGTCCGGAAGATAATTGACCTTGGATGCTCGGAAGGACTGTTCCTACAACGACTCTCCAGAAGTGAAACCTACACGCGACTGGTAGGGGTTGATATCGACAATGAGTTGCTTGAGGCGACAACTAGGTGGAATGTTATGCCGGAAGCTCTCCAAAATGACATTAAGTATCGAAGGACCTAGCCACTTCTTCTGGAGCTCTACCAAGGAGATATTCTTCAACCGTCGGAGGAGGTCAAATCAATCATCAACGAAGCTGATTCCAGCAATTTTCCAACAGCTATCACCCTTATTTAGGTCATTGAGCATTTGCAACTAGAGCAAGTCCCACAGCTGTCCGAGATTGTGTTTCAATACTATCAGACGCCGCTAGTGGTGATCACGACACCAAACACCGATTTCAACTTCTACTTCGGTCGGGAAGGGTCAATAAGGCTTCGGCACTGGGACCATAAATTCGAGTGGAACCGCCAGCAATTTGAACAGTACTGTAAGAAGGCTTGTGAGCAGTACGGCTACGAGTACTAGACCTTCGGAGTCGG
>Ga0075152_10001533_pt1 | contig 16610 bp, 13 predicted proteins | sample JI61114C2DNA_FD_70964 | JGI IMG/M metagenome (GOLD analysis project Ga0075152, IMG submission 70964) | Wastewater effluent complex algal communities from Wisconsin, to seasonally profile nutrient transformation and Carbon sequestration -... | ecosystem: Engineered > WWTP > Effluent > Algae...
CAATGTGCGTCAATGATTCTCAAATTCAACATCCATTTTGGCACAATTTTAAATATTTGGGTGTAGGAATTTTGTTTGGAATTATTTTTGTAAAAGCAGAAATCATTAGTTGGTTTCGAATTCAAGAAATGTTTCGTTTGCAATCATTTCACATGTACGGTGTTATTGGCAGCGCAGTCATTGTTGGAATGATATCTGTTTTCTTAATTAAAAAATTCAATGTAAAAACCATCTACGGTGAAACGATTGAGTTCCATCCTAAGGCATTCAATAAAGGTCAGATTTATGGTGGTTTACTATTTGGATTAGGTTGGGCAATTACAGGTGCTTGTCCTGGTCCATTATTTGCACAAATTGGCTCTGGTGCTTCCGTAATCATAATTACTTTATTAAGTGCTACACTTGGAACTTGGGTTTATGGTTATATTAGAGAAAAACTTCCTCACTAATAAAAAATACAATGAACGATAATAATACAGATAAAAAAAATTCTCAAGATAGACTTCTGGATATCATGAATAATTTATTACGTATTATAGCATTATTAGTTGCTGGTGTTATTATCTTTCCTCTTATTGTCTTTTATAAAGAAGATGTCTATACTTTCTTTAAAAAAAATGATAAAAATTCTGACAATTTAAGTTTGCAAATTTCAACTGAAACCAAACAAAAAACGTCTACAGAAACATTTTGGTCTGCTGCAAACATTGAAAATATTACCGATGAAAAATTAAAAGCAGAAGTAACTTATGGCAAAGAACTAATTATGCATACTGCAAAATATTTAGGACCTAAAGGAAGTGTCTTAAAAATTAGCAATGGTATGAACTGCCAGAATTGCCACTTAGATGCTGGCACTAAAACTTATGGAAATAATTATGGTTCTGTTGCTTCTTTATATCCAAAATTTAGAGCTAGAAGTGGCACAGAAGAAAATATATACAAGCGTGTAAATGATTGTTTTGAAAGAAGTTTAAACGGCAAAGCATTAGATACGCTTGGCAAAGAAATGCAGGCAATCAAAGCTTATATTACTTATATCGGAAGCAATGTAAAAAAAGGTGAAAAAGCAAAAGGTGCTGGTTTTAAAGATTTAGTATTCTTAAACAGAGCAGCAAATCCAGGCAATGGAAAAACAGTTTATGTTGCGAAATGTCAAAGTTGTCATCAACCAAATGGTGAAGGAACTTTAAATCCAGAAGGAACTGAATACGCATTTCCACCACTTTGGGGCAAAAATAGTTACAACGATGGTGCTGGTTTATACCGTTTAAGCAATTTCGCAAAGTATGTAAAAAATAATATGCCTTTAGGTGTTACTCATGACAACACTCAATTAACTGACGAAGAAGCTTGGGATTTGGCAGCTTTTGTGAATACGCAATCAAGACCACATAAAAATACGCCTAAAGATTGGCCAGATATTGCTAAAAAACCTGTTGACCATCCATTTGGACCTTATGCAGACAAGTTTCCAGAACAACAACACAAATTGGGTCCGTTTCAACCAATAGTTGATTTTCAAAAATCAATGTCAAAAAAATAATGATTCATTTTTAAACAAAGTATCTATGGAAAATAATAGGAGAGACTTCTTAAAAAAATTAGGGACACTAAGTGCTAGCATTGGTTTGTTATCAGCACCAACAGATGCTTTTTCAAAATCATCATCAAAAAATAAAACAAAATCTATTTCTAGTAGTAATAAACCGTTTACCATTTCAATACTTCAAACTACCGATGTGCATTGTCAGGTTCATCCACATGATGAATTATTTTGGGAAAATGAAAAATCTGTATTTCGCAAAACTGGTGGTTATGCACACTTGGCTACTTATTTAGATAAAACACGTAAAAAATACGAAGACAGTTTTTTAATAGACACTGGCGATATGTTCCAAGGCAGCGAACTTTCCGTAAAAACAACTGGTAAAGCGATGTCACCAATCTTAAATGCTTTAGGTTATGATTTATACTTGCCTGGAAATTGGGAAGTTATTTATTATAAAAAAGCTATGCAAACTTTATTAGGTTCTTTAAATGCTCCAAAAGTATGTGCAAATATGTACCACGATTTAGGTGAAGGAAAAAAAGGTGAACTTATTTTTCCAGCTTACCATATCTGGAATACTAATGGTGTGAAAATTGGATTTATTGGTTATACAGATCCGTTAGTTCCAATCAGGCAATCACCAAATTACAGCAAAGGAATTATCTATACCAAACCTGAAGAAAACTTACCACATTACGTAGATGTTTTACGCAATCAAGAGCAATGCGCTTTTGTTATTGTTGTAGCACATTTAGGATTGTCACAACAGTTATATTTAGCTAATCTTCCAGAATGCGAAGGCGTTGATTATATTTTAGGTGGTGATACACATGAACGTGTTCGCGAACCAATTATTTGTAAATATGCAAAAGTAGTGGAACCAGGTGCATTTGGTTCTTTTGTTGGCAGGTTAGACTTAACCATACAAAATGGAAAAGTTATTAAGGATGAATATACTTTAGATGAAATAGATGCATCAAAATACAAACCATCTAATAATATTTCTAAATTAATTGAAATAAATGAATCTCCTTTTAAAGATGATATTTATAAAATAGTTGGTTACAGCACCATTCCATTATATAGATATTTTGTTGTTGAAAACACCATTGATACTTTAATTTTAGATGCATTAAAATGGAAAATGAATGATGTAGATATTGTGCTTTCCAATGGCTTTCGATTTTGTCCACCACGCTCAACACCAGATAATACTGGTAATATACCAATTACCAATGGATTTATTTATGACATGCTTCCTGTAGATAGTACAGTTCGTACCGGTACAGTTACCGGAAAACAAATTAAAGAATGGTTAGAAAAAGAATTGAATAATGTATTTGCAGAAAATGCGTCAGAACGTTTTGGTGGTTGGGTCATTAAGTTTAAAGGTATGACTATAACATTCAAAGCATTTGCACCAAAAGGCAAAAGAGTAGAAACTATAATGATTGCTGGACAACCAATAGATGTAGAAAAAAATTACCGCATTTGCGCTTGTGAAAGAGATGGTGACCCTTCTGATATGTTATGCAGAATGAAAGGTGTCGCAGACGCAAAAAACACACCATACACTCTTCATTCCGTTATGAAAGATTATTTAAAAGCAAACTCACCAGTAACACCATCATTACCATTATCAGCAAAAATATTAGATGCACCACAAACTTTATTGTCACAAGTACATGGTGTTAAATATCAATTTCGTTAAATAAAAAATAAAATGAAAAAATTAGTATTTATTATATTGATGACACTAATAGTGTTCAATATTTCTGCAAAAAGCAGTAAAAGCAAATCAAAAGAAAGTGTACATAAAATTGTATTTCAATTAACAACTAATGATACATTGGCACACAAATCTTTAATGAAACAACTCAACAATATAACATCGGTTGCGCCAACTACTAAAATTGAAGTAGTTTGTCATGGACCAGGTTTAGATATGCTGGTATCTGATAAAACAATAGTTCTTGAAAAAATTAAGCAACTAAAAGCAATTGGTGTTGATTTTGTTGCGTGTGAATTTTCTATCAAAGAACGAAATGTTCCAATCGAGAAAATAATTCCAGAAGCTGGTTTTGTAAAAGCTGGTATTATTGAAATTGTTACAAAACAAGAACAAGGTTGGAGCTATATAAAATCAGGTTTCTGATGAAGTAAAAAGCAATCATTTATTTAATAATTTTCATTTTCAACTATCATGAAAAAACAGTTTTTTATACTGTTAATGGCTTTGCTATTTTCAAAAATAAGTAAATCACAACATCAGGAAATCTCTGAGAAACCAAGTATTTGGAAAAATATACAAACCAAAACAAAAGACTCTTCTACTTTATTATTTGCCATTAAAAATGGAAAAGTAAATGTGCATCTTCGTTATTTCTTAATGGCTACTGATAATCAAAAAGGATTAACCGATTATTTCGCGAATGCTTTAGGTGGTGGATTACGTTATGAAACAGCACCATATCACGGCTTCCAAATAGCTGCTAGTGGATTTTTTGTTTTCAATATTGGTTCTTCCAGTTTTACTAAACCAGATTCAACAACCGGACAGCTCAATCGATATGAGGTTGCCTTATTTGATATTGAAGAACCTTCTGAAAAAAAAGATATTGGTAGATTAGAAGAATTATACCTTAAATATAACATCAAAAAATCTCATTTAATTTTTGGACGACAACACATCAACACACCATTTATCAACTTACAAGATGGTAGAATGAGTCCAACTTCTGTAGAAGGTTTATGGACAGAAATCAACGAAGTTAAAAATACCAAAATTGAAGCTGGGTTGCTTTATCAAATTTCACCTAGAGCTACAAATAATTGGTATTTTCCTGGACAAACCATTGGAATTTATCCAACTGGTGTTACTACAACTGGAGCAAAATCAAATTACATCAACCAACTTAACAGTAAAGTAGTTGCTATGATTGGTGTGCAATGGCAACCTGTAAAATATATAAAACTGCACGCTTGGGAAATGTTTACACATAATATTTTCAATTCATTTTTATTGCAAACAGATTTGCAATATCCATTTAAAAAAGGTTCAGTGCTTTTTGCTTCTGGACAAATGACAAGACAAGACGCAATAAAAGATGGTGGAAATGCAGATGCAACTAAAACTTATTTTGAAAAGAATGGTAAAGCCATGACGTTTGGTGCAAGACTTGGTTGGAAAACGAAAGAAATAGAAATCAGCATCAACTACAATCGTATTACAAAACATGGCAGATATTTAATGCCAAGAGAATGGGGCCGAGATCCTTTCTTTACATTTTTACCAAGAGAAAGAAATGAAGGATTTGGCGATGTACATGCTGTAATGGGAAAAATAAATTACAATCTATCTAAAATTAATTTAAAATTATCGTTGGGTGCTGGATACTACAAATTACCAGATGTAAAAAATTATCGACTTAACAAATATGGTTTGCCTAGTTACACTCAAATAAATGCCGACATCAGATATACATTTCCAAAAAAATGGAATGGCTTAGATGTTCAATTATTAATTGCAGGAAAAATAAACAGTGGAGAAAACTATAATAATGCTAAATTTGTTTTTAATAAAACAAACATGGTTCAATATAATTTTGTTTTGAATTATCATTTCTAAATATTATGACAACTACAGCTAATTTCACTTCAACTTTTGAACCAGAATTAATTAAAGAAATTTTTCAATTTGGTGATATTAAAAGTTTCAAAGAAGGCGACGTCATTATGGATTATGGCAAATATGTTCGCATGATGCCAATCATTACAAAAGGTACCGTAAAAGTTTCTAGAATGGAAGAAAACGGCAAAGAACTTTTGCTCTATTATTTATCTAATAATGAAAGTTGTTCGATGGCTTATAGTTGTTGCATGGAAGCTAAAAAAAGCGAAGTACGAGCCATAGCTGAAGATGATGTGGAATTGATTGCTATACCACATTTAAAATTAGAAGAATGGTTGTGCAAATATCCAAGTTGGAAGAATTATATTTTCCATAGTTTTAATGAACGGTTTATTGAACTACTCAAAACTATAGATGTAATTGCCTTTGAAAATTTAGATGAACGCTTAATCAATTACTTGAAAAAGAAAGCAGAAGTATTTGGCAAAACAGTTTTGCAGTTGTCGCACAACCAAATTGCTGAAGAAATGGGAACCAGTCGCGTCGTAATTTCACGTTTGTTAAAACGATTAGAAAATGACCAAAAAATATTATTGTACAGAAACGAAATTAAATTACTAAAAGCTTTTTAACAAAATCAGAAAAGTAAACTACATTGTTTATTTTGATTGACTTTTTTCTATTTCCAGTTTATAAAATAACCAGCCGAACCCAATAATAAAATGTAAAATTATTACAGAAAAAATAATCCACTCTGAATGCATCGTGTTGTTTTTAACTACTCAAAATTAGCACAAAACAAATCTTTAGGTTGTAACAATTGTTACATAAAGAACAACTGTTTATTTATTTTTCAAAAGCCATGCATTTTGCTTTTCTGAATTCATTTCCAGAGCAATTTAATAGGCGATATCAACTACATGGAAAGAGATTTTCCCAGTATGAAAGACTTCTACTGGTTTGGTTGAAAGGTGATATTTATCAACACAGAAATTGTGCTAAGCTTACTAACTCTCATTTAGATTTGTACTGACAAAATAAAATAATATTATCATTTTATTTCCAAATATTTTATTGCGCTTATCGGAGCAATTTTAACAGTGGTTTCATTTTTTACTACATAAAAATAATAGAGACTATTTGTTTCTAACAGACAAATATCTTCGGATTCTCCAGTATTAAAATTTAGTTTATGGTTGAATTTTAATTCGTTATTTTTTATTTTATTTGATGTTATATATCCTTCTGCAGTTCCATATCCTAAAAAGATGGATAGCAGGCCAATTGCAAGAAATTTTATAACTACCATTAAATAATAGTTTTTTAATTCATTTTCAGGTAAATCATCTTTGTTTTTCTTTAACTCAAATACTTTTTGTATCCATTTTTTGTGCCCATTTTTATATAAGATAGATGGAAGATAAAAACAAAAAATAAAAAAGGATAGAATGGTTATAAAAACAATTATATGTGAGAATAAAGTTGCGATTGGACTAATCAAAACATCCATGATGTTGGAGTATTTTAGAATATTTATACCTAATTGGTAAAAGAAAACGGATTCTTTTATTATTCCAACTATTATAAGATACAGATATCCTAAAGGAAGCAGTACCTCAATCTTTTCTATGTATTTCATCATATTGTTTGCATTAATTTATAAGCACTCATAAACATACTAAAACTGTTTTGTTTATGCTTCTATCTAAATTAAATATTCAGAAAATATTTTCAATTTCATTGTTTTAGTTTCTTTTGAATAAGGTGATTTGCAAGAAAAAAAACATAATTAAAGTACTTTAAATTTTATTTATATGATGATTTTGTAACTTATTTAATTGCATTATAAAATAAATAATCACCTTTGTCATTTTCATAACTTTTGATTATCTCTTTTATTTTACCTGATGTTATATCATCTTCTAATAATTTTAAACCACTTTCTAATTCTTGCTTAGAACAAAAGTTAGTAAAACCAGAACTTCCTTTGCGTACTTCAGCATCTAAAAATTTTTCTGGCTGAAATTTATAAGAATACAAAAAATGATCTTGAATGTCAGGTTGCACAAAATATTTTTCTGTCTGAATATCTGAGAAACCAGTTTTTGTAAACATTGCAAACATTTCTTTTTCACTAGGTATTATTAATTCACCAGATTGTTTTATCATTTCTGGAAAATATTCTTTCAGCCAATAGCCATTCATTTGTTCGCCTGTAAAACTTAAGAAAACCAATTTGCTGTTTGGTTTCAACACACGATACAATTCATTAAAACCTTGTTGTTTATTTTTCCAATGATGCAACGTTAGCATGGCAATGGCACCATCAAAGAAATTATCTTCAAAAGGAATTTGTTCTGCTGTTGCTTTTGTAAATGTGCCGCCAATATTTTTTGTCTTTGCAATATCCAACATAATATCAGATGGATCCACACCATAAAAAATGAAACCTTTTTGTGCAATGTAGTGTGTGTAATTTGCAGTGCCGCAGCCAATATCTAAATAAATTCCATCGCTTGTTGGCTGTAGTTGCGCCACTATGCGCTCAGCAATATATGGATCAGCAGCTCTGTTGTTGTTATAACCAACACCAATTTGATTGTAGATAGGTTCGCTCATTACTTTTCTCAAAAATAATTAATTTTTGTTTGCTATTCAATGAGTCACTCTTAACTAGTGTGTTTGGATAAATCTGTTCTCTGAACAGATTTTAATTTTTATTTTCCAGCCAATGTTTCTAATTTCTTGATCCAGGATGATGGATATAGAACACTTAGTTTTGCGCGTGTATCTTTGGTAAGTGTATTCCATTTTGTTTGGTCGTCAGTGGTTAGTTTTACCACAGTAATTCCACTTCCACTTAGCAAACGACCATACGCAGCATCGTCCATTTGCTGCACCGTTTTTCGGAGTGTTGTGCTCATTGCTTTTTCCGTTTGCAGAATGATTTCTTTATATACATTAGGCATCGTATTCAGTATTTTGCTGGAAATAACCAGGCCGCCAATATTCATGTAAATTACATCATCACTAACAAAGTTTAATTTGCCTGGTTTAGTATAACCATAATAATCTGCCAGGTAAGCATTAGAATACACTGCGTTCGTTTTATTTAAATCAATATTTGAAATAATTTCAGGAACGGTAGAATTGATTGAAGTAACATTAGGAATCTGTTGGTATAAATACTTCATTGGAAAGTTATATAGAATTGCTTTGCTGTTTTGTAAATCAGTTGGTACTTTCACACCAAATCCTTTCGACATAAAACGTACTTTTCCTGCTGGATAAATATCTACTAATGTAAATTCTTTTAATTTTACTAAAGAATCTAATTGTGGACGCACTGCAGTAAGTGCAGTAGCAAATGCAGTGTAATCATTAAACAAGCCAGGCATTTGGAAAGCTAAAATTTGGTCGGATATTTTAGAAAATGCATCATCAGAAATTAAAGCGCCATCTAATTGGTTCAATTTTATCTTTGATAGCATTTGACCTTCGTCGCCAATATTTGTGTTATATATAATCTTCAATTGCAGCAGACCATTAGTTTGCTCATAAACATTAGATGACCATCTATTTAGCACTGTTGCAAGTGTGCTGCTTGATTTGCAAGATGTACCAATTTTTACAGTTACTATTTGTCCAGGAACAACAGGTATAATTGGCACAACAGGCACAACCACTGCATTGGTTACCGTTTGGGTCACTGCTTTACTGGCAATAGTTACCGATACATCTGCATATAATTTGGCGTATTCGTCTTTAGACATAGCTGTTTGCAACACCACCATTCTGTTTTTTAATAACTCATTTACGTTTGCGTAACCTATATCTGTCATTACGTATCCATAATGTGCCGCAGAATCTAAGTAACCGCAACCAGCATCGTTAGGCAAACTGTTCGATGTAGAATTTGTCCAGCCAGCAAATTGAATACCAGCCGTTGCCATGCGTATAGAAAGTGAAGCATACAAAGCAGCAAAACTTTCGCGGCTCAGACATGTTTTTACAGCAGCCATTCGGTCGCCGATATAGGTTGGTATGATGCTAACATCAGCTGCAGTTGCTGCATAATTATAGTGTGCATTCCAATCAGTAATACCACGTCCTTGATCGCTTGTTAAAGTAGCATCGCTGCCATTTGTCCAGTTGCATTGCGCATTGGCAACAGATAAAGAAATTAGGCAGCAAAGTAAAATGTAAACCGTTTTTTTCATAATGTGTTTTTTAAGTCTTAAGTAATGAATTTGAATGCTAATTATACAGTAATTCAATCAATAACCTATTCAATAAAATTACAATATAAAAATAGTTTTTACGAATATCGTGCCAAAAATTTTAGTTACTGATATGTTTTTCTTTTAACGAAGTTGCTTTTTTGAACTATGGTATTTTTTTGGAATAGAAAGTTTAGAAACTTGAGAGATTGTTACGTTGGTTAAACATATGAGTGTGCGCAATGCACATAATCATATGCGCAATACGCATAGGTGGATGTTTAAGTTACATAAGAATATGCGCAGTGCGCACAGCCATATGCGCAGTGCGCACAGCCATATGCGCACTATAAATAGGTACATGTTTGAAGTAACAGACGAGTGTGTGCGATGCGCAAAGTTTAATGCGCGCAGTACCTAGTGGCATGTAGCAATAACATACGAGTGTGCATATTGCGCAAAGCATTATGCGCTGTGCGCAGAGTATATGTCGCTGGTAACATAAGGGTAAGCGCATCGTTTATAATGCTCAGAACCAGCTATGATAATGGATTTTCACATTGTAAATGTGAAAAGTAAGGTGGATAATGATAAATTCCTTGTCTTCGACACTGTGTTTTCACCTGCCGAATGTCTTGTTGTTTAGTTTTCTTGTGGATTTGGTTTGGTTGAGTGGTTGAAAGTTGACGCTTGCAAAGATGAAGCTATGCTAAGCTAAACACCTGCCAAAGGCAAGGGATTTATTGAAGTATATTTAAATCCTTTAATATTTCCATGAATTTAGCAAACTCGCCATCTTTAAATGACTTTTCCGGCAAAAGCAATTCTTCATCTTTTGTTTTAATTTTTACGAAAGTAAAATCTGGTTGAATCCAACAGTTATCTAGATCAAAATCATCGTATTTATAAACCGTTTCTTCATTATCTCTGACATATTTTATGTAATGTTCATTTACATAGATTTCATGTGATTTAAAATGTATGAAAGTATTTATCCAGTTAGAAATAGCTTTCTTTAGGCTTTTGATTTTGTTATAACTGATTATAGCTTTTGTGAAATTATATACTGTACCGATTAAGGATATTACAAATATTGTGTATTCTTCATGATTATTTATAATTGAAATTAAAGATAGGATTGTAGCTATTGAAGTAAAGATGGAATATTTTAAGCTATTAGAAAAATCTTTATGGTTTTCAATATACTCAGTACTTTTGAAACATATATCTTCAATATCTTGTACTCTGACTGTTAAATTAAATCTTACTTCTTGCATGATTATTTATTTTCACAAGTTACGCTTCGCTAAAGTTGTTAGAGCGTGGGTTGTTCATTCAGATCGTAGTTCGTTGGTTAGAAACCAACGACGGCATGGAGAGCAAGTTTGACTTATCTTGAAGAACAATATTGCTTAATTTTTAAACTAACATCGGTATAACCTAATTTTATTGCTTGATTTAAATCTGAACAACATTTATCTTTTTTTCCTAATTCCATATATAACAACGCCCTATTATAATAAACTATTCCAACTTGATTATTAAATTCAATCGATTTATTAAAATCTGATAATGAACTATCCAACTTGTTTAAATAATAATATGAAATGCCTCTATTAAAATATGCACCAGATGGATAAGGTGAAAGTTTTATTGCTTTAGAAAAAAGAGGAATTGCTTTTTTATCATTCAATTGAGTTTGAAACACCATTCCTAAATCATTATAATACATTCCCTTTGAACTGTCAAGCAAAATTGATTTAAGAAGATCATTCTTTGCTTTATCATATTCCTTTATTTGAACATAAGCTTCTGCTCTGTGATAGTAAAATGAAGGATTTAAAGAATCAAATTTGATTAAATCTGTAAAACCCAAAATAGCAAAATCAATTTTACCTAAGTAGATGTTTGACATACAGACTTTTTCATTAACTTCTACACCTGAATTACCACTAGTAATTACTTTATACAAATCATTTGAAGCATTTTGATAATCCTTTAATTCATAATAAGACAATCCTCTTAGTTCATATAACTTTATTGCTTCCTTGTAAACTACTTCATCTTTTAGTTTTTCATCTGACAACCTTATAACTTTCTTATAATCTTTGTTGGTATAGGCTATTCTAATTTCTTGTAAATCATTTGAACATGAAAAAAACAGAAACACAATGATGATATAAAATTTGCCCATTCGATATAGCTTTCTCCTCCCTACAAATTCGGAATATCCTTTTTGTTGAATTTATACAAATGTTCGCTTTCTTCTTCTTTGTATTTCATTACTTGTGCTAAGGCATCTGGTACTACATCGCTGCAGAATACTAAGAGAGAACCTTTCACCGCGTTTTTAATCGCATAATCTATGGCTTCCGGTTCGTTTGGTATTACTGTAATCTTTTTGTTCGGATGGTCTTTATGAATGCCTTCTTTTAGCATAGCAATAAGTTCTTCTGCGGTTTTGCCTCGTAAGTTTCTGTCTTGTCTGATAATAATTTCATCAAACATTTCTGCTGCAATTTTACCAATTTCGTTATTGTCTTCGCGTCGTCGGTCGCCAATGCCTGCAATCATACCTACTTTTACAGTAGCATCAATATTTTCTACAAACTTTTGCAACGCACGCATACCGGCTGGATTGTGTGCATAATCCAACAAAAGATCAAAGTTCTTAAAGTTGAACATGTTTAATCTGCCTGGTGTTTGTGCCGCAGATGGTATAAAGGTTTCCAGCGACAACTTTATATCCTGCAAAGAGAAACCACGTAAATAACCAGTCAACACTGCAGGCAAAACGTTTTGTATCATAAACGTAGCACGGCCGCCATAGGTGAGTGGCACGTTTACAGCTTTAGTGATACGCATTTTCCATTCGCCTTTGCAAATCGTAATGTAACCATCTTCATAAATAGCAGACAAACCACCGCGTTTCATGTGCGCTTTGATGTGTTTGTTATTTTCATTCATAGAAAAGAAAGCAACATGGCATTTCAAATCTTTACGCATATTATACACCAATTCATCATCGGCATTTAAAATGGCATAACCACTCGGATGCACAGATTCAGGAATGACGCCTTTTGCTTTTGCCAGTTGTTCCATCGTGTGAATACCTTTTAAACCAAGGTGATCGGCAGCTACATTGGTGACAATACCAATATCACAATGGTCGAAAGCTAAACCTGCGCGCAACAAACCACCGCGTGCAGTTTCCAGAACCGCAAAATCTACAGACGGATCGCGCAATACATATTCGGCACTGGCTGGTCCGGTGCAATCGCCTTTTAATACCATCATGTTTTGTATATAAACACCATCACTGGTGGTATAGCCAACACTGTGTCCTTTCATTTTTGCCATGTGCGCAATCAAACGTGTGGTGGTGGTTTTACCATTCGTACCAGTCACCGCAACAATTGGAATACGTGCTGGTGTTCCAGGTGGAAACAACATATCAATAACGTTGGCAGCCACGTTGCGTGCCAAACCATCAGAAGGAGCGATGTGCATACGGAAACCAGGTGCTGCGTTTACTTCCAGCACCGCACCACCTGTTTCATTGGTTGGTACGGAAATATCTGTAGTCATTAAATCAATACCGCAAATATCCAGTCCAACAATTTTAGAGATACGTTCAGCCATCAGCACATTGTACGGATGCACGATGTCGGTAACATCAGTTGCTGTTCCACCTGTGCTGAGATTTGCTGTATCTTTTAAATTTAGTTTTTCACCTTTTGGCAATACATCAGACAATTTTAATTTTTTATTTTCCAGAATTTCTTCCGTCATTTTATCGATGTGAATTTGCGTCAACACTTTTTCGTGTCCGTAACCACGGCGCGGATCTTTGTTCACTTCATCAACCAATTCCTGAATCGTAGAAACGCCATCACCAATCACATGTGCTGGTGAACGTTTCGCTGCTGCTACTAATTTATAATTGATAACTAGCAAACGATAATCATCACCGGTAATATATCGTTCCACAATCACCGAGCGCGAAATTTCTTTAGCTGCTTTAAATGCGAACAATGCTTCGTCCCAGTTTTGTATATTTATAGTGATACCGCGACCATGATTTCCGTTGATTGGTTTTATCACCAACGGATATTTTAAATAATCAATCGCATCTTTCAAACCTTCTTCCGATTTCACGACTTCGCCTTTTGGAATTGGAATTTCCGCTTTGTCGAGCATGTATTTGGTATCTTCTTTATCGCAGGCAATTTCTACACCTATAGAACTTGTTTGACTGGTAACAGTAGCTTGAATTCTTTTTTGATTGGCACCATATCCAATCTGACATAAAGAATATTTGTTTAAACGAAACCAAGGCATTCCGCGCAAAGCAGCTTCTTCTACAATAGATCCTGTACTTGGTCCGAGTCTTTCTTCTTCGCGCATTTCGCGCATTTCTTTTATGTCGCGATCTAAATTATATTCTTCGTTGTTGGCAATTGCTTCTGCAATGCGCACCGCAGCTTTGGCCGCATAGATACCTACTTTTTCTTCCATATAATCAAACACCACAAAGTACACGCCTTCTTCACCGTAAGTGCGTGTTCTGCCAAAGCCAACATTCATACCAGCGAGCGTTTGTATTTCTAAAGCGATGTGTTCAATGACATGACCCATCCAGGTGCCTTCTTCTACACGTTGAAAAAAACCACCTTCGCATCCAACAGAGCAACGATGAGAGATCATGCTTGGAAACATCGTTTTTAATCTGTCTAAAAATCCATCAATAGTATTGGTTGGTTTTTGTTCGTATTCTTGTAAATCGAGTGTCATTACAATTAGCTTGTGTCTTCTGATGGACCAGTAGTTTGGTCCGCGCATAGCTCTGATTTCTCTAATCTTCATATTAAGGTTGGTTGTTTTGCTTGAAAAATACTTTAGTAAAGTAGGAATTTTTTCTAAAATAAGAAAAGTTTAGCTTTCTTTTTTCTTCTGGCACTTTTCAAAAAGACTTTGTGATTTATTTTTGTCGCTGATGTAGAAAAAAAAGACCTGCAAATATAGTTGGCTCAAAATGTCTGTTTGTTGTCTATTGAAATAAAATACTTTAGTGTAAGTTTGTGCTATTAATTTAAATCAATGGCAACAAAAGTTATCTTTCTTATTTTACCGAATACACATTTAATGGATTTGGCTGGACCAGATCAGGTGTTTTTAGAAGCTATAGATTTTGGTGCAGATTTAGAAATTGAATATTGCAGTTATGCTAATAATATAAGTACATCAGCAGGTTTGCCATTTGGTAAGGTGCAGCATTTTTCAAAAGTAAACTATAAAAAAGGCGATTTCCTGTTTATTCCGGGTGCTGATATTGCATTTTTACATTCAGCAGAATTTACCAAACAAAAATTATTATTTAGCTGGATCAAAAAATGTTATGAAGATAAAGTAATTATTTGTTCTGTTTGTACTGGTTCGTTTGTATTGGCTTTATCTGGCATATTAGATGGTAAAAATTGTACGACGCACTGGAAGCGAACAACAGAGCTGCAAAAAATGTATCCGAAGTTACAGGTAATCGAAAATGTATTGTTTACACAGGAAGAAGGAATTTATACAAGTGCAGGTATCGCTTCCGGTTTGGATATGGCATTGCACATTATTGAAGAATTAAAGAATGAATATTTTGCACATAAAGTAGCAAGAGAACTGGTGATTTATAATAGAAGAAAAGGCAGCCAGTCGCAACATTCCGTATATACGAATTACAGAAACCATATACATACCGGTATACATACGGTGCAGGATTGGTTGCAGGAAAATTTACATAAAAAAGTTTCCTTAGTTGAATTGGCTGCAATGGCTTCTATGAGTGATAGAAATTTAACCAGGATATTCAAAAAAGAAACTGGTTTAACAGTGAATGCATACATCAATTTATTGCGAAAAGAAAAAATAAACGAGTTGCTCAATCATCCTGATTTGTCGAGAATTCAAATTGCTAAAAAGGTTGGATTAAAAAGTGAAAGACATGTAAGCAGAATCATTCATCAGTAATATGGCAATTATGAACAGATATACTCAGCGTCCAGTCCGGTTTTTAGAAGTCTTTCAGCAAGATGATTGGCAAATAAAAATTTATTTGATGTCTACAAAAGATATATCAGTTGATGAACAGACGATTCAACTGGCAAAATCGCAATTGCCCACCTGGTTATTAAATGCCAATAACTATCCGTTAGAAACATACAATATTGCCACATTGATTTTTCATCAGGGAAAGGAAGGTTGCTTTGCTATTATCAATTGGTGGATTGATGAAAACATGATGCAGAACCATGTGTATTTAGCAACAAACGAACATCCAACAGAGTTTGTTATATATTCCGACAAAGGCATCATTACATGTGTTTGGGAAATGGCAGTATTGTGGTATGAACGAAACATGTGGATTAAGTATGTGTTGAAAAGACCTAAAAAACCTGATTTTAAAATGTATTTGAATAAACATTTAAACTCGTTTGTTTAATAAAAAATCAAGCATGTATTTGACCGTTTAATAATAATCATATGAACAAATTAAACTCTTTTTTTATAACACTTAGTGTTATACTGGCTACTCATTTCTCTGTTTTTGCTCAGCAAGACAGTATAAAAAAATTACCTTCAATGCATAAGCAACGTAACAACAATATAGACATAAAACACATTGCTTTAAATCTCCGATTTAATTGGCAAAAAAAGCAAGCAATAGGCATAGCAACCATAACCTTATCGCCAACTATTGCTTCGAATCAAATTGCATTAGATGCAGGAATGCTAACCATAAATTCTATTGTCTTGCAAAATGGTACTGCACTAAAATATAAGTATGATGAAAGTGATAAAGACAATGCTTTGAACATTACATTAGACAGGATTTATAATGCTAATGAAGAAGTTACTATAGTTATAGATTATCATACCAATGAGGTAAACGAAATTGACCCGAATAATTTAAGTGGCAGCAACGGAAAAGGATTGCGCTTTTCTCAACCAACTTCAAACGACCCAATCAAACCTAAAGAAATCTGGTCTATTGGTGAACCACATTCTAATCATTACTGGTTTCCATGTTATGATGCGCCTAATGATTTGCGTACTACAGAATTTATTGCAACGGTAGATAAACAACTGACAGTAATTTCAAATGGCAACCTCGTCGAAACTATAGTAAATACGGATGGTACACGTACTTTTCATTATA
>Ga0075152_10001534_pt1 | contig 16607 bp, 26 predicted proteins | sample JI61114C2DNA_FD_70964 | JGI IMG/M metagenome (GOLD analysis project Ga0075152, IMG submission 70964) | Wastewater effluent complex algal communities from Wisconsin, to seasonally profile nutrient transformation and Carbon sequestration -... | ecosystem: Engineered > WWTP > Effluent > Algae...
AGTACAGTCGAGTTAGTAAAAACAGTCTGATGCTGATTGAACTGGGTCACACAGCTGTCGTACTCTCCGGTGCTGTGGCTCTCAAGAACCATTAGAAGAACTTCCAACGGCCAGTACTAGCCGGATTGCTTTCTTAAGGAGACATTATTGGTGCAGGCAGGCTTGACAACTTTGTTAGCGAGAAGCCGAACATGTGGTGCTATTGTGAGTCCGATGTCGAATACGTATCACTGCCCCTTTCAGACTTTAATTCGTTCTGGAAGGCTCAATTTACGCTCGACCTCGATCGGAAATACGCCTTCCTGAAGAATGTACAGCTATTCAGGGATCTCAGTGAAGTCAGTCTGCTCAGACTGTGTGAAATGATGGAGCTCAAGAGCTATCCGCGGAATACCATCCTATTCAACGACTGTTCTTATAGGGCCAGGCCATCCACCAAGGTGGGTCGAGGCTTCGGATTGCATCCAAAGGGTGCTGACGATTGGAACGGCATCAAATTTAAGACAACTGGTGAAGTCATGACATTAAAGATCAGTAGTTCGAAGCTGTACTACCTCATGCAAAAGCATCGCAGCCGCATCCACACTATGAAATTCAAGCACCTCCGTTATCCTGGGTTGTTTGTATTGGTGGACGGCACCATTGAGATAGAGGACGACTGCGGCTTCAGAACTACCAACTTCATCGGCAAAGGGGACTACTTTGGAGAGAACCTTGCCTTTGAATCAGAAGGCTTCCAACGCTACGGGAGGATGGTAGTGCAAAGCGAGACAGCGGAGCTGTACTTCTTGAGCTTGAAGAACATAAGCAGACTAATCCTGCTGTAACGGGAACAGATGAAGAAATCGACTCAAACCCGGAAGGACATTGAAACCTTAGGATTTATCTACAAGCGATACCATGAGGTTCTGAAAGTGAAATTGAACACCCGCGAATAGATTAGAAAGCTGCGAGATGCTTTTTGATAGTCATCCCTGCTGAAGTGCTCCTTTCTGGGCTATCGAATCAACCTCAATTCGTTCATCAATTATGAATGCGCAGATACGATCAATGGCCAATAGTTCCCTGTTATAAACACCCTTACGTCCATAACGTTGCCGTCTTTGTGAATTCGGTTCGTGTTCTCTTCTTCGTTGTAAATTGGTGCGAAATAGTTCTGGCGTTGTCTCGGGCTCCACTATTCTGGGAGATACAGGTAGTCCATCTTACTGGGTTCTCCCAGGATAATTATTCCCTCCCAAAAATACTGCTCCTCTTCATCACCGTGCTTGCTGCGTTTCCTCACCACGTAAATTCGAACGATTTGAAATACCAAGTGCAAACTGCCAGATGGCTTCAATCTATCTGGATAGTCGTCTCTGCTACATTTAAAAACGAATATCGCATTCATAATGACCACGCCAATCCGCAACGAGATAAACCTCCAGCACTACATGCTGGGTGACTCGAGCTTAAAGGTGATGATGCCTGGAGACCTCATCACTCGCTAGCAGGGATTTATGCAGTACTACATCCAGCCAACTCAGCGGTCACGGAACCTACCTACATGATGATGGCATCTACTCCAGTCTCCTGGGAACTGTTGAGAAGACAAATAAACTCATCATAGTCAACCCACTGCGCTGTTGCTACTCCCCGCAGATAGGCGATATCGTCGTGGGGAGGGTCAGCAAGATCCGTAACAGAGTCTGGCGTATCGACATCAACTCTTCCAGCCATGCACTGTTGAACCTAAATGCGACATACTTCCCAGAACACAGGAAAAAGAACGAGGATGACGAGCTCAATATGCGCAATATACTGGCAGAGAACGATACCGTTGTCGCCGAAGTGCACTCGCTTAACAATGATCGCACTGTAAATTTGCACACACGCAATGCTAAGTACGGTCGGCTGGAACCGGGCGTGTTAGTGCAGGTCGACCATAAACTCATCCGAAGGCAGAAACATCATATGCTTCAACTAGGAGCTGTTTCAGTGGTGCTAGGGAACAACGGTTGGCTATGGCTCAGCAACCTCCGACGCAACGAGTCACTGGACACCTTCAACGAAAAGAAGGTTGGAGCTGAGCTGTATACCCCTGAGCAACTCCAAGCTGTGAGCATGCTACACAATATTCTGAAAGTGCTCGATCAGGAGGGATTGGAGATATCCGAAGAGTTTCTGAACGAGTTAGTGGAACATTGCCGTGCACACAAGATTGCCACTGCAGACATCCTCTACGGCGAGGCACTCAAACCGTTCCTGAAGGACCGAGTACAGAACTCGATCCCACACAGAATTGTGGAAAACTCAAAGGGACTGACCTACTAATGAGTTTGTTGTGCATACACCCATCAACTTACGAAGACATTTATCCTTCTCTTGGGCTCTTCGTTGCACTCTGGGCACGGATGGCTCATTTCGCAACATGCTTCGCACATCATGAGATGGCCGCAGCTGGGAGCCACATTTGCTATGTTCTTTTTGCAGTACAGGCAGTTCAATCGGTCCGATGTCCTCGCTAGCAGATAGGGTGCGTCGATCACAGCTTCCCGATCTTCACTAAGTGCAGCTACTGGCTCTCTGAGCAGTCTCCTGTACTCTCGGTGTGCTTGAAGCCATTGGGAGAGCTTGTAAGTGCAGAAACCAAACAACATTAACGCGAATCCGGCGACGATGACCTTCCCCTCTGCAACATCCTTTTTATTTTGGAAGTAGCTTAAGATTTCGCTGGCAGTACTGGCAATGAAATTGACCGTATACTTCAGCTTATTGAGCTCATCGAGATGGATTACTCCAAACAAAGTTATTCCAGTTGTCTTAAGAGTGAAGCTTGTCCTTATCTTGGAGTGCTTGAAATCGAGATCCGGGATATTTAAATTGGACCAGAACAAATACCAGTGCGACTCTTCCTTAGCTGTCTCGGGAATTGGGCTTGCATTGAGAACACCGACTGTTACTGTTGCTTCCTTTATCTAGCAGGCCAACCGATGCTCCGTGCCGATTTATTACTGAACTGTCAGGTTAAATGGTAGTCCGTTCACGCCTTTGAATATCTACTCGTTGGGAGAAGTTCGACCGGTTATTATATGGGAGAGTGGCTGCACACCTGCTGCCCAGCTTGGCTTGTTTCGAAACCGGACAAGCAAAGGAACCGTCTTCCCCTTTTGCAGAATACTGAGTTCCTTCCTTGCTTCGAGCAACCTATCGACTTTGTAGCTCTTGTCGAACTCAACATATTCGTGGTTGGCTTTCTTGGCTTCATCTAGAGACCTTTTGAACCAACCCCAGCTCAGTGCCGCGATGGCTGCAGAGCATATTGTGACGCCCCATAACAACTTTTAGGCTTGATCCATCTCGTAATTACTATTAATTACTAAGTAGGCATTGACAACATCACTACTCCTTGCTCTCAAAGCACTACCGAATAAGCCTGCTGCCACTTGTTATGTGCGTTGTGCAGATTATTATGTCTGTGCGCAGCTTCTTCGAAAGGAATCTCAGAGACTCGATCTACGGGTAAGTGACTCCTCCCACGAAGTAAACGAATGCAAGTTTCGGGCGGTTCTTGCGAGGAAACTCGAAGTGATTCTGTCGGTAACTGTGGGTTGCGCCTTTGGTCATTGCATACTTCTCCTTATCGTTGGACCAGGCCAGTGGGTCACTGAGTCCTTCTTAGACCATTCGAGCTCTACATTACAAAATGGTTACATGAGGCTCGCATAGACTATAAATATATAGGAGTAGTCGTTTGGCGATCTCAAATCGACGTTGTCATTGATAAGATAGAAGCGACTCTTGATTTAGTTCCAGTTCCCACGATTGACGTAGCTTTGAATGACACCAGCAATTTGCAGGTTACGAAGCGTGAGTGCATGCTCCACTCCATACGACCTAATCACCATCTACTCTATCGCTTTGAGATTCTTGTCGCGAATACCGCTCAGCAGAGCACTGGCCAGTCCTATCAGTCTCAAAAAGCTTTCGGGGGTGTTGAATACTGCCAATTCTTCAAGCGATTCCAGTGAGTTGTTGCCAGTTAGCAGCATTGCCGTTTCCATCGACACCCTGTTGTAAAAATCAATTTGATGGATGCGCTCGACAAGCTTAACGCATAAGGAAAGGTGGTTCTGGCAGAATATGTACTGCTTGCCCTTTGTGCTCTCAATTCTCCTTAGCTATTCGAGTTTCTCAATCGTGCCCATCTCCACTTGAGTGGCTTCGCCGATCTGTTACTTCAGTTGTTTGCACTTTTCTCTCAATAACTCCAGTGCAAAGTTGATGTACATGCTCCGGATTTGTGGAAAGGTCTCATCTTTGGAATTATTGATTTGGTAGGGGACACTTTCGCCTGGCTTCTGGTTGATCAACTAGCCCGGCACTGTGACCTGATTGAGCTCTATTGGATACACAGTATCTAGTAGTCCCTCATAGCTGAACGGAGTAAGCATCGGAGTCACCAAATCGGTGGTGCGGTCGAACAGGAACAATGATATTTCCCAATCGCTTTCACGCTTTTCGAACTTCTGGTCAGCATACTGTTCCTTGAACATATCGAGTATTTGCTGCATTGACACTGATACTTACCACCGATGAGTTCCCTTTGGCAAAGTGATGCTCGAAGGTTCCTAGGGCATTCTGAAGACGCAGCACTGATTCTGTCACGAGATGAACAAGACTTTGGTTGCTTCGAACAAAGTGCTCATGGAACGGACGCTCCAACTCCATCGAAAGAATATCTTGCTCCAGTGGAATCAAGTCAAAATTGAAGCTTTGCACTTTTACCGAGGATGACACCTTCATTGCCTCGAGTTCGTCCATACACAGGAAGGTCTTTTTAGGGCTGAGCACAACGAAGTACTCCTTTCGTATGTTGCGTGACTGGTTGGATAACACCATTGAGGCTATTCTTCTCATATTCTTTACGTTAGGTCTGAGAAAGAACACCACGGTGGGTTATACCGATTCATCCTCTACCTCCTCACTCTCGTCCTCGAAGGTGAATTAGTAGGTATGAGTAATGCTATGTTCCTCACTAAACTCCTTCAGCTTGAGATCGAAGACAAAGTTGAGTAGCTGCAGTAGCTCATGTGACACGTACAGACACTTGTTGTCAGAAGGCAGCTGTCGGAAGTGTGTATGCAGTTTGTTACGTAGGAGCTCCAGCAAATCCTGACTCCGAAACGATTCGACCATAATGTTATTTCATTTAGGAGGCAATCACTACTTGATCTCGCCGCAGTCGCCGACCACGATTGATTGCTTGGGTTTGCCTGATGGACTACCGACGGATTCAAGCGTTTTCAACAGTGGGAGTCCCTCGATGACCTTCCCGAAGACCACGTGCTTGCCGTCCAGCCAAGCACACGGGGCGAAGGTGAGGAAAAACTGTGAACCATTCGTACCAGGACCGGAATTGGCCATCGACAGCAATCCTGAAGTTGTATGCTTCACACGGAAATTCTCATCAGCGAACTTCTCACCGTAGATGGACTCACCACCATAGCCGTTGCCGTGAGTAATGTCACCTCCTTGCGCCATGAATCCCGGAATGATACGGTGGAATATGCTACCTTTGTAATGGAGCACTTTGCCCGACTTGCCCTTGCCTTTTTCACCGGTACAGAGTAGTCGGAAGTTCTCAGCAGTCTTCGGGACCAAATCAGTGAAGAGTTCGAACTTGATCTTGCCAAGTGGTTTGCTGTCGGCCAGCAGATCGAAGAACACTTTGGTGTTTCGGGACATTGCTGTTGATGATATTATACCATGATTAAAGCTTAGCGGTTGGACTTACTTTGCCACAGTTCGAAACTCCTGAGAATTATAGGATAAGCTAATTCCTTCGTCCATGGAAAAGTTTATCCTTCGCGATCGAACTTCCAACATCGAACCCGAACGCTTACATGCCAAGTATCTTAAAAAGTACTGTGAGAGTGATCTTGGGCAGTCACGCATAGACCCAGTGGTTCCTTTCCTGACTTAAGTGCCAGCCAGACATGAGCAGATCCTATAAAAATGTTTAGAGCAGCAGGAGAGAGAGGGACAACATCGCAGCAGACTCTCCCGAATGGGGTGGTTGAGTCCCTCAAATACCGCAGCTAACTCTACGAAGTCGCTCGAACTGGACAGGTTGTTTCGACGAACTACCAAACTGAAGCTGCAGCCGAGTCGAGACGGACTACGCCGTACGAAATTGCAGTTCAAATAAGCGTCGTTGGTTAAAACTCAACAAGGCTTTACGCCGCTCATCTACAAGGTAAGGTATTAGCTCAGTTTAGAAGACGAGCCCTCCCATTGGCTACTACGACGCCAACTACAGTCAGGTACATCGGAAGTCACCTGGTGTACGTATGACAACCAGCAACTGCCAAGATAGAAAGCTACCTCTGAAGGAACTCACCGAACTGGCGATTAAATACAATTTAGTGCAACCTCGTCCGGTACTGTACGAATTGACCCAGCTGACCTTTAACATGGGCAAACAACGCAGTCGTGAGCATTAGCCACGTTCGACCAAGCAGAACAAGGAGAACGGCATACCTGACGTGCGGACACTCGAGCTCGAATACGAGTTCAATGCCCGTCAACAGAAGAAATACCCAATGCGAATCCCCTGTACTTCCTTCTGTAACGTAGAGGCACTGTTCCGGTTGGAGCTCAGTGGCAACAAGATCCCCTACACCCAGAACGAGATCAACAGCATTAACCTCGAGATGCTGAAGAAGTATAACTTCAGCGAGAGCGACAAGAAGTTCCTGTACTTCAAAAAGCTGAGTGGTGGTGGCTGACTGTATGTTTATAGTTCTATCCTTATTAATTTGGGAATGTTCACAAGAAGATTGCTCTTCACCTCCTTGCAACAGCTGTTCATCCAAACCAAGAGCACTCCTAACCCTAACTTCCTCAAGTTCGTACCCACAGGTAAGACTGTCATGAAAAGTGGTACCATGGATATCACTGCATTGAAGTATGCCAGTGTCTCACCACTTGCTCGCAAGCTTTTCGCAGTCGAAGGAGTTGTCAGAGTGTTCTACGGTTCTGACTACCTATCCATCGCGAAGGCTGAGACCGCTGATTGGCAGTTTCTTAAGCCCCAGATATTCTCACTGCTGGAGGAACAGTTTGAATCTGATCTGCCACTGTTGGTGGACTTCGAAGAACGTATACTCTGAGTGTATGCAGCTGATGACACTAAAATCGATCCGAACGATAGCGAGACCGTGCAGCTAATCAAGTAGATCCTATCAACGAGAATACGCCCAACCGTACAAGAGGACGGTGGAGATATCAAGTTCGAGTTCTTCGACGAGGCTAACGGCAAAGTGCACTTAATGATGATGGGGTCCTGCAGTGGATGTCCGAGTTCCGGAATCACCCTCAAGAATGGAATCGAAAAAATGCTCAGACACTACGTTGCCGAGGTCAAAAGCGTCGTGGCAAGAGACTTCGACGGTGAAAAATTGGAGAAGCCCAACGAGCAACACAATTGAACTACCTGCACAAAATTATTAAAGCAAAAGAAATTTCACCAAGGGCCTATCTCCTTGATTGAGTCCAGAGAAACTCGCCTCATGGGACGTTAGAAGATTGGCACAGCAGGGATTGTTGGGCGTTTGCGTTAAGGTTGCATTGGACTTTGCTTCCGGCTCGGAGGCGGTGGATAGTTGTACGAGATTGGGATGTCACCTACACACGCAACGTTGAAGTCGCTATTGATGACTCTGATTTTGTTCTTCAAGTAGGGGACCAAGAACAAGTTGCTTTTGTTTAGAATGCTACCTCGGTCAGGTTGGAACTTAGGTGGCAGCAAACGGATAAGTTCCGGACTGCCTGGGCGCTCAACTGACGATTTGCGAGGTGATCTCAGCTTCGGGCTAACACTCCCACTGGGAACCCATTGTGAAGTTGGCTTAACAGGCATTCCACCCCAATTATGCTGAAACTGCAAAGTTCGGTACATCAGTGGCTGTTGTGGCTATTCGATTGTCTCTTGTAGTTCCTCAAATGACGGGAGTTTGATAGCTTTACTTTCCTTTTGTTTCAGACCGACAACTTTTAGACTTTTTGAGTCTCTTCTGATCCTCTGGAGCGGTCGCTCTTCCCTCAGCATCTCCATTTTGGTTCGAGTAAAAAGCTGATCAGATTATTCGTTGCGTCTTAGCAGCCTGCTTCGAATCTCGCGATAGATGCGTTCTTCTTGCAGATGGTCTGCCATGATTAAAGTTATTACATCTATTGAATAATAGCCTATTCTGCGGTTTCGCCAATCACTTGTCGATCTTTGGAAGTAGATCCGACTGGGAGGTCCGACTTGCCTTAACTGTAGGCAGTACCTCGCTAACCCCCGCCTTGAGCATAGAACGGTTGCTTGACTCTTTTTCTCCCATCTTTAAGAAGGCCTCCTCCGATACAATTTGTGCTGAAACCGGAATCCTGTAGATTTCGTGCTTGGATACAATTTGGAAGTCGTCCGAGAACTTCCCACGTATGTCGGAAGTGGTGCGAAGCTGCACAATAACCTTTCTGGTGATACCAAGAGGAATCTAAGTAACATAATTGAAGTACAGGTCCCATTTCGTTGAGGTAGGCTTTCACGAAGTTTGTCTTGGGTCGTTTGACTGCTATTCTCTGGCACAGCACGTCCTCATTTTTTATGTCAATCTTGAGCTCGTAAGTCGCATTCTCACGGACGACACCGAAATTAGCTTCAACTGGGTTGATCTACGTAACATAAGCGCTTACGAGGATGTCTCTGCGTAGCTTGTCGTTGAGATCAGCGTAGATCATCAGATTCTTCTTCTCGGCTTGGTCCTCTACTGCGCTGGCCATGTCAATAGACCTCATTAGAGTATGATGCAGTCCTTCATTGCGCAGCTCAGAGACGCTCGGAGCGTTGGTGGTGAGTTTATTCTTCATTGATGAAATCCGAATCTTTTTGTCTGTCATTGCTTCTGTCAGGATATACTTCTGGTTGAGCTCGCTAATGGGCTGAGTACGCATCATCGAGGGTACTGACAGTTTCTCCGCCCTCTGCTTACCGTAAACATCGTAGTCCTTGCGCTTGATCTATCTGTATTCGAAGGCTTTCTTTTCCTGCTCAAACACCAATTTCTCCTATTCAATGTCCTGCTGTGTGAACACGCTCGGTTTGATGATAATCTTGCTGGGGGTGATATTGGGCATGGTTGATTGAGGTTGTTGCTGGTCAGTGGATTCTCTCAGTTGGTCCTGGATCTCGTCGCTGGTCCCTACGTTGCGGAGATCCGAATCTCCGGAAGGTCTTCTGAGTTCATTAATGTCAATATTCGTCTTTTCTTTCTTCTGCTTGGGTTTGAATATCCATTCCGGCATCTGTTTGAGCACTCTTTTTCCCTCTTCGGTGGCGAAGAAGTTGAAGCATATTGTGCTGGCAGGGGAAATGCCTTCCGAAAGATCCTTTTGTGCTGATTTCTTAGCTATCTTCTTTTACGGCTTCTCTGGCTTATTTTAATTTTCAACTTTCGTCTCCGATTGCTTCTTGGACATACGCCGTTAAAGCTCTTGTTCAACGTCCCTTGAGACCTTCGATTGAAGCTGCAGCATGCGTTTTGGGTTGGGGTTTTACGGTGTCGCTCGCCTTCGGTGCTGGATCATCCTTTCCTTTTAAGCTACTGCATGCTCGATAGCTTCACGAGTGAGCTATTGGAACCCATACTAGTTGCTTTGCTTGATCTACTCCGCCTTCCACTGTTCATACGACTGCTGTACTTTGACGATTTGCTGCCTTGCAGTCTCATCTAATGCTTCCTTGGGTTCCAGAATTCTCAGCTAAAATTTCTTATTTTTCGTGGTTTCATCGCCCGGTATGAATTGTTGGGAAGGCAGTATATCAAGACCATGTGGGAAATCTGCCTGAATGAGCTTCTTGGGTGAAGATGGCGATAGCTAGGTCGTGAAAGTATAGAATTTATCTGGCTGAAGAGTAACAGAATTAGATGCGAACTTCTTGATTTCCCTCCGGTAGTCGGTGACTTGTTTCTCAGAAAGCAACTCCACTCCGGTGTTGTCGGGATAGATGATAAACAGTCGTGGCTCAATGAAGGTTGGGCTGATGGGTTGGTTCTTCAGTTCCTCTTCGTTGAGATCGGCATCGTCGATAGTAGTGATGTGCTGCCCATTTGTCTGTTCAATAATGCCGTTACAGTGAACCTTAATGTTACCGTTTTCGGTCGATAGGATCTTATCGTTGAGATTGCACTGATAAACTGCTGAAATGTCTTTGATGCGAGGTCCGAATGTCTGTCCTGTCAGATTAAGTCGAGCCTTTTCAGCACCGTCGAGACAGTAGATGCTTCCCTCCTTCACGATTACCTCCGAGTCGTTGCTAAAACCGACGTGGTAGGCGTACTTGCCTTCCGATATTTTAATGGCAACGACACTCAGGTCATCTATGGAAAGCTTAAAGCCGTTAGATGTTGAGCTCCATCTGGCCAGATCACCATATTCAACCACGATTCCGTTTTCGTTTATTTCCATTTCAGTCCCATCATGGAATGTAATCCACTCCTTCTGGCCATTATGGACAATGACTGTATCGTCGTCCCTCTTGATCACGTTATGTGTCTCAGTAGTGCGCTGCAGGGTTGGAACATTGGTTGATTGACCTTTTTCCTTTCCATAACCCATTTTTGTTGTGTACTTGAAAGGTGGATAAGTAAGCCCACCATTTGGATGCAGCACTTCGAGTTGTGTTGTCTTATTGAAGACAATACGATGACCCGAAGGCATGGTGAGGTGCCCAGGTTGTTCACCGATCTTCTGATAAACTTCCCCATTTTCCTCCATCACGATGATGAGCCCACTTAGCAGTGTCAATAGAGACTTCAACTTACCGTCTTCTTCCTCGATAGTGAGCCTGATCCCGTCGTTGAAGTACCAGAATGCTTTCCCTCGATTGTCAATGCCCATTTCTAGCTTGTTCTTGGTGACGCGGATGCTGGTATCTGTCTTTCCTCCAATAGTCCTTCTCTCAACGACAATCATACTATTGTCGTTGGGGTATAACACGCGGTTTCCTTCGCTAATAGTTGCGAGTTTCTCGTAATCGATATCGTAGAAATCGTTTGCCTTGAGATTGCTCTCGTTGTTTCGGAAGTAATTCATCCAATTTTCAAAGTTTGGCAACACTCTCCAGTCAGCCACCCACTTCTTCTGGAGCACACCGCCAGGTGGCTTGCGATGCAACAATCCTACGTACAAGCTATCGTCCTTTGCATTGTATTTGGAGATGAGCTAGGGATGTTAGAGTAGGCCCTCATGCATTACATCGGTGAGTGACTTCCGATCCAGCCGCTCTTCGTAGGTACGGTCACCGAAGTCGTAGGTGCGGAATTAATCGGCAGTAGTAATCATCTTTTCGAAGAAGATAAGTTTGCTTGCGCGTTCAAAGGCTTCGAAGGTACCATCCACGAAATTGACATACTCGGCTTCCTCCAGCTTACGCAGTCCCTTTGACTTTTCAGGTTGGTCAGGCATCATCACCCGGTGAATTCCTGGGTAGCGCAGCCATGACAGGATCTCCTTTTCAATGTGCGGTTGGTGGGAATTCAGGCCATGCCAATCGTAGGTATGCACAAAGTTTTGCTTATTTTGCGAGTTGAGTTATTCGCGATATTATGACTCCTCAGTTGCCATTTTCTGAAGGTCTTTTGGTGTGGACCGAAGAAGGTCTTCAATTGCAGCTTCTGCATTCTGGCTGGTCTCGTGTTGGCGCTGTTCATGCAGTTTACTCTGTTCGATCTCGTGGGCCATATCCAACAACAGGCTCAGTGGGGTCTTCGACTGCTTCGACCTCAGTGGGGGTGATTTTGATTCCTTTTCCGAAAGTGGTTTGTTCGTAAGGGGAGCTGCGTGTCTGGTTTTAAGCCATTCGTCAAATGCCGACCTTTCAAGAGATAGCTCACACAAGAACTCAAAGAAGGCCTCTGGCAGACCCTTGATAGTCTCGCTCTAAGTTGCTGGTTCAATCTCAAGAGGCATTTCTCTAATCAGAAGGTTTCTGAAGTCAGATGATTGCGGTGCGTTTCTTCGAGCGAGCACCACTGAACTGACAAATTCGTTAATTTGTTGCTGATGTTTGCGATCGTCCTCTGTCAGGCTTTCCTTATCACGTAACTGTTTGAGTTTGGCTGCTTCCTCTTCGTCCTACTCCTCCTCTTCCGAAGGTTTTGGAATGTTGACTGTTGGTTTGATGTTGATGAGGTAGCTGATTCCTTCGTTCAACTTGGCCAGCTCCACATATTCGTCCTGCTGGTTGGGGTATCCTTCAAAGATGTACACCGAGTCGAAGTTCTTATTGTATTGCTTCTACTCCACCGGTGGAGCCTTGATTTATTACTTCTTCTCCTCTTTCTTCGCCTCCTTCTTGCCTGCTTTCTTATTGTCCTATTCTTTGACCTCATCCTTACCCTCCAGTTTGTTCTTCCTTTCCTGCAATAACATTGGTTGTTACCACTCGGTACTTCACATTCAGAACGTTGGTGAGTAGCGATACAGCAGCCTTGGCCAGTACCTCAGCTGTGAGTTCCGTACTGACCTCCGACATGAACTTGGTGTCTTTCTTTTGCTTGTCGGTTAAAGTGTTCGGATCGACATACATACTCTTCTCTTTGGCATGTTCTACGATGTCGTTGCGACTCACGAACTTGACATACTTGTTGGCTTCTTTCTTTAGGACCTCGAGGATGGTTGTCGAACGACCCTTTAATCCAGAACACACCACCATTGCGTTTTTGGAGGTCCATGGCGGAAGTGTGGCCAGATCGATCTCCTCTTCTTTCTTTTTCGGAGGCATACGGTACTTGAAGTTTCAAAATTATTGTATATAAAGGATATAAGGTGCAGCACCGCATGCACGATCACTCACACTCACCGAAATGATTCAATGCCCATCGAAAGTAGTTTCGACCGCTCGGCATATGATAAATCAATTTAAATGAGCCGAACTGGCAACAGTCACAGCCGGTCGAAACCCTCGATTCCCACAGACGAAAACCTTAAGGTAACGATTGACCTTAACAAGCAGCAATCCAACAACCTCTACAATGAGAGCGAGCTTTCCTAGCTACGTCAATAGAACAGCCAGCTGAAAAAGCAGCTCAAGGAAGCACAGATGAAACGCAACTTAGCCATTAAGCAGCTTTCATAGGCCCTCCACCGCAACGAATCATTGGAGAAGAGGGTTGGTGGGTTGCAGAGACGCTCCAAGGATAAAGCAGATCGTTCGTCCGCGGAAGAGTATAAGGTGCAGTAGCTGCATTTCCTTAACCGCGAGCTGAACAACGAAATAGAATCTCTCCGCAGCGAGAACGAGAAGCTGATTGGACAGCTCAGGCATAGCACGTCACTTTTGGAGAGTAAGTATCATTAGCTTGAGAGGAATACTCTCAGCAAGGTTTAGCTGGCCGCTAAACGCATTCGCAAGACAGTGGGGTACCTCAGCAGCCTTTCCGGGAAGGAACTCGAAAAGACGAGAAAGTATATTCAATCTTAGGTAGTTCTCTGGTGGATAACCTATAGAAGAGTTTAGAGCTACTCCGCGGACGCTTTGTTTCGGACGACCTCGATGACCAGGTCGACGAGATTATGAGTCCGTTGAACGTGCTGAAGGAAGAACTCACTGGCAAGGATCGAGATATGAGACAACTTAAGGAGAGGCTTGAACATCTCGAAGAACAGCTAAGCAAGTAGCAAAACATCAATCGCGACATCATCCCACAGTACAAGTCGGCTGTTGAGAAGCTCAAGAAAAGTCTGCAGCAATGTCGAACACGCATTGCTGAGCTGGAGCAGGAAAAGCAAACGGCTAAACAATCTCACGAAGCCAAGCTGAAGGAGCTCTAAAAGGCAAACAAAGACCTCTCGTCGAATCTTACACGTGTAACGATTTAAAACAAGGTGTACCAAGGTCGCCTTGAGCAGCTCCAAGGTTAAGTAGAAGAAGAGAAGGATAGGCTTCAAGATGAGAACCAACTTCTCAAGAAACTTTACAGCAACCATGAATCGGTTCCGTCCAGCCCATCAAACCATAGCCACTACCGCCCGGCAGCTGCTGATCCAAGTGCATTGTCCAGCTCACGTAGTTCCGCACAGCTTAGCCATTCACGTTCGTTAGCGGCTCGAGAAATGGCTTTGGACCGACCTCCAACCGTAAGCAGCAAACATAGTAACTTCGTAAAGAAGCTGCACCCACATCAAGAAACGAGCTATTCGCTGGATCGCGACCGATAGCGACATTCATTGACCCATCGTGAACCCTCCAGCTATGACTACGACATCAACCAACCAGATCTGTCGCGAGCAACCCTGAAGAATGAAATAGACCAGGTGGACCAATAAATTGCTGAAATCCAAAAGAACTTAGCGCGTTAGCTGCAAGCCTATACCCACTGACCAGTTGCTTAACTTATAAAGCTTGATATGGAACAGGGGTGTCCCACCACTACAAAAATCGAAAGAAGACGCACCGCCGATGGCAAGCTCATCAACCAGTACCTCCTGATCAAGCGGATTGGAGAGGGACCCCACGCAAAGATAAAACTAGCCCGCAACACCATAACGAATGAGCTGGTCGCAATCAAAAAATTTTCGCTGTACCTGCTCAAGAAGAAGACGAAGCAAGTGAAGCTCCCCGATGGTTCGTGTAATGTTTTGCTTACACAGTCAAGCACGTATCCATCGTGGAGGATGTTCTGCGATAATTGGACATAGCGAAAGGCTTGAAACACGAAAATGTGTGTAGAATGCTGGAGGTGCTCAACGATGAGGAAGGGGGCAAACTGTACCTGGTTATGGAGTACTGCCCGAAGGGTGAGGTAGCAGAATGGAACCAGAAGAAGCACAAGTTCGAAGTGAAGCCAGAAGTGGTTGAGGAAACTCGACTGCGGAGAGTTTGCACGGGAATGGTTCGAGGTCTGCAGTTCCGTACTCGTTGAACTTAGCCTAGTCCATTAGCAACGTGTAATGCATCGAGACATCAAGCCAGCCAATATCTTACTTGACCAAAATTATCAGCCGAAGTACATCGATTTTGGAAGGGCAGTAAGGCTGACAGCTGCAGGTGAAAAGCTCAAGGGCAGTGAGGGCACATACCACTTCATGGCGCCTGAGATGCTGCATTAATACGACAAGTCAGGTTACAATCCGGTTTTGTGCGATGTTTGGTCGCTGGGTGTTACCTTCTATTGTATGGCAGTTCGAGAGCTGCCATTTGACGGAGACCCCATTCTGAGACTGTTTGAAGCCATCGAAAAGGGAAGCTACAGCTACCCTCCCACCGCCACCATGCCAACCTTCATGCGCAAACTCATCGACAGGTGCCTCACGAAAAACCCGGTGGAGAGAGCCTACCCAGCCTAGCTGTTGCAACTCCTGTCGGAGTGAATGTTTGATTAATGTATAGGGGTTCGGCATATAGTATCGCCGACAATGATAAGTAGCCGACGGATTCGATCGAACGAAGCTTTCAGGTTGCACTGCTAGGTGATACCCAGGTCGGTAAGACCAGTCTACTCAACCAATTCATCGACCAGCGGTTCAACGAACACGTGGAGAGTACTCGCGGCATCGACATAGTACGAAGGTGGTCTAGCCGCAGCGCTTCCGCAAACTCAATATCGGGTAGTACCTAGTGAAGCTGCGTATGGTACCAGATGTAACTTACTCAGTGCGATAGCTTCGGGGAGGACATACAAAAATCCATTCGCGAAGGGCGTCTTAAAAACATCGATGCCGTTATGCTGGTGTTCGATCTCACGGACTAGCTTAGTCTCGAAAACCTAATGCTCTGGAACGATGAAGTGGATAAGCATGCCGATGCCAAGCACCATCTCTCAAAGATTCTCATCGGGAACAAGAACGATTTGCCCCACGAAAAAAAGATTTCGGAGGATGCCAAGGTATCGTAACACCACTCATATAGATGTTCGCCCAGCGACACAACCTAATGTATTTCGAGACCAGTGCCAAGCTGAACCATCTGGTGCTAGATAGTTTTGTCTACCTTATCAAGGATCTGCTCAACGAAAAGCAGATAGTAAGGACAGAGCGAGCGGTGCAGCTCGAGCAGGAAGAGCCACGCTGCAACTGCAACTGTTTCAGGTGAGCGCCAACGGCCTGCCACCACCTGCTGTTACGTTATGGCTATGTTTAAATACGAAAGGCATGCTCTCGGGGCGCATGAACCACTCCGAATAGCTCCAGCTGAACCATCGCAAGGCTGACAGCATGGGGCTACAGCAACGGCGGGGACATAACAAGTCTCCCAATGTTGATACCACCGATCGCAAATACCTGCATTGCGTTCGCCCAGCCGCAGAGTTGAGCAGAAAGCGGAAGTTCTCCGGTGGCAAGAATAGCGAGAGTCTGCGCATTGGGGATTCTCAGTCCAACAGTAAACGAAACGTACTCAATGCTGAGAAGAAGGACCTCAGGGAGATCTACCAGGAGCTGATCTCCCTCAAAAGCGAGTATCGGTCGTTGAAGCAGAACTATAATACGCTGCTCCAGGAAAAGCTGATGCACGCAAAACAGGCAGAAACAATGACTGAGAAAATGGATGTTCTGACGGCCGAAAACGCCAAGCTTCG
>Ga0075152_10001535_pt1 | contig 16587 bp, 10 predicted proteins | sample JI61114C2DNA_FD_70964 | JGI IMG/M metagenome (GOLD analysis project Ga0075152, IMG submission 70964) | Wastewater effluent complex algal communities from Wisconsin, to seasonally profile nutrient transformation and Carbon sequestration -... | ecosystem: Engineered > WWTP > Effluent > Algae...
GCCGTCCCACCGGCCCTCCAGAACATCCCCGTCGAGCTCCGCGTGCAGGTCCACACCTCCGGCGAGGCACCGCCCCGCCTCGGCTTCGACCTCACCCTCCCCGCCCACGACCCCTGAACGCCTCGTCCCCTCCCGCGACCCTGAGACCCCGATGACGCCCCGCCAGGCCAGCGCCGCCCTCCTCGTGCTCGCCGCCGTCGCCGCCGTCGAGTGGGTGTGCGCGGCCCGTGCCTACCGCGCCCAGCTCGGCCCCGACGCCTGGGCCCGCGCCGCCGACGCCCTCGCCGCGCTCCCACCCGACGAGACCGTGCTCCTCGGCACGCCATGGCTCGGCCCCAGCGCCCGCCAGCACCTGCCCGCCCTGCGCCCCTGGTCCTCGGTCGCCCCGCCCGACCTCCACGGCCTGCCCCGCTTCCACGTCCTCGGCCTCGCCAGCGCCGCGCGAGCCGGCGCCTGGTCCACCGAGCTCGAGGCCGACCTCGGTGAGCTGCCCGCGCCGTCGCTGCTCGGCGCCGAGGACCTCGGCCCGCTGCGCCTGTACCACTACGAGCAACCGAGCGCCGGGACGCTCCTGAGCGACTGGCTCGCCGAGCCCGACGCGCTGCGACTGCGCGACGATCGCGGCCCCTGTCGCCTGTCCTCCGGGACATGGTCTTGCAAGCAGGGCCGCGTCACCCTCAACACCCTCGAGGTCAGCTACCGCCCGCGCCGCTGCCTGGCGATCGACCTCGACGACGGCCGCACCCTCGAGATCTCTCGCCCCCGCACCGCCCTCGGCACGGTCCTGCGCGGCCACCTCGGCTTCGCAGACTTCAACGCCCGCCTGCGCAACGACGCACCCGCCCTGCTCGAGCTGCTCGTCGACGAGGTCCCCGTCGGCCGCTGGACCCTCACCGACAGCCAGGGCTGGGCCGCCTTCGCCGCGCCCACCACACCCGGCACCCACGACGTCCGCCTGCGCCTCACCACCCTGCTCGGCGGCTCCTGGACCGAACAAGGCTACGGCCCGCAGCCCCGCCGCAGCGCCTGCCTCGAGCTGCGCGCCCTCTCCGAGGCCCACCGATGACCCGCCGCGCCCGCCTGCTCGTCGCCGCCGCCCTCGGCCTCGCGGTCACCCTGCTGCTCTCGCTCGGCCACCGCCGGGTCGGCTACGTCCGCGACGAGGGCATCTACTTCGTCGCCAGCCGCAGCCACGCCGCCTGGGCCGCGCGCCTCCTGCAGACCCCCGCCGAGGCCCTCGCCGCCCCGGCCCGCGACCGCGCCTTCGCCGTCAACCGCGAGCACCCGGCGCTGATGAAGATCGCCGCCGGCGTGTCCGCGCGCCTGCTCGCCGAGCCCGGTCCAGCGCCCGCCGCCGGCCAGGAGCGCGCCGAGGCCGGCCTCCTGCCCCTGATGCCCGAGGGCGCCGCGATGCGCCTCCCCGCCCAGCTCCTCGCGGGCCTCGCCGTCGCCCTCCTGTTCCTCGCCGGCGCCGGCCTCGCAGGACCACCTGCCCCCCGGGACAGGAAGCGAGCTCCTGCCCCAAAAGACAGACAACATGTCCCCGAGGCCAGCCCCGGCCCCGGCCAAGGACCTGTCCCCGAGGCCAGCCCCGGCCCGAGCCCGCTGCTCGCCGGCCTGTGCGCCGCGCTGTGGTTCATCGCCCTCCCGCACGTGTGGTTCCACGCCGGCCTGCACGCCTTCGACGTCCCGGTCGCCGCCGCCACCCTCGCGGTGGTCCTGATCTACCGCCGCGCCCTCGGCGACCGCCGCTGGGCCCTCGCCCTCGGCCCCGCGCTCGGCGTGGCGATCTCCATCAAGCACAACGCCCTCTTCATCCCCGTGCTGCTCGCGCTGCACTACGGCCTGTGCCTGCTGCTCGCCCGTCGCCGCCCCACCGCTGGCCAGTGGCTCCCGCTCCCGTTCCTGGCGATGGCCGTGCTCGCCCCGCTGACCGTCGTCGCCCTGTGGCCGTGGCTGTGGTCCGACCCGCTCGGCCGCCTGCTCGAGTACGTCGAGTTTCACCGCTTCCACGCCTACTACAACACCGAATTCCTCGGCATCAACTACAACCGCCCGCCGCTGCCGGCCTCGTATCCGCTGGTGCTGACCTGGGCGACCGTGCCGAGCGGCGCGCTGCTGCTGGCGCTGCTCGGCCTCGCCCTCGGCCTGCGCCGCGACCTCCGCCCGGCACCTGTCTCCAAGGACAGCCCTTCTGAACATGTCTCCAAGGACAGCCCGTCCGGGCATGCCCCAAAAGCCAGCCCATTCGAACATGCCCCAAGAGCCAGCCCGCGCTGGAGCGCCCCGCTCGCCGGCCGCGACCGCCGCGACGGCCTGCTGTGGGCGCTGTTCGCCGCGTTCCCGCTGGCCCTGATCGCCCTCCCGACGATCCCGATCTTCGGCGGCACCAAGCACTGGCTGACCGCCTACCCCTTCCTCGCCCTCGCCGCGGCCTCCGCCTGGGTCGCCCTCGCCCGCGCCGTCCGCCGCGCGCACGGCCGCTGGCGCCACGCGCCGGCCCTCGTGCTCGCCCTGGTCCTCGTGCCCGGCCTGTGGAGCACCATCGACGGCCACCCTTACGGGCTCTCGCAGTACGCGCCGCTGCTCGGTGGTCCCCGCGGCGCCGCCGACCTCGGCCTGCTGCGCGGCTTTTGGGGCCACGCCGTCCCGCCCGCGCTGCTCGACCCCACGCGCCCCGGCGCGCCGATCTACCTCCACGACCTGCATGAGCTGGCCCGCCTGCAGTACCAACGCGAGGGCCGCTGGTCGCCCGGCAGCGCGCCTTCGCCCCTGGGCCGGGCCCGCAGCGCCCTGCTCTTTCACGAGCGCCACATGCGGACCCATGAGCTGCAGATCTGGAGCGCCCAGGGCACCGTCGCTCCGGCCGAGGTCCTGACCCTCGACGATGTTCCGCTGACCAGCTGGTACGGCGCGCCCGGACCGCGATGATAAGACACGCCGATGTGACCCTCCCCAACCACGATGAGCGCGTCGAGGCCCTCGTCCAGCAGGTCCGCGAGCTCGCCGTCACCGGCCAGACCGCCCACATCGACAAGGGCGGCGTCCATCACCTCGTCCCACGCCCCGACGACGCGCGGTTTCGCAGCCGCAAGCTCGACACCTCCGCCCTCTGCCACGTGCTCGAGATCGACCCCGAGGGCCGGCGCTGCGTCGCCGAGCCCGGCATCAGCTTCCGCGACCTCGTCCGCGCCACCCTGCCCCTCGGCCTCGTCCCCACCGTCGTGCCCGAGCTCGAGGGCATCACCCTCGGCGGCGCCGTCGCCGGCTGCGCCGTCGAGTCATCGTCCTTCCGCCACGGCGGCTTCTTCGACAGCGTCGAGGAGCTCGAGCTCGTCACCGGCACCGGCGAGCTGCTCACCCTCTCGCCGACCAGCGACCCCGCCGCGTTCGCCATGATCCACGGCTCCTACGGGACCCTCGGCGTCATCACCCGCCTCACCTTCCGCCTGGTCCCCGCGCGGCCTTTCGTCCGCATGCGCTACGTCCGTCACCGCAGCTTCGCCGCGTTCCACGCGGCCCTGCGCGCGCGCTGCGACATCGGCGACGTCGACTTCATCGACGGCATCATCCACGCCCCCGACCACCTGACCCTGTGCCTCGGCGAGTACGTCGCCCACGCCCCATACCTCAGCGACTACCGCCGCGAGGACATTTATTACAAGAGCACCCGCCACCGCGCGCTCGACTACCTCACCACCGAGGACTACTTCTTCCGCTACGACACCGAGTGCCACTGGCTGACGCGCACGGTCCCCGGCCTCGAGCACCCGCTGCTGCGCCGCCTGGTCGGCAGGCACCTGCTCGGCTCGACCAACCTGATCCGCTGGGCGCAGCGCCTCGCCCCGGTGATCCGCCGGCTCCAGCGCCGCCCCGACGTCGTCGTCGACCTGTTCATCCCCGACCGCCGCTTCCCCGACTTCTACGACTGGTACGCGCGCGAGGCGAAGTTCTACCCGCTGTGGGTCATCCCCTACCGCCTGCCCGGCTTCTACCCGTGGCTCGCCGAGCAGCACACCCGCCGCATGGCCGACACCCTGCTGATCGACTGCGCCATCTACGGCATGCCCAACGACGACCCCGACCGCGACTGGTCCGAGGTCTTCGAGACCAAGACCTTCGCCTGCGACGGCGTCAAGACCCTCATCTCGCGCAACCACTACACCCGCCAGCGCTTCTTCGAGATCTACCACCAGCCCAACTACACCGCCGTCAAGCAGCGCCTCGACCCCCACGCCCTGTTCCACCGCGACGTGTACGAGAAGCTCCACCCCGCCGAGTGACCCGCCCGACCTCAGGCTCCGGAAGACGCGCCCGAGGCCGCGAGTCGATGAACCGCCGCGAGCAGCTCCGCCTCGAAGCTGTTGAACGCCGGCAGCCGTCGCAGCGCATCGAGGGCAATGTTCTTGCCGAAGAAGTCGTAGCTGTCGTTAAGCAGCCGCTGCCCTCCAAGCAGCCGTTTGAGCTCCTGCTTGGGATCCACGACCCTCTCTGGATCTCTCGGGAGCACCGCAGGGGCCGCGCTGCGCAGGAGCTGCTTGAAGACCGCGAGATCCGCGAGCATCCATGCCTCGGTCTCACGCACGGGCACACACGCGACCACGAGCACAGGCTCGTCTTTCCCGGACTCCCGGGCCCATCTCTCGGCCGCGCGGAGCCCGGGCGTGATGTTGTTGGCTCGCTCGCGATCCGGGCCGCCGACCCCATCCGAGTGGACGACGAACAGCGTGCACTCGTCCCAGTGCCGGGCGATCGCATCCGCGATGCGGCTCGCCCTCCGCGGGCCCGCGGCAGCGTCCGCGTCGATGCCGAGCGATGACTCGCGGGTGTGCCTGCGCGGGAAGTGACGGGCGAGCAGATCCGTCAGGAGCAGATCGATGAGCGGCAGGAGGAAGCGATAGTCGGTCGGCCCCTCGGCGAACAGGCCCGCGCGGACCCACAGCTCCCTCACGGAACGTCCTCACCGCGGGTGACGCTGTGCAAGATCGCATCGATCTCGCCGACGCCGATCACGGTGCCGCGATCGGCCCGGGACGGCTCACCCACGCGTCGCGCCCGCGTGAACTTTTGTCCATCGCGAACCACCGTATCGATGTACCGCAGCGCTTCAGGCTGTTGCCGAAGCGCGGCCAGGAACACCGGCGAGTGCGTGGTGATCAAGATCTGCGGGGCCAGGACTGCCGTCTCACCAGCGATCCAGGGATCGGGTCGAGTGACATCATGCAGGAAATCGATCAACCGGCGAAGTCGGCCGGGGTAGATCCCGTTCTCGGGCTCCTCCACGCAGATGATCGAGTTCCAGCTACCTCCCCCGCGCGCCAGCACGGCGGTCAGAAGCGCGAGCATCCGCAGCGTGCCATCGGAGGCCAGCCGCGCCGGGATCGTCGCACCATCGCGGGCGCGAAATTCGATGTGATACTGCTCCTCCTGCTCGATGATCGAAAAATCGGCGATGCCGGGGATCAGGGCCGCGAGCTGCGCCCGGATCTCTGCCAAGACTTCGTCCGACTGCCAGGCGAGCACGCTCGGGAGGTTGCTCGCATCCGGGGCCAGCTGTCCCGAGTCGATGCGCTCGCTCGCCTCGCGCAGGCGTGCTGCGAATAGCTCAACGATCGGGATATACGGTGCATACTCGCCCCGGCCCGCTTGCCTGACAAACTCAGGCAGATCATACACAAGCGGATCCCATGCAGGGTGTGCGCTCAGCCAGGCGTCTCCGGCTCGCTCCATCGGCTCATTTTTTTTGGCCTGCAATTTTACGCGTTCGGGCCCTGCACCGGGAGCCATGCGCTCGAGCCTCAGCTCGTGACGCATTCGTACGATCAGGTTTCGGTCGTCGTCGCTATCCGTCTCGAGCGGCTCGAGCGTCTCGAGGTTCAGCGTGATCGCCGAAGCGACTTGTGTGCCCTCGCGCCGAAACTGGTCGAGCGCCCGACCTCGCCCCTGCTTGAGCGCGTCCTCCGGCGTGTGCGAGCCGAGGCGCGAGCTCAAGGCCAGCGCCTCGAGGATGTTCGACTTGCCGGCGTCGTTCGGACCGAGCAGCACGGTCAACGGCTCGAGGTCGATCGAGAAGTCGCGGAGGGACTTGAATCCGTCGACCTCGAGGCGTGTGAGCATGACCCGGTCTTATAGCCCGGAGGCGCGAGTTTGCCGAGGGCCGCCCACCCACACCCGCAGCGACAGCCCTTCGAACCCCGATCTCTCCAGCTTGCCAGCGTGCACCGGACCGCGGGCGTGCGACACTGCGGGGGCCGACCGGAGGTCCCCCGTGCGCCGCGCCCTGCCCCTCGCCCTCTCGCTCCTGACCACGATCACGCTGCCCGCGACCGCGACGGCGCGGCCCTTCTCGCGCGAGCCCGACGACAAGCCGTGGGTGCGCGGCACGCTGATGCCGAGCTTCGGCCTCGGCGGCGGCTTCAGCCAGGGCGGCGGCGGCAGCCTGCTGGTCGCCGCCGGCCTCAGCTACTTCGTGGTCAACAATCTCGGCTTCGGCCTGTCGCTGCGCAACTTCACGACCTTCCTGCCGGCGAGCCTGAAGGCCGACTTCCCCGGCATCGAGAAGCAGATCCCCACCAACGAGTTCAGCGTCATCCCCGGCATGACCCTCGTCCTCTACCGCAGCTTCCGCTTCTCCCCCTACGTCGCCGGCGGCGTCGGCCCGGTCTTCCTCAACCACAAGCGCGGCGTCGTCGGCGAGTGGAACGCCGGACCCGGCGTGCTCATCGGCCTCGGCCGCATGCTCGCGCTCAGCCTCGGCGTCAGCTTCTCGATGCGCTTCCCCGCCGACCGCTGCGACGACGCCTACCGCTTCCCCGGCGACACCACCCAGAAGTTGAGCGCCTGCGGGGTCCGCTGGGGCATCAACGGCGGCCTCGTGTTCGGCTTCGGCGTCGGCCGCAAGCGCAACCCGCCGCCACCGCCGCAGGACCCGACCTACGCGCCCGCGCCCGCGCCCGAGCCCTACCCCGAGCCCGCGCCCAGCCCCGGCTACACCGGGCCCGGGCCCGCCCCAACCCCGTCCGCGCCGCCTCCCGGCGAGGCGCCAGCAGCCACCGAGCCACCCGTGGTCACCGAGGAGCCCATCGCCGCCGAGCCGCCCGCACCGGCCCCGACCGCGCCGCCGCCCGGCGAGAGCGTCCCGGTCGCCCCACCGCCCGGCGACTGATCCCGCGCCCGCAGCGACCTGTCCCCGCGGCCATCTTCACCCGACTGATCCCGCGCCCGCAGCGACCTGTCCCCGCGGCCATCTTCAACCCACGCCCGATCGCCGCGCCCGGCGCCGTCGTACCGCCCTTCATGCCGCACCCGCGCCTGCTCGCGCTGCTCCTCGCCGTCACGGCCCCGGCCTGCGCCACCGCCGTGCCCGCGAGCCCCGGCCACGAGCCGACCGGCACCGCCGAATTCACCTGGCAGGCCTGGACCGCGGACAGCTTCGCCGCCGCCGCGCGCGAGCGGAAGATCCTTCTGATCAACGTCGCGGCCAGCTGGTGTCACTGGTGCCACGTCATGGACCACGAGACCTACGCGGACCCCGAGGTCGCCGCCCTGTTGCGCGCGCACTTCATGCCGATCCGCGTCGACGCCGACGCCCGCCCCGACCTCGCCGAGCGCTACGCCGACTGGGGCTGGCCCGCGACCGCCGTGCTCACCAGCGACGCCCGCCCCGTGCTCGAGCTGCGCGGCTACCAGGACCCGCGAGCCTTCGCCGCCCTGCTGCGCGAGCTCGTCGCCGACCAGCGCGCCGGCACCCTGCGCGGTCGCAAGGCCGTGCCCGCGCCCGCCGCCCGGGACGCCGACCTCGTCGCCCTGCGCCGCGCCGCCGAGCAGCAGCTCGACCGCTTCTACGACGAGCAGCAGGGCGGCTGGGGTCGCAAGCAGAAGTACCCGCTCGCCGCCCTCGACGAGCTCGCCCTGCTGCGCGCGCGGGTCCTCGGCGAGGCCGTCTGGCAGGAGCGCGCGCTCACCACCCTCGGCAACGAGCTGCGCCTGATGGACCCGGTGTGGGGCGGCATGTATCAGTACTCGGTCGCCGGCGTGTGGGACCGGCCGCACTTCGAGAAGATCGGCGCGATCCAGGCCGGCGCGCTCGAGGCCCTCGCGCTCGCCTACCGCCGCACCGGCGATGCCCGCTGGCAGCAGGCCGCACAGCTCCAGCGCGGCTACCTGCTCGGCCCGATGCAGGACCCGGGCGGCGGCTTCTACACCAGCCAGGACGCCGACCTGCAGCGCCCCGGACAGCCGCCGATCCTCGGCGCCGAGTACTACGCGCGAGACGACGCGGGCCGCCGCGCCCTCGGGCTCCCGCGCATCGACACCGCGATCTACGCCGACCTCAACGGCCGCATCATCGCCGCGCTGTGCCAGCTGTACGCCGCCGTCCCGGGCCCCGACGGCGAGCCCGACGCGATGGCCCTGAGCGCCGCCCTCGCCGCGGGCGAGCGCCTGGTCGCGCAGCATCGCACACGCGACAACGGCTTCACCCACGCCGCCGGCGACACCGGCCTGCTCCACCTGCGCGACCAGGCCTCGGTCGGTCGCGCCCTGCTCGCGCTCCACCGCGTCACCGGAGATCCGCGCTGGCTCGAGCACGCGAGCGGCCTCGCCGACTTCATGCGCACGCACCTCGAGGACCGCGAGCACGGCGGATTCTTCGCCCACACCCGCGACCCCGACGCGGTCGGCGTGTTCGCCGAGCGCCGCAAGCCGATCGAGGAGAACAGCCTCGCCGCGCGCTTCCTGCTCGAGCTCCACCGCCAGACCGACCACCTCACTACCCCCTCGGTCGACGCAAGCACCGCCGTCCGCGCGCTGCGGGCCGTCTCCGACCCGGCGCAGCTCGCCGAGCAGGGTCGCATGCTCGGGCAGTACGCGCTCGCGCTCGCCGAGGCGACCTTCACCCCGGTCGACGTCACGGTCGTCGGCGACCGCGGCGACCCGAGCACCGTCACGCTCCACCGCGCCGCGCTGCGCCTCGACGACCCGCGCGCGGTGGTCAGCGTCAGCCCGCCCGGGCTCCGCTACCCCGACATCGGCGCCCCCGCCGTGTACCTGTGCACCGACAGCGCCTGCTCGACCCCGATCCGCGACGCGGAGAAGCTCCCCGCGGCCGCCCTGAAGTTCCTCGCCACCGTGCCATGAACGGACGGACGCGCCGGGCTCACGGCTCGTGAGTCGTCGGCGCGTCGGGCAGCTCGATGCGCTTGAGCGCCTCGACGACGCCGGTGCGGATCGCCAGCAGCGGCGCGGGCACGATGCCGCCGACCAGCAAGGTCCCCATCATCGCCACGGCCACCAGGTGCTCCCAGCCGCGCAGGTCCTCGAAGGACCGCAGGCGCTCCGCGTGCGGCGAGGGCGGGCCGAGGAAGGTCTGCTTGAACGCCTTGAACAGGGTGATGCCGTTGACCGCGGTGACGATCAGCATCACCCCGGCGACGACCTCGTGCTGGCGCAGCAGCCCCTGGATCGCCAGGTCCTCGGCCACGAACGAGATCGTGCCGGGGAAGCCGACCGCCGCCGCCGACAGCAGGAGGAAGCCCGTCGCCATGCGCGGCGCGCGATGCACGAGCCCGCCGAGCAGCCGCATGTCGGTCGTGCCCGCGCGCGCCTCGACCTCGAGCGCGATCAACATCAAGCCGCCGACCTCGACCACCGACGACATCGCCTGCATCAGCGCCCCGGCGACGCTCGGGGCGTTGAGCGCGGCCAGGCTCGCCAGCACCAGCCCCATCTGGCTGACCCAGAAGTAGGCGAGCACGCGGCGCAGGTCGTGCTGCCCGACCGCGAGCAGGGCCCCGTACACCGCCGTCACCGCGCCGAGGATCACCAGCGGCGACGAGGCCTGCTCGCACACCTGCGGGAACAGCGGCATCACCACCCGCGCCAGCGCGAACGAGCCGAGCGGCGTGAGCACCGCCAGCATCGCCGAGTAGCCGGGCGCGCGCGAGGCCGCGGCGGTCAGCCACAGGTGCATCGGCACGATGCCCATGCGCAGCAGGCCCACGAACAGGAACAGCCATCCGACCGCCGCCGGCGGAGCGACGCCCGCGCGCGAGATCGCCAGCAGGTCGAGCGGCGCAGGCAGGCCGTTCTCGGCGCCGTGCACCCCCAGCAGCACCACGGCGACCAGCAACGCCGCGATGGTCGCCCCGAACGCGAGGGTCAAGATCACGTGCAGCGGCCGCGACCCGCTGCGCCGCGTGTCCTGCCACAGCGGCACCATCGACGCGACCCAAAACAGCGAGAGCAGCGCCGCGTCGAAGGACAGCAGCGCGCCGAGCAGCGCGCCCTCGACCACGAGGATGCGCGCCGTGGTGTCGCCCCGCAGGTCGGAGCGCGGCGCCGACAGCAGCGCCGCGAGGGCCACAGCCGCGGTCATCGGCAGCAGCACCGCGTTCAGGCCGTCGACCGCCATGTGGTAGTGCAGCGACAGGAACACCGGACCGAGCTCGATGTCGTCGCGCGCGAAGGCGTCGTCCGAGCCGTTGATCACCAGCAACACCAGCGCCGCCGCGAACACCAGCCAGGCCACGCCGATCGCCACGCCGCGCTGCTGCCGGGGATCGTGCAGCAAGCCCTGAACCACCCCCGCCGCCAGCAAGGGCACCAGCCACAGCGACAGCACCAGCCCCGACATGAAACCACTCACGGCTCCACCCCCCTCTGCGGATCGGCCTTCGCCTCCAGCGATGAGTGCGACGACGCCTGCAGCGCTGACTGCGGCGACCCGTGCGGCGGCGACAGCGTCGCCGGCCGCGCCAGCGGCACCGGCCGGTCGTGCAGCGCCAGGAACCGATTCTCGAGCCGGTCGAGCCAGCGCGACAGCCCCATGATCGGCCGCGTCAACCACCGGTCCAGCGCGGTCTCCACGGCGAAGCGCTCGATCGCCAGGCGGAAGACGGCCCGACGCCGGCGCAGCCCGACGCGCTCCCACAGCGCCGCCGCCTCGTCCTGCTCGGTGCGACCGAGCGCCGCTCGCCGGGCCAGCGCGTCCTGCAGCGCCGAGGGCGTGCGCAGGAACTGATAGTAGCGGAGCGTCGCGTGGGCGATCAGGTGCACCGTCGCCAGCGTGTAGAAGCCGAGCCCGCAGGTGACGAACATCAGGCCGACCTGGGTCGCGGTCGCGTACGCGGCCGCGGACTTGGCGTCGGCGGAGACCTTGTGGCTCAGCGAGGCCATCACCGCCGTGACCGCGCCGATCACGATCAGCGCCGCGCGAGCCGCCGGCGAGTGCTCGATCAGCGGCGCCGCGCGCAGCAGCAGGTACACCCCCGCGTGCACGGAGAGGCTGCCGTAGAACACCGCGCTCGAGGCGGTGGGCCCCTCCATCGCGCGCGGCAGCCAGCCGCCGACCGGGAACTGCGCCGACTTGCCCATCGCCGCGAACACCAGCGAGAGCGCGACGGCGAGGGCCGGCAGCGGCGCGGCGTGGACCGCCGCCGCCGCGAAGGCGTCGACCCACACGGTTGTGTGCAACCAGTGGTGCAGCCACACCCCGCCGAGCAGCAGGCCGATGTCGCAGATCCTGTAGGTGACGAGCACGCGGATCGCCGCCTGGACCGGGCCGGCGCGCTCGTGGAAGAACGCGACCAGCAGGATCGAGGTCATGCCCACCAGCTCCCAGCCGATGAACATCAGCTCGATGCTGCCCGCCAGCACCAGCAGCTGCATGCCCGCGCCGAACAGCAGCATCAGCAGGAAGAAGCGGACGTAGCCCGGCTCGCGGTGCAGGTAGTTGACCGAGAACTTGCAGGTCGTCAGCAGCAGCACCGCGATCAGCAGCGACACCGACGCCGACAGGCCGTCGAGCAGCAGCACCAGCGGGAAGCTGTACTCGAAGGCCTCGTACCAGTTGCCGAGCCGCAGGTCGCTCGGGCCGCCGATCACCCGCAGCGCCACGCCGCCGAGCGCCCCCATGAAGCCGAGCCACAGCGCGAACCAGGCGATGCGCGCGACCGCCCGCTCCGCGGGGCGCCCCTTCGGCACCAGCATGAGGGCGATCAGCACGGCGCCGAGCGCCGGCCACACCGGGGTCAGGGCGACGAAGCGGGCGAGCCAGACGTCAAGAGGCATGGCGGGCCCTCGGGTCGATCAGCGGCGGCCCGCCGACGCGAGCGGGCGGCAGGAAGCCGTCGTGCCCGCTGTACCAGTCGCGCGAGCGGCTCACGGCCGGCAGCGTCGGGTTCGCCGGCGAGTACGGGCGAAAGCCCCGGCGCGCGTCGAAGGTGAAGATCTGGCCGGTGTCCGGGTCGACCGCCGCGAGGCGCAGCCACTCGCCCCGCACGAGCTCGGCGATCGCCGGCCGCCGCTCGCAGATCGCCGTCAAGATCGCCGGCGTCGACTCGACGACCAGATGCATGCGCACCGGCTCGTGGATCTCCGTCATCTGCGTCGGCAGCCCCGTCCGCAGGTCGCTAGACGCCCCGTTCATCACCCCGAACAGCCCCGTCACGTTGTGCGGCAGCTTGGTACCCGCGCCCAGCCGCTCGTTGTCCACCGTCGAGAAGAAGTACTCGAGGTTGATGCCCGCGCCGACCGGCCCCACCGCCGCCAGGATGCGCTCGAGCACCGCACCCTCCGGGTCGATCTTCGGGTCGTACGAGACCAGGAACGCCCGCCGGTCGAGGAACAGCCCGCGCGACAGAGCCCGCCGTCCGACGATGCAGGCCGCGTTGGTCGCGTGGCCCAGCTCCGGTCGCGCCTGGCTCAGGTCGAGCGCCCGGCCCTCGACGTGGTGCAGCGCCCCCGCGTAGCTCGGCCACGGCGGCGCGGTCGGGAACCGCCGGCAGCGCTCGTGCGCGTTGTGCTGTCCGGTCGCGGCCAGCAGCCGCCTCAGCGCCGGCAGCTGGGCCTGGGCCTCGGCCGGCAGCTCCTCGACGTCGAACAGCCGGACGCTGTCGTTGCCGGTGTTGTAGACCCCGCCGACGAACACGGTCTCCGCCGGCACGACGATCCCCCGCGCGGCCAGCCGCTCGCGCACCTCGGGGCGGTTGGCCATGCGCGCGAACAGGCGCGCGTTCGGCCCGCCGCTGCGTCCGCCGCAGGCCCCGCACGAGTAGGCCGGGAAGTACGGGTTGTTGACGCTCGAGGAGTCGTGGCCGAGCACCGCCACCACCCGCGCGAAGCCTCGCGTCAGGCCGATGTCCTCGAGCAAGTTGCCGACCCGCAGCGCCTTCTCGTCGAGCGAGAAGCCGGTGTGCAGCGTGCTGGCGGCCATCTCCTCGGAGCCGGTCCGCGCCGAGGTCAGCCGCGTCTTCGGCTCCGGCAGCAGGCGCCGCCGGATCGCCTGGCGCAGCCGCCCGGCCAGCTGCGGCGCGAACACGCTGATCAGCAGCGGCACCACGGCCGCCACCCCCGACACGATGCTGACGAACAGGCCGAGCAGCAGCGAGCGCGAGGCCCGACCGAACAGCGTCGTCGCCTGGCCCCACCTGTGCAGCCGCTGCTTGCGCAGCTCGGCGAGCGGCCAGTGCTGCGAGTGCGGCTCCTCCTCGACGCGGTGCTGCGGCGTGACGACCACCGGGCACAGCGGGAAGGTGCTCGGGTCGTCGATCCCCTGGTACGCGATCGCCAGGTTGAAGAAGCCCGCGACCCCGAAGGTCCCGACCTCGCTCGACAGCTCCTCGAGGTGACGACGCACCGACTCGAAGCGGTCGTCGAGGCAGAACATCACCTGGAAGCGCCGCGGCGGCGCCTCGGCCGGCGGCGCCGGCTCGTACTCGCGGTTCGCCGCGACCGCGTCGAGCAGCTCGACGCGAAAGCGCCGCTCGTAGGCCTCGTGCCACAGCCGCTGGCGCGCCGTGTCGTCGAGGCGGTCGAGCAGGCCGATCACCGCGTCGATGTCGGCCCGCACCATGGTGCGGATCGTCGGCGCCGCGACCCCGGCGAACTGCGCCAGCACGAACAGCGGCCACGCCGTGTCATGCGGACCGCGCAGCCGCGCAGGTGCGATGCGCGGCAGCCGGGCGCACAGCGCCCGCACCTCCGCGACCGGGCCGCGGTGGCCCAGGCGCCGCGCGATGTCCTGGAACGCGAACAGGTCGAGGGTCAGGCGCACCGCCAGGAAGTCGACCAGCCGCGCCCGCGCCCCCGAGCGCCCGGGCGGCACGGGCGCGGCCTCGAGGCGCGCGAACATCCCGGCCCAGCCCCGCAGCTGCAGCAGCGTGCGCTCGATGAACAGGTCCTGCTCGTCGTCCGCGAGCCCGAGCTCCGCGAGCAGCTCGAGCACGACCGCCTCGGCCTCGAGGCCCCGCTCCTCCCACGCCTGCAGCCGCCGCCGCAGGCCCCGCAGCCAGCCGGGGCGGACCGAGTGCCCGGCCAGCAGCACGCTGCGCCACGCGTGGAAGAAGCCGAGCTCGCGACCCGGCATCGACCAGTGCGACTGCCCGCGGTCCAGGAACGACGCGCACAGCGGGATCAGCGTCGTGTGCACGAGGTCGTTGGCGTCCTCGTCGCTGCACGCGAGCAGCAGCTCGCGGTGAAACTCGGGCGCCTCCGGGCCGGGCTGCCGCGCGCCGTCGAGGTGACGACAGGCGTCGACGCAGGCGGTCCACAGCGCGCGCACGGCCACCGCCTCGTGGCGGGCCGCGAAGGCCTCGGGACGCGCGCGCGCGCCGAGCAGCGCGCCGAGCTCGGCCATCGGCGTGCGAAACTCGGGCTGGCCGACGATCAGCCGCGCCAGCTCGGCGTTGACCGCCCGCTTCCCCGTCGAGCGAGTCAGGTCCGCCAGGCGGATCAGCTGTGAGCCCTCGCCCCCGACCCCCGCCAGCGTCGGCGCCAGCCAGGCGTCCGTCGCCACGACGATCGCCCGCCGCGCGGCCGTCGGGACCTCGGCCGCGAAGCGCGACGTGGCCTGCTTCTCCACCAGCTGCCAGTGCAGGTCCGCCGGCGTCTCCGCGGCGATGCAGTGCCGCGTCACCAGCCGCGCGACCGTCATCTCGCTCGGGAAACCCGCGGCGATCGGCCGCGTCGAGTAGCTCGTCTCCGCCAGCACCACTTCGAGGTCGACCTCGCTGATGCGACCACGCGCCAGCGCCTCACGGTACCGCTCCTCCGGCATGTATCCGTGCGCCCCCAGCTGGGCCTGCGCCGCTGCCACCCCCTCGTGAAACGGCAGGTGCTGGTACGCGTGCAGCGTGTTGTGATGCACGAACACCTCGAGCGGCGCCTGAGCCGGCAGGTAGTGCTCGGCGTGCCGAAGCGTCTGGCGAAGACGAAGCCGGGCGTCCGGCTCGGGGCTGGTGAGAAGCCTGGACATCGCGCGCTCCCGCGGCGCAGCATCCTCGCCTTGGCATCGCGATGCCAGACCCAAGTCATCCGAAGTCGCCACGCGGCATCGCCTGCGCGCCGGACACCTGTCCGCGGCGACCGCGCGACGGCCCCCGCAGCGCTCCAATCGCGCGCTCTCGGCTCCGTCCACCCAATTGGGGTCCCAGGCGAATGTTCGTGACCCCGAGGTCCACCGCGGGGTAAACGAAGTCTCGGGTGTTTGCGCGAGGTGTCGCTCGTGTCGGCGTTCGTCGGCGAGGGGCTCGCCGCCGCAGCCGTCACGGCCCGCATGCGCCCGCTGCCCAGCGATCGAGGCTCCGCGATGGGATCGGCCGACGACACCCACCCACATGAATCGAACGCCGCGTCGAGGCCGGCAACAATGACCCGTCCCCCCACCGACCTCGCCCGGACACACACCCGCGTCCCGCACGACCTCGGCACCGCCCACACGCTGGCCCCACACGACACCGACGTCGACACCCTGCGCGACACCCTGAGTCACCCGGCCCGCACCGACCCGCTCGCCTTCCCCGACCTCGACAGCGAACAGGAGCGGCGCATGGAGGACCTCCTGGCCGCCCGCCTGTTCCCCCACCAGACCGCCCCGCAGCGGATCGGCCGCTACACCCTGCTCGACCGCCTCGGCCAGGGCGGCATGGGCGTCGTCTACGCCGCCTACGACCCCGAGCTCGATCGCCGCGTCGCCATCAAGCTCCTCAACGCACCGCTCGGCCAGGCCGAGGCCCGCCTGCTGCGCGAAGCCCAGGCCATGGCCCGTGTCGTCCACGCCAACGTCGTCACCGTGATCGAGGTCGGACAACACCTCGGCCAGACCTACGTGGTGATGGAGTACCTCCGCGGCATCAGCCTCGAGCGCTGGCCCGAGCGCCGACCCGACTGGCGCGCCACCCTCCGCATCTACATCGAGGCCGGGCGCGGCCTCGCCGCGGCCCATCGCGCCGGCGTCATCCATCGCGACTTCAAACCCCACAACGTCATGCTCGTCGAGGGCGGCAGCGACGACGGCCGCGTCAAGGTCCTCGACTTCGGCCTCGCCCGCGCCGCCCACACCACGCCCGGGCCCCCGAGCGACGCCATCCCGCCCTCCCTGACCCAGCCCGGCGCCGTCATGGGCACCCCCGCATACATGGCCCCCGAGCAATTCACCGGCGCGCACGTCGACGAGCGCAGCGACCAGTTCAGCTTCTGCGTCGCGCTGCACGAGGCCCTCGTCGGCGTCCTACCCTTCGCCGGAAATTCCTCGCTCGAGCTCATGACCGCGGTCTGCGCCGGTCGCCTGCGCCCGCTCCCCCACAACCT
>Ga0075152_10001536_pt1 | contig 16587 bp, 23 predicted proteins | sample JI61114C2DNA_FD_70964 | JGI IMG/M metagenome (GOLD analysis project Ga0075152, IMG submission 70964) | Wastewater effluent complex algal communities from Wisconsin, to seasonally profile nutrient transformation and Carbon sequestration -... | ecosystem: Engineered > WWTP > Effluent > Algae...
TTCAACATCGGGACCTATCTTCTCTTCCTCCTCCTCCTCTTCATTCTATTACTCCTACACAATCCCCTGCTCCTCCTTCTTTTCTACCTCTACTAACTCTTCCTCCTCGTCGTTAAGATAGAATTATGAACCCTTGCCCAACACATCGCCGCTCTTGCTGCTCTTGGATTTCTGAGTTTACTATTGCAGCTACTATGTAGTCCCGTGCTTTGATCTCTAGCCGGCGCTTTCTGAACTACTCAAGTATCTTGAGATCGTGTTCGGCAAGTCCAGGCTTACTGAGATCCTTGTATTCTCTTGCGTAGTTTGACACATCGAGCAGGTTGATGCGCCCTTTGTGCTTTTGGTTGAAGTCGTTAACGAACTCTCTGAATTCCTTGTCGTAGCTGAATCACAATAGCAAGTACTTGGCAGTTTGCTGGATTTTTGCTGCCAGCTCCTCTGTGCGGGTTTCCTTAACAAGTTTCTGCACCTTTTCAACTTCACCTGCAGATTGGTGGATGTTGCTCAACTTATTCTTTAGCTTGCGAGCATTCCTGATCATGGCATTGTTTTTATCGATTGTGGTTGAGGCACCGAATCGTAACACTCTCACCAGCCTGTACATCGATTATTAATATTTAAGGTGGGTGGGATCATTCCTGCTTGTTGGCACGCTCCACAGCTTGTTTACGCTCCTGAATGAAGTCTGGGCCGATGAAGTTACGGAATATGTAGTTAAACAGCCATTCGGGGACAACTTGGTAGAAGTTTGCTTGAAGTTTGTGACTGACCGGACCGTTGGAGGTTCTCTCGTAAGACAGGTCTTTTAAGAGACCCTCGACACATTCTTCAGGTCCAATTGTGAGGAGATCCTTCTTCTTGTTGTACGTCATAGGCGTGGAAACCTCGGATGGCCGCAACGATATGATGTCAAGCTCGGGATATTCGTAGCTCAAAGATCTGCTGAGATAGTCATCGAAGGCCTTGGAGGCTGAGTATACATTGTGTAGCGCCATCGGTAGTTCCCCTGAGTGATATCTCTCTTACCTGCGACTGATGCAAGATTGATGATAGCAGATTTCTTTTCCCTTCCCAACAATCTTGGAATGAACCGACGATTCAGCACTGCAATTGGCAAACAGTTGACGGTGATAAGCCTTACAATTTCCTGCTCAGTCAGCTCATGATAGGGGTTCAGCACATCTAACCCAACATTGTTCACTAGAACTGAAATATCGTAGGCTTTTAGCTGCGTCATTACAAGATTGTACCTATTCTGTCAGCGAGTCGAAGAAGTCTGGCCTGTGGGACTCAGCGAAGTCTGCTCTGACATATCTCACTTGAATCTTTGGGTTTAACGTTTGAAGTTCCTCCTGCACCTTTTGCAGTTTGGATTCAGTGCGAGCACAGAGGATTATGTTGAAGCCACGCTTGGCAAAGGCATGAGCAAACGCCCTTCCGATACCTATATTACTCGTAAGGTTACCGTCAGATGAACCAGTGATGAAAACCCACGAGTTCTCCCCATATCTCTGCAATAAGTTTCTTCTCTTTCTCAGGAAGTTCTTGTAGACGAACCTCAACGTCTTTAGTATCTTGCTTAGGATCAGCAGAGCCCCCAGCAAGGAGCACAAAGTGAGCAGCTTCGGAAACTTTTGTAGCAGCTGGATGTAGATGGTTTGGAGGTGATCCATATCGGACAATAATTATCACTTGGCTGAGGGAATTCGTATCGAACGATAAAGTTGCTCATGCGAAATCTCGTTCGGTTCTACCAGCACATAGCTGACGTCGCCAACGCAACGGTGAATGTCACGAACAAGAACAGCACCACCGGCAAACCTCCTATGAGTGCACATACCAAGAAGATCATCGCAATAGTTGTGCTTTCGCTGTTGGGAGCGTTGCTGCTCATACTTGCTGTATGGTTCTATATCAAGAGGAAACGTGCCTACGAGGACTACAACAAACGACCAGAAACATTTATCCGCAAGCCTAGTGACTCACAGATTCAACGCATCGAGGAGTCTGAGTAAACGTTCATACGCTAAGAGTACTATAACAGGGCTTCCAAGGAAACCAAGATAGAGAGTAAGAATCTCGCAGAGGGGCGTGTTTATGAAATTAGCTTTCAGCCAGCAGGAGGGAGTGAATGGTGTTCTGTCAGCTTTACGAGATTGCTGGAGGAAACATCCTACTTCGAAGTAGAGTTGATGAGCACCAAGGGTGAAGTCATGATCGGCTACGGGTGGGCCCCGGATATAGAACGACGATTTGACAGGAAGAAGGATATTGGAACAGTCGCAGTAGGATTTTCGAGCCTCGGAAGAATCAAGAACAACGGTATACTCGTAGACAACTATCTCCTACCTGGTAATTATGGGGACTGCATTGGCATTGGCCTCACCAAAGAAGACAAGAGGGTATGGTTCACTTACAATGGTGTGCTTATGAACTAACCGACTGCAGCCGAACAGGAACGGTGGTTCCGACAGAATGTTGAGCAGCAGCTGGAAAAATAGAAGAGAAAAAGAAAGGCACGTAGCTTCATCGATAAGCTGCTTGGTCGTCGCACCAAACGCCAAAAGACCAATCCGATCATTTCGAAAGTGGAACTGGCCCCTCGAAAGCGCACCAACGACGTTAGCCTGCAACGCCAGAAAGTAGCTCTGCATGACAGCACCTTTGCATACTGTGCCTTCATCAGCTGCATAACTGATCGGTAGTGCCCAGTGCTCGTCAACGTTGGCGGACAGTCCTTTCGATTCCCGTAACACTAATTCAAGGAGGGCCTGTACAAGTAGAAGTAGGAGTCCTCCTCGGAGGACATGGAGGAGGAGCAGGCTTCGAGCTGACCGCCAATAATTTGTACAATTGATTAATTATTAATTGATAATATAATCCACCATAAACTACAATGGGCAAGGAAGCTAAGGAGAAGAAGCCTCTCACTGAGAACAGCATCGACACCACCGTGAACCTTCACAGGCTGACCCATAGCATCCAGTTCAAGAAGAAGGCTACCCGTGCCGTCAGGGAAATCCGCAAACTCGTTTCAAAGCTCATGAGGACCCCCGATGTCCGCATCGATTCCAAGCTCAACGAGTATATCTGGTCGAATGGCATTCGCAACCTCCCTAAAAAGGTTAGGGTTCGTGTCAGCCGCAAGCGCAACGACGAGGACGCCTAGAAGAAGAGTGAGTGGTACAGTCTTGTGCAGCACATCGATGTCGACGACTTCAGCAACCGCCTCACTGAAAAGTCGAAGAGCTCGTGATCCGTATTTAAATCATCGCTGGCCGACCAACCTCGCCTGACAGTTAGCCTTATCCTATTATTGCACTAATGAAAAGCTTTGCTAAGCGCCTACAATAGCTGCAGTCCCGGGAGCGTATGGAGAGCCCCCAGCAAAGTACTGCCTTGCGTATGCCGGTGCCTGAGACTTGTCGGAGCCAACCTCGAAAGTCGGTAAGTACCAGACAGGAAATCGACCATTTCCATCGTAACTTCGAGGACTTGCAGAATACTCTCAAGCTGTTCAGCAAGGAGAAGCTGCCGGCAGACAAGCCACTTATACGCGAGGCTACATCAACAGAAAAGCATCAGCCACTTAGGCTAATCGAGCGTAACACTGTTGCATTTACTCCCAGCCGGACAGAACGGAAGGAGTGGACGAAGGAATCACCAGATTCTGCGCAATTCTTTAAGCCCAGCTCCCCATCCATGACCAAATCGGTGATGCTAAATAAGTCTGGCTAGGGGAAACCTGAGCAACCTACCAGCAGCACTGATAAACGGGCAGAAAAACAAGGGGTTCGTGGTAACACCTTCTCTAGCCGGATAGGAGGGTCTGCGTCCAACAATGGAGTCATTGTAAAGCTGGGACTACCCAACATCGGCAACACTTGCTACATGTACTTTCAGATCCTAACTAGAAATTCCACAGTTCAGTGCCTCTTTCACTTGCCCAATTTCAACAAACTCTTCGAGTCCTAGTAGCTGTAGAACCATCTTATCGAGCGTCACCGAGGAGCAGCGGTTCGCTACGCATAGCTCTATCGGAAAATCAAGCGGGGGGATAGCTAGGACCTTTCAACTTTCTTTTTGAAACGGGCAGTCTGTAAGTCACCGTTATAATGTAGCTAAGAAGTGTAGTTTGTTCCAACAATGGAACCAAGAGGACGCACACGAATTCACACAGCAACTTCTCGACTCACTTCACGAAGACTTGAACCGAATTGAAGTAAAACCAGCCTACCGCAATATGGAGGGAGATCGTAAAACGAGAGTCTTGGCTTCTCTGGCGACAGAATACTGGAACTACTACCGCAAGCGCGATGACAGCCACGTCACAGACTTCTTTTGCGGGCAGATGTTCAATTCGGTCGTGTGTAACGGTTGCGAGTTCTAAAGCTTGAGTTTTGACAACTTTCTCGATCTAGCCCTTCCAATGCCTCGTGGTGCCAAATCCCTTGAGGACCTGCTGGACAGCTTCCTACAGGTCGAGCAACTTAGCGATCCATACCTCTGCTCAAAGTGCAACAAGTATAACAAGTGCAGAAGAAAGCTGGATATCTGGAAAGCGCCGAAAGTACTGATGGTGCAGCTCAAACGCTTTAAGCACGGCAAACTAACTAACGAAAAGATCAAGGAAAAACTGAGGTTCCCCCTTTAAGGACTGAACTTACGTCAGTTTATGGCACTTTCAAGTAATTGGCGAGCCTATTCAGCAAGACGACAGCTCGGCTGCATTTGCGCAGTATGACCTCGTGGGTGTTGTGTCACACGTTGGAGGGATGGAGGGTGGGCACTATTACGCACACTGTCGAGATCAACAAAAACGATGGTTTCGCATCGACGATGAACAGGTGTTCGACGTGGAGGCAAAGGAATTGGGATTTTAGCGTGAGGGCAGCGAGTTCGCGTATATTCTGTTTTATTCACGGAAGGACAATCGATGACCTCACTGTTCTCCGATCGGCCCGGGGCAACAGATTCTGATGCAGCGCATTCAGCCGATTTTAAAATTAGGGGGGGCCGATTTTAATCATTAATTAAGTTCATAAACAATGAGAAGATCAATAACAGCCCTTCTCCTTGTTTCACTTGTGTTATCTCAATCCAACGACTCTTTCGAGAACCTAATTGGTCCTCCAAACGCCTCTGTTGTCAATCCAATCGGATAAAATCAAAAGGCCGAGACTAACACTGTGGATGGCTTCTTGCTTGCTCGACCAAATAACGGTGGAACACTCTAACTTAACAAACTGTTGGAAAGCCTTAGGTCTTCTTCGACTCCAACTCCAGCTCCAACTACTCCAGCTCCAACTACTCCAGTTCCAACTACTCCAGCTCCAACTCCAATCTCGCCTTCAGCTCAGGGAACTGCTTCTCTACAGTTTGCTCCATTGGCTACAAATGTCAACATGAGCGATCCTGTGGAAATCGGAGGATATCTTGTAGGAAATATTGCGAGCGATCTCCGCTCAAATTTCACTCAGTTCCTCAGTCCCCCTTCAAGGGATAACTGCTGCATAAACCAGATCCCCATTGAAGTCTTTAGCGAGAACTTCGAGAACACAACAGCCCTGTCCAACCTGGACTACAAACAGTTCAAAGGGCAGGGAGCACCGAACCCAGGCAACTGGAAAATCGCAGGTTCAAGTCCAAGCCCATCACCCTGGTCCTACCACAGGTGTCCATCAAATGGAAAACATCTGTGGGTGAACGGCATCAATAGTAACTGGAACCCCTTCTACAGAAGAATATTCTGGGGTAGTAAGGTGGTCGAAAAGGGCGCTTACAAACTCTGCTTCAAGATCCGAAACCTGCCGCAAGCAACTTGGGATGCAAAACCCTTCGGTTTCGTCGCCTTGTACCAAGACATTGCTAAATCCAACTATTTCTGGAATGTCAATCTTGCGACCTCTTCCGGGTGTTCTTGGAACTCCATTTCAACCACCAAGTTCGCAGCCGAAGCAGGAACACTAAACTTCACCATCTACCTCTACAACGGTGAGACTGAAGACGGAAACGATTTGGTTATGGACGATGTTAAGCTGATCCGACTTGCACCACCCGTTCAGCAGCCAAGTTTCACCTACAGCATTCTCAATTTCATCGGCAATAAATACGAAATTAGGCTTGCTTCGAAGCAAACAGCTGCGTTCTGCAAGGATAACTTCTACCTCCGCACCAACAACAATCTGTTTGTGCTAAATGCAGCCAACGTGACCATCTCGACGACCAACGAATATACCTTCCTTGGTCTGCTCACCAAGACTAACTATGAAATCGGAGTTAAGCGCGTTTGCGACTGCAACGAGGATTCCTTCTGGCGATTTTCGTTCAACCTGAACCTCGATATTTTTGCAAATGCGCTCAACGATGTTAGTGCAGACCTTGTCCTTGGCCCCGACGGAACTCCAATACCGCCAAATCCCAGCAACCCAACGTTGGGGTTATCTAACTCTGGACTATCTAACTCTGGACTATCAATTCAGAACCAGTCGAACGCGCCCTTCGACGGATGATTATTCGTGCAGAAATGTAAGCTATGGAGCATCAGACGAGGTTGTCCCTCACCTCCTTGGAATATCCCTTGTTGCAGCAGAAGCATTGTAGACAGCAGTACAGGATACCGATGAGCAATAGCGGTAGGCAGATAAAGAAGATCTCTACTGAGCTGTAGCTAGAGACCACGAGCATGGAGTACATCACCGAGGATAGGCTGCGTTAACTTATGAAGTACAAGAGCATGAAGAATCCTTTGCCGATGAGCGAGTTCATAAACGTGAAGTTATCCACTATGAACTTGACCTTGAACTCCACGCAAATTTGCATGATCCCCAGCAGTATCATGAAGAAGGGTGAGAGCACCATGAAGAACTGCAGACCCACGAGCTTGGGAAGGATAGTGAAAAGCCCTAGCGCTCCGAACCCGATGATGACGAAGCTGCATAGGTTGCTTGGTACCCCACCACGTAGTTAATTATGCGGATGGCCTTGGCCAGTTTGCTCGCCTCAGGCTTAAAGTTTGTGTAGGATTCCGACATCAGAATTAATATTGGTATTCAACACAGAGCGGGTGGGATGAAACACTATCGGACGGAACTACTGTGTGACGACCGTATTATCTACATTAACTGACCCGCATCCCAAACTCAATTACTAGCTATCCATCACACCGATTACGGGTACATGCGCAGCTTGCCCATCGCGTAACCACCCACCCGAATCTTTGGCAAGTCGAAGTTGCACTTGCGGCGTAGTGCCCGCCAGTAGATCTATGCCTCGATGATGATGTTGCACAGCATGAACAGAGTATGGCTCGCGAAGGTGAGTACGATTAGTAGGTACACCATGTTAGTGATCGGTACCAGTGGCAGGTAGTTCACGTATTTCTCGGAGAAGTTCGAGAGAGCCACGTAGACCAGTAACTTGAACGTCTCGCTGGCGTACAGTGACAGCCGAAGGTACTTCCGTTCGTACGGTTCGGAGTACACAGCAAGTACCAGCCACAGTGCTTGGGTTATTCCGACAGCAGTAATCAGCGTGTGCGGCTTGTCCTGCAAGCAGACGTAGAGGAACGGCAGGAGAATCTTCTTACCTGCCACCCAGAACCAGTAGTACTTGCCAATAAACTTTCTGTCGTTGCTCAAGTGCCAAAAAGTGCTGTAGCTTTGATCTCGGTATTTCTCCTTGAGGAGTGACTGCTCCTTGTGTTGCTTGAGGAAGTAACCAAGTACAAGCACCACAAAGGCCACCATGATGCCACAGAACATAAGTCCGAATATCGAAAAGGTTGTGCTGATGTTCAAGTTGCTGACCTGGATTGCCGTATTGAGGCTGAACTCGATCAGGGACATGTAGAAGGCATGGATGAACAGTCCAAGCCAGCTCATGTTGAACAGCTTGTTGACCCAGCGATACTTGAGGGACTCGGGATCCTTGGCAAAGCAGTTACGAATGGCCCGGAGCACAAAGAGCAGCCCGATGCACCCACCGAAGAGAAGGAAGATGTTAAACGAGTTGGACAGGAAGTTGGTCGTTTTCATCATGCTGCGGAATTTGTTTTGGCTTGTTTGATAGGTGGCGAGCAGCACATCTTTGTTACTAAAGACGAAGAGCGTGGACTGTGCCATACTCTCAAACAGCTTGGCGATGCTGGTAAAGTTAAACCAGTACAACTTTGCCAGGAAGGTATGCAGCTGCTGTGGGAACTGCAGATTGATGAAGACCACCAGCGATATTTCTTGGAAGTCCTCGATCATGCGGTACAGGAAGAATCGCATGCCCTTCGTGCACGTTGTGAACGTAATCAGCAAGCAGTTTATGATCAGCAGCAGCACTGCTGCAAGCGAATAGTTAGTGCTGGTTACTGCAGGCACGCAATACCCGTCCGTGCTTTCGTCCATGCTGTTTAGACATTCGCAGGCACCGGCTATCGGGTCTCCGTTACCTACTCCGCGCAGAGGGTTACATGATATACATGAATTGTATTCGTAGCCAGTGCACTACGCGCAAGTATAGTAGCAGGGCTCACACCTATTGACTTCGAGAGCATAGAAATTTCCCGGAGAGCAAGGTAGGCAGCTGGATAGTACTAGAAGGGCTGCCAGAAGCAATAGCGGTAGAGTTTTCATTGCCGGTTTACTATTGCCACACAGGAATTTATTATAAGGGTAGTTGCTCCTGCAGTCGGTGTGCTTGCAGTATTTTAAATGGGCACTAAAACGTCGGTGCTGGTTGAACCACCGAAGGAATCAGAGATGTCCGACATGAGGCAGGGCTTCCATCTCTAGCATCTCGCTCGTGAGGAGGTGGAGATCTACACGATTTGCTGCATTGAAGTGCGACGGGTCTACAAGGAGGTACTCCTTCGCAGAATACAGTGGGAAGATTTGGAAGTCGAACTTCGAACAGAACTGTTAGGAGCTGTAGTAGGACTACAAGTGGATTACTGCAGTACAACGGGCCTATGAAGCCTCATCCGAGCTCACCCGAACCGTGTACTATTCAGAAGTGCACGAGTTGAGAAACGACTTCGGCAGTACCGTCCAAACATATTCAGAACGCGCAGTCCGATCAGTCAAATCGATGATGCCACCTCAGCCCCCCACCAATACAGACATCAAACACCTTCTCAAAAAGTCTGTGGTGTTCATAGAGTAAATCACAGATAGAACGAGACCGAGACCTCGCACGAGCATTCGTATGTCCCGCAACGCCAACCGATAAACTATTAAGATCTCCAGCAGCAGAGTAAACGTATCGCCCATTAACAGAACCTCTGGTGCAACAGTGATCGAGGAAAATATGAAAGGGTTGTTCACAATTACAGAGAGCAAGGAGAGTATCTGCATTTCTGAAAGGGACGTCCAGTCAGCTGAATCACTGATGTTATTTGTGAGCTTCACTGAGATTCTGGAGAAGCACTGCGACGATCCATACAATGCGCTGTCGATAATCAAAGAAGCTTTCATTGAGTACATCCACACTCACTATGGCAAAATGAAGGTGGCGTCTGAGAAGGAACTGGAACTGCTGACACGAGATGTTCGGCAGTTTGTCCGCCTCTTCAAGGTGACAGTCTACGACTACTACAAAATGGAGATGCTGGAGGAAATCTTCCCATAGCAAAATTTATTCAGCGAAAACAATGTGACTAACGTGGTGACTTCCATTATGTTCAAGGACAGCTGCCTATACAAGGTGATCTACAATGCTTATGAGAAGGCGATTGATGGGAGAGAAGCTGCCATCCAACGTGCCATGCTTAGCGGTAAGAACTGCAGGCCGGAGGAATTCGGTGTTAAAGACGAGTACTGCTTGAACTAACGATCACTGGAATACGCTCGGCTAAAGTATAATGTCGAAGCAATGCCGCTTAAGTCAAACTCCTTGCCGTATGAGCGGTGCATAAACAAACTCAGACAGATCGAAGAAGTTCGCACACCGATATCCAAACTAAAAGTGATAGTCGGCTGTGCTGACAAGATAACTCGGTGCATCAACGGATTCAACCGGATGAATGGCATTCCTTCCAAACAGTCGATGATTGATGCCGACCAGGTGCTGTCCATTTACTCGTACATCCTCTGCCAGAGTCGTGTACGCAACATAGAAATACACCTGCGGATGGTGGAGAATTTCAGCAGTGAGGAACAGCTTTTATCGGTGACGGGATACTACTACTCGGTACTACTGTGCGCAGTCGAGAGTGTGCTCACCAGGGAATAGTCTCAGACGAAGTTGGAGTGCATCAGTCGGCGCAGCCTCGGCGATACCAGCAGGATCATGATGACGGAGCCGTTCGACCAGACTTGATTGTAATTTTAGTTGCATCACTATCATGGTTTAGGCTTGCCACCGCGAACTGGCTTCACCAACTTCGAGTGGGCGAACTGTTTGAGTGCTCTAATTTCCTTGGAGCGGGTAATCTGCTGCTTGCGGTCCAGTGACTAGTCGCTATCCTACTCGCTGTGCTGCTTCTGTGCGAGTTCTTCTCTGAGATCGGTTATAGCGTTTTCCATGGAGGCGATCAGCAAGTTCTTCTTTTCTATTTTTCGACTAAGAATAACAATGGTGGGTACAGATTTATGGCATTTTCGACCTTCCACTTGCTCTGCTCTACGAACAGGTCGTAGTAGACAGTGGTTAGCTGCTGAATGTTGTTCTCGAGGCTGCTGATCTTCTTCTTCAGGTCCTTTTAGTTGCGTTGGAGTTGATCTTCTAACTTTCTGCGGCGGTCGCGTTCGCCTTCATAGTTCTGTTGCAGCTACTGCAAAATTGCTTCGGTGATGTGGCTAGATGCCGCTTCGGGTTGTGGGGAAGAGCCAGGAGCCTGCGCAGTTTAAGGTTTGCCAATCATCGGCTCCAGGAACTTCTTTAGGTTCTGATCGCTGGTCATTTCGTATATCTTGCGGGCAAGCTGCTGTGTGCTTTCTCCTTGCTGAATAGCTTCGTGAGCTTAATTATTGGTCTCAAGAATGACAACTTTATCGACCAGGCTTGAGTTCTCTCGCTCCAATTCTTCAATCTTGGCTACCATCTAGCTCATCTCAACCTTCAGGTTGTTGATCTTCTCCGACTGTACATTCGTATTGTTCTTTTCAATTTCCAGTTCATTTTCAAGAGTCTTGAACTTCTCATCGTCGGCTTCATCAATGGACACCTCCACTGTTGCCTATGGGGTATTACCGATCGGCAGCTTTGCCTTTAGATCATTCTTGATGTAGTCCTCCAATCGAATGATCTGACGATCCTTGTCAGCCAACTTCGCCTCTGACTTTTCGAGCAGCATTTGGAGCTCAGCAACCGTCATTTCACGGTTGATCTTTGGCTTGTTCTTGATGTTCTTTGCAGATACACCGAACCTCAGAGTCGAAAGAGTTTCTGCTAAGTTGTACTGATGCGGTGAGCATGTGACTATCAGCGTGGTTTTGGAGTTACCACCCAGGGATTCCTGTAGCACACGTGTCAGCTTGGAATCTCGGTAGGGCACATGCGTCGATTTGCCATCAGTCAGTGCATTGATGACCTTTCCGAGGGTAGCTAAACTGGTGTTAATCTTCTTGGCTTCATCCAGCACCTTACCCTCCGCACCCGTCTTCCCCACCTTCTAGGAACCAGCCAAATCAACAAGATAGAGCTTACCGGTCTTTGCAGAGAGATCCTGGAGATTGTTTTGGCTGATCGTCAGTATGAAGATCATGTGCGATCTTGAAGACCTTTAGTTCATGTTAGTTGCGCAGATAGCCCGATTCACTTGGGCGATCTTCATCATGTCGAACACCTCCTCTGGCTCGGAGATATAATTCTCAGTGAGGTCTTCGATGTAGATGCCCTTCTTCTTATCAGAGCGAATCTTGAGATCGGATTTAGATACGTCCAGTAGATCTCGAAGCTTCTCCATGTACAGTTCCACCATGGACACCCTAATTCGGAACTCCAGAGAGTCAGGGCTATTGGAAATCGAATCGAACACATGGCGAATCTAGGTTAGGTTGGTAGTACCATGCGCGGGATGATACCAGCTTCGAGTCCGCCATCGAGGGACGAGCCTTCCATCGTGTGGGTCTTTCCGGAGGCCGTCTGCCCATAGGCAAACACCGTACCGTTAAAGCCTTCCAACACACCATCGACGACTGGCTTGGCGCTGTACGTATAGACTTCTTCCTGCGTCGAATTCATGTCAAATGTGCGATCGAAGTTGAAGTTGTGGTTCTCGGGTTTGTCGTTTCGCTGCTAGCGAATGACTACTGTCTTGTTGTCGTAGAGTTCGTGAATTGTCGATGCGCCCATGACCTTCTCCTTTTCGTTGAGTGGGCGGAATCGCACCACCACTCGAACATTACCACTGCTTTGTTGGGACTCAAGCATTTAGGAGTTTGTATTTCTTATCGTTATTATAACGATCGTAGTGACTAGGCACTCAATACACACTCAGATTGTCATCTTATCGGCGCGGTGGTCCTCCGTGCCAGCGTTGGTGTCGATTGTCCGCATGGCCAAGTCACTTCGACGCGAATTGTTTGGGCGTTAACGGAGGATATCATCGAGTGCTGGCGTGTTGTTCTTTGGGCATCTGTCCGTATTGCAGCTATTTCGGTGATTTTCCTTTAAGGCTTTCAGCTCGGTGACCAATAAGTCATTGCGGAACTGTTCCTTCACGAGCTGGTCTTTGAGAGAGAGAGATAGTTGCTACTTCTACTGAAGGTTCTTTAGCAAGCTTTTTAAGTTAATCTCAGAGATTCGGTTGGCACTCTCCACTTATTGAGACAGGAACCGAGCCTTTTGAGATTCTTGAGCAAGCTTATCAACTTCTGCCTGTTGATTATTGTACCGTTCGCAGGCTTCGTCGAGTTGCACCTGCATTTCCCTCACCTTATCTTCGCTGAGCTTTTGCCGGAGTTTATGCTCCTTAACTGTCCTTCTGAGCTGTTCGTTCTAGCTACTCAGCGAAGATAGTTGCTGCTCTAGTAATGGGTCTTTCAACCCACCAGAAAGCCTCAATTCAAGCTCTCGCAGGCGATTCTCAAGCCCTTCTTTGATGGATGCTTCTGAGTGCATATGGGCTTCTAACTCTTGAACTTTTTCACAGAAACACTCCATCTTTTGAACCAGTTCATCACACTCACCTGACAATTCACTGTTCTCTCTTTCCAACTGTTCAATTTGTCGATCCTTCTCCTTGACGTGTAATGTTGCTTCCTGCCTATTTGAAGCCTCTTTCCCAGCAGTTGTTTTTGCGTCGGAAGCAATTTTGCTGAGCTTACCAACAGTGTACTCAAGCTCCTCCACTTGCAATCGTAATTCCATATTCTTCTCTTCCAAGCTTTCAATAGACTCTACTTTGGCAGATAACTGGCTATTTACTTCTGCAAGCTTCTTTTATAAAGTCTTGAGTTGAGAATCCCTTTAACCCCGAGCGAGGGTGAGCTGGGCTATCTGTCCTCGCAGCCTTTCGAGTTCGCTGGCACTGGATACTCTCACAAGGCTGATTTCCTTTTCTTTTACGAGAAGGTTACTTGATGCTAGCTCCTGCATTTACTTGAGTTTCACGTGATGAGATTGCTCCAACCGGCGGATCTGTTCCTTGTGGTCAAACTTCAACCTCTCTAGCTCAGATTATATTCTATCGCGCAATTCATTCTCCTTTCTGTCAGTTAGTAGCTCACGCTCGACCTCCTGCTCACGATGTTTTATCAGCTGATTCTATAGTTCGCAGTTTGCACCTTGTGACGCAGACAGCCTTTATTCAAGCTCCCGACAGCGTTGCTCGAGCTACCTGCAACGCTGCTCCAGTTCTGATCTCCTCGCCTAGAGCTCCTTCTGCTTTGCTGCAAGCTAGGCTCGATCGTGCGCAGCACTACTTATGTTTGCCTCTAGCGATTTTACTTTGCTGGCGAATTTGGCTTGCTCTTGTTCCAATTCCTGAATCTTTTTGACAGCATCGGCAAGATTTTTCTCAAGCACCAATATTTAGTCATTGGATTATGACAACTCGCGTTCATACACAACACGTTGCTATTCCGATTGTTTCTTCATGTCCAATAACTGGCTCTCATAGCTCTTCTGTTTTTATGACTTTGCCTCATCCATCTTCAGCAGTGCTTAATCTTTGTCGGTGCATTTAGCCATCTCCAATTCCAAATCACTCTGTGTCTGGTTCAATCGACTGGCCAACGAATCGTTGAGCTCCACCATACTTGCATGAGATTTTGTTAGCACCCGCAGTTGCTCTTGCAATCTCGCCACTTCCACTTGGCACTCACTTTTTTCGACGCGCAGTTTAGCCAGTTGTGCATTCATCACCTAGTTGTTGGTCAATGCACTCTGCAGTTCCTGACCCACCTCTGTTATCTTGCTGTCCAGCTGAGCAATAGTGTGAGATGCAGTCTCTCTCTCAGTCTGTGCGCTTACCCGAACAGTTTTTCTGACTTTGCTACGAGTTGTAAAGAAATCGTTAGAAAGAGGATGACATGGCTACAACGTCGTATGGTCCTTGCTGATGGAGCGTTGCTTCACGGACTCATTGTGCTTTGGGCGTGATGATCGTGCACTCTCCTGGGCCTTGGACTTGCGGCGACCGCAGGTGGAGTTCACTATCGAGCACAGCTTGCGGTTCATGGCAACCACATCGAAGAGATCCTTCTGCATGAGTGATTGTTAGAGGTTGTTAGATTAAAAATTAAGTTTAATCTTATCGAATAGAAGCAGAACCTATGAGATTGCTTGATGGGGGGGTGTAAACTTATGAGCGCATACATAACAAAAGCAAGTGAATCAGCTTCGACCGTTGTGAACGATACCGTATAGGTCGGTTACGTTTCGCTGAAGACTGGAATGGCTTCGGGGGAGCACCCTCGCAGAGCCAACCCGTAGTAGAGTGTTTGGCTGTCTGTCGTTTCTGAGCTCTAACCGACTGTTTTTGCAGTCTTGTGACGAAACGCCGGTATAGTCACTGGAAAGCATTGCCTTATTGTGATTTCGCTTTATCTGAGACTTCGATGAACGATCTCGAGTGCCTGTTGTCTCAAAAAGGTAGTCAATGACTGGTGTGTATGCTCTTCTCTGATCGAGCTGACCTTTGAGTTATGCGACTTCCCGCTCATATAGTTACTCTAGCTCGCGTAGGCTTCTCCGGTACTCCTCAGATTTGTACTCTAACTGTTTGTTGTCGTGGCGTAACTACTTGAGTTCCATTTCTTTCTCTCGAGCCTACCTCGAACTACTACTTACGAATTCAGTCAGCAACTGCTTATCGTTGAGAAGCAGCTCGCTTAGGCTGCTCAACCGCCGATTCTCATCTTGCAACCTTGCGATGTCCTCTCTCAGGCTAGTAATGTGTCGGTTGAGTCGATCAATTTCCAACGAGTCTGGTGCTGCACGTTGTACTACAATGCTCTGCTGCTCTGATTGCTTGTTCAGAGTTAGGTTAATTGCTGAGTTTGCCCACTGTTACTTCGAGCCTGCAGCTATTCTATTCTTTTGTCTTTCTCCTTGAGGATACCGTGGAGGGCGATACACTCCTGTTGTTTGATCTCATGCGACCGGTTGAGATGAGCGATCTGCCTTTGTAGTTCCTCAATAGTTTCCTTGCAGCGCATCAAAAGTGGTGGCTCCTGAAACGACTATTCGAGGCAACTCAGTTTGGATTCCGCGCTTGAATTCATTTCAGTTATTAACGTTGAGACACGATTGAGGATGTTGTCGTTACGAATGCGTTGCTACCTTCATAACTACCTATTAAATCTATAAATAAGCAGCAATGTTTCCAACCATCAAGCAAGGCAAAACGAAAGGTTCCTTTGAAGCGGAAGGTGATATCAGCAAGCTCATGGTGTCCCACTTGGAGGTAGAGGTTGACTGAATCAGATGATGGCAGCACTCATGAAGAAGGCAGATCAGCGAGAGGAGCTTATGGTGGAGAATCTCATGGCTATACGAAGCACCCTCGATGACATCAAGATGGATGCACAAAGCAACTGGGGCAGTGTCACAGCGAGCCTAAGCAAACTGTCGAAGATCGGGATGGCCATTCTCAAAGTGGAACGGCTCACTAACACTGGAATCCAACAGTTCGGAAAGGCGACCAAAGAGATCCATGAATCTGAGAATAAGAAGCGTACTGATAGTAAACGATCAGCATCAGCCGAAAAAGAAAGAGATTCGCCAACCAATAAAGCTGGAACAGCCAATGACATGAATCAGCATAATCATTAGGCTCTGGAGAGGGAGTTTATGGACCACAACGATCAAGGATAGAAGTTGGCAGAATTATTCAAAATACCAGCACACCGGCAAGAAAATGGAATGGATATGAGTCGACTTGGCCAATTGATGAATGGAATGGCACACACCCAACCACTGCCTTATGGTCATAACCATGGTCCTATGCAAATACCACCTTTCTTCAATGGTGTTCCACCAGGTTTCGCTCCCCCCTTCATCCCACCTGATCCTAACATGGCCCAAATGACTCCAGATATGATGCAAATGGCAAGAATGTTTGCCCAACAGCAGTATCAACAACTCAATCTTGCACCCGAACCACCCAGAATGGCCAACAGCTTGCCAGGAGTATTTGGGATGCAGCCA
>Ga0075152_10001537_pt1 | contig 16583 bp, 15 predicted proteins | sample JI61114C2DNA_FD_70964 | JGI IMG/M metagenome (GOLD analysis project Ga0075152, IMG submission 70964) | Wastewater effluent complex algal communities from Wisconsin, to seasonally profile nutrient transformation and Carbon sequestration -... | ecosystem: Engineered > WWTP > Effluent > Algae...
AGTAATCAGTGATATAGCGGGTGTATTCACCCAGCCGGTCACTGTGGAAAGCACGGGAAGTCAGCGTCAGTTGTTGAGCCTGTTCCAGGAAAGCTTGCAATACCACCGGGTGACAATGTCCCTGGTTAACGGCAGAATACCCGCTCAGGAAATCATAATACTTTTTTCCGTCCACATCCCAGACATGTACCCCTTTGCCCTTGCTAAGTACAACGGGCAGCGGATGATAATTATGGGCGCCATATTTTTCCTCGAGTTCAAGATAATGAAGAGAGAGGTCGGACAGCATGGATGTATTGTTCATGTGCATGATTAGTTAATAGAGAATAGTAAATAGAGAATAGTAAATAGTAAAAAGAGAATAGGGAGTACCGCCGCCAGGGAGGGGCGGCACAGGCGGTTTAACCTCGATGATTGAGGAGGTCGAGGTTGGAACCAAGAATATCAGCAGACATGTTGTTATTAAACAGCATGCCTCAAATATACAAAAAAGCAGGGAATCAGTGTCCGTCGTAGATCACACCGGTGGTGGGTGTTTCTTTTAATTCAATCCGGCTGAGCAGGGGCAAGCCTTTTTTTATGCGGTCCCAGAACCAGATGGTGATATTCTCCGCAGTCGGATTTTCAAGACCGGGTATTTCATTCAGCAGGCGGTGATCCACCTGGTCAATCAGCGGAAGTACGGTGTCCTTCAGTACTTTAAAATCCATTATCCAGCCAGAATCAGGATCCGGCGTACCCTGTATGTAGACCCGCAGATGATAAGTATGTCCGTGCATCTGTTTGCATTTATGTCCTTCCGGTACATTGGGCAGAAAATGGGCGGCATCAAAACCAAACTCTTTATAGATCTCCATACAGTGAATTTAGGTCGCAAAAATAGCCCGCTTTTTTTATATCAGGATGAGACAGATCAGGCGGGCATAACTTTTATAAAATACGAGGGAGGCAGGTTCAGGATCAACGGCTTTCCTTCAGGGAATAAGCCATATACAGTACTGCCACTACCACTCATGGACGCATAGATGGCACCGGCCCTGTATAATTCCTCTTTTACCGCGGCTATCTCCGGGTAATTCCGGAAAATAGTTTTTTCAAAATCATTTTCCAGTTCATCTGCCCAACTGCTGATAGGTTGATGGATGATGGTTTTAATGGATTTTTCAGGAATGGCCGGGTGGATACCTGCAAAAGCGGCCGCCGTGGGTACATGAATACCGGGGTTCACGATCACCAGCGTATAACCGGTTAAATCAATATTTACCGGCTCCATGATTTCCCCTCTGCCCGTGGCAAAGCAGGGAGTGTTAATAATAAAAAACGGGCAATCGCTGCCCAACCGGAGGGCGTAACGGATCAGTTGCGCTTCTGTTAGTTCCAGCCGGAACTGTTCATTTAGCAGGCGAAGTGTAAATGCTGCATCCGCACTGCCTCCACCCAGTCCCGCACCAGCCGGTATTTGTTTATGTAAATGCAGCTGAATTGCCGGAAGTGCCGGGAAATCCTGCCGCAGTAGTTCGTACGCTTTAACACAGAGATTCTGAGAGAAGGCCCCTGGAATTTGGATACCCGATTGAGAAAACAATACCGGTTGGGGTTCACTGTTTTTTTTTGCCGGGATAATTTCCAGTATATCAGTAAAACGGACCGGGTAAAATACGGTTTCCAGATCATGATAGCCATCCGTCCGTTTGCTGAGGATATTCAGGCCTAAGTTGATTTTACAGTTGGGGTAGACGATCATATGGGGCCGGCTTTATTTTTTCCGGCGACTGTTGATTTCGTCACGTATGGCGATGGCCCGGATATAATCTTCGCTGTCCAGCACTTCGTTTAAAAGATGATTTAACTCTTCCAACGTCATGGTTTTCAGATCTTCATTTCCGGTTGGACGATCTTCTTCTACTACTACTTCCTGCTTGGCTTTCTTTTTCTTACCTGTACCTGCCGTGTCTTCCATCAGGATGCCGGCGCTTTCCAGGATATTTTCGTACGTATAAATGGGGCAGCCAAAACGGACAGCCAGGGCAATGGCATCGGAGGTACGGGAATCAATTTCAACCGTATCATTTTCGCCGGAACAGACCAGTTTGGAATAGAAAATACCTTCCTGCAGATCGCAGATAATGATCTCATGCAGGTCTATGGCGAAGGCATTCATGAAATTTTTCATGAGGTCGTGGGTGAGGGGACGACTGGGGGCCATTTTTTCGAGTGCAACGGCAATTGCCTGTGCTTCAAATCCTCCGATTACAATCGGGAGGCGGCGCAGGCCATTGACTTCACCCAGTACCACCGCATACGAATGGGTCTGTGTGATGCTGTGCGAAAGGGCCACTATTTCCAGTTCAATCTTCTTCATACGATTGCACGAAACTACGGGTTTTCGGGAAAATATATATGCTTGTATGCCTGATTTAGTTCAGTTTACGTGATAAAAAAACCGGTCAGTTTCAGGCTGACCGGTTGAAAAATCTCTTTATTTCTGTTAAGCGATTCCTCTGAGCTTTTTAATGGCTGCCGTCATCTTTGGTACCACCTCAAAAGCATCCCCTACAATACCGTAATCGGCGGCTTTAAAGAAAGGGGCTTCCGGATCTTTATTGATCACCACGATTACTTTACTGCGGTTTACCCCGGCCAGGTGCTGAATTGCGCCTGATATGCCAATGGCGATATACAGGTTCGGCGCAATGGCGAAACCGGTCTGGCCCACGTGTTCATTATGCGGACGCCAGTGAGCATCAGCTACCGGCCGGCTGCAGGCTGTAGCCGCATGTAAGGTTTTGGCCAGTTCTTCCACCATCCCCCAGTTTTCCGGGCCTTTCATTCCACGACCGGCACTGACCACGATTTCTGCTTCGGTCAGGGGTACTTCGCCGCTGGCTTTGCTTACGCTGAGGCATTTTACGTTGCCCGCTGCCACCTGTGTGGTAAACGGCACTACGTCCGCCGTGCCTTCGCCTGCAAGAGTCTGGTAAGCATTCGGACTCAGGGCAATGATCCGCACAGGAGAATTAACTCCGATTGTGGCATAGGCTTTACCGGAGAACACATTCTTTTTAACCACAAATCCATTAGAGGTATCGGGCAGGGCTACGGCTCCGGCCACCAGTCCTGCTTTCATCCGGGCTGATAAGCGGGGGGCAATCGCTTTCCCGTTTACATTATTGGAAAAAATTATTGTATCAGCTCCGCAAGCCGCGGCTACTTCCGCAATTACTTTAGTGAAAACCTGGGCATCCAGATGATTCAGATTTTCGTTATTCACATGGTGAATTTTTTTCACGCCATATTTTCCCAGGGCACTCAGTTCTTCCTGCACAGAACCCAGCACAACCCCTTCGGCCGTCGTGCCCAATTGCTCCGCCACTTTAGCACCATACGTAATGGCTTCCAGCGATGCTTTTTTTACATGGCCTTCGGCGGTATCGATGAATATTAGTACTGACATAGTTTGAGAGTTTGATGTTTAACGTTTGTTGTTTAGTAGTCGTTCGCTTAAAATCGAAACGATCTTGTCATCCTGCATAGCCCCTCATTGAAATCAGTTCACGGTTTATTTGAAAGTTCACGCGGGATGTATCGTACTTCGTACTTCGGACCTCGTACTTCGTACCTCGTACTTCGTACCTCGTACTTCGTACTTGCGTTATATGCTTTTCGCTTCTTCATGCAGCAACCGCACCAGTTCTTCCACATTTTCCGCATCCACGAGTTTAACCCCGGCTTTGGCAGGAGGTAAACCGAAACTGGAAACGGATGTCAGTGTGTCAACAGCAACAGGTTCCAACACTTTCAGGGGCTTGGTACGGGCAGCCATAATACCCCGCATATTAGGAATACGGGCTTCGGCCATACCCTTGGTGGCGCTTACCACGAGGGGCAGGGGGGCTTCATTCACTTCTTCACCTCCTTCGATTTCCCGTGTTACGGTAGCGGTTGTACCGGCCAGTTCAAATTTTGTAGCCAGGGAAATATAGGGGAGGTCCAGCAGCTCTGCGACCATACCACCAATGGAGGAACCGTTATAATCAATGGTTTCCTTACCGGTGAGCACGAGATCGTATCCACCCTGCCGGGCGATTTCGGCAATCTGGGCGGCAATATAAAAGCTGTCATGACTGTCGGCATTCACCCGGATGGCTTCATCCCCACCCAGGGCCAGGGCCTTACGGATGATGGGTTCCGCATCGGCTGAACCGACAGTAACCAGGTGAATCACCGTGGAGGCATCGGCTTCCTTGAGCTCAATGGCTCTTACGAGCGAATACCATTCGTCATAAGGATTAATAATCCACTGCACGCCATTCACATCGAATTTCGTGTTGTTATCGGTGAAGGCTATTTTTGCAGTGGTATCCGGTGTTTTACTGATACAAACCAGGATTTTCATTAGCGAGGTGTTTAATCGTTATTCAATTAGTTGTTTATGCAACTAAAACAAAGATAAGAGAAGCTTTCTAATTCCGGGCAATTCCCGGGTAAAATTTTTTATAACATGGACCGCATCGAAAAGTTGAAGGAATTCCTTGTTACCAGTCCCTCTGATAGTTTTTTACTGCATGCCCTGGCCCTGGAATACATAAAAATCGGGGAGGATACAAAAGCCCGCCAGTTATTTGAAGAAATACTGCACCGCGAACCCCATTATGTAGGCAGTTATTACCACCTGGCCAAATTACTGGAGCGTACCGGGGAAGAAGCCGAAGCCATTAAAGTGTATGAAAAGGGAATGGATGAGGCAAAAAAAGCAGGGGATAATCATGCTTTTGGTGAACTCAGGGGGGCATATGAGGAGCTTACCTTCTGACTTAAGCTCTCAGGAGAATTAATATAAATAGGGCAGTAACTTGTAAACCCAAATTGCTGTTCCGAATAGTATCACCGCAGTTTTCATCCTGTTAAAAGAATAGTACCATAACCCGGCCAGCAGAAAAACTCCTGCACCGATACTGGACTCATAGAACCTTGAATCTGTCATGATTGTTGTTACAATGCTATCAGGTATCAATGGGGATACCAGTTGTTTCCTTGCCTGAATAAAACTGAGATAGCCTGAAATAAGCAACAATATATCGATACTGAAGAGTATCCGGCATACCCAGTTCAAGGTAATATCCTTCTTAATTATTTCAGCCATTTTCAAATTTACATTTTGTTACTTTGTTTTATGAGCCTGCTGGAAAAATTTAATTCGACAGTCCGGAACAATAATCTGTTCACTACCCGTGATCATCTTTTGCTGGCCGTCAGCGGGGGAGCAGACTCCGTAGTACTTTGTGAACTCTGTCATCGGGCGGGTTATACTTTTTCCATTGCGCATTGTAATTTTCAGTTAAGAGGGGCGGAGAGTGAGCGGGATGAAAAACTGGTCAGGCAACTCGGGGTGAAATATGGGGTAGAGGTACTGGTGAAAAGATTTGAAACAGCCACCTATGCAGCTGAGATGAAAATTTCCATTCAGGAAGCCGCCCGTTCGCTGCGGTATGAATGGTTTGCGGAACTTCAGGAAAGTCAAAACCCTTCAATCCATAACATTTTCCTCCTCACCGCCCATCATGCAGACGACAACAATGAGACCTTATTAATGCATTTTTTCCGGGGTACCGGTCTGCACGGATTAACTGCAATACCGGCCGTATATGGGGATATCCGTCGCCCCTTATTGGGATTCTTCAAAGAGGAATTGCTGGATTTTGCCAGGGAAAATAACCTGGAATATGTGGAAGACAGTTCCAATGCGTCTTCGAAATACACCCGCAATTTTTTCCGCAACGAAGTATTGCCCCTGATCAGCCAGGTTTATCCGCAGGTGAAATACAACCTGCAGGATAATATCAGCCGGTTTAAGGAAGCGGAGAAATTATACCGGCTGTCCGTGGATGAACTGAAAAAGAAACTTTGCCGGATCAAAGGGGCGGAAGTGCATATCCCGGTTAAACAATTGCTGCAATACGACAACAAGGCCCTGATTTATGAAATCATCCGCGACTATGGTTTTGGTGAAAAACAAGTGGAGGAAGTGCTTAAACTGGCCGGCAGTGAATCCGGCAGATACCTGGATTCACCAGTCTTGCAATACCGGTTGATTAAACACCGGCACTGGTTCATTATCAGCCCGGTTTTTTCCGCGGCCGCTGCCATCATCGCCATCGGGGAGCAGGAGAAGTCTACCGGTTATGAACAGGGGATTTTATACGTTGAAAAGATAATGAATACAGGAAAGCCGGTGCCTGCCGCAGCCGATACGGCCTGGCTGGATACAAAGCTGATCCGGTACCCGCTGATATTGCGCAAATGGAAAGCGGGGGATTATTTTTATCCGCTGGGTATGAAAAAGAAAAAGAAGTTATCCCGTTTCTTTATTGACCTCCGCCTCTCGAAATCACAGAAGGAAAACTGCTGGGTGCTGGAAACGGATAAGCGGATAGCCTGGGTGATTGGATACAGAATTGATGACCGCTTTAAGATTACGGCTTCCACCAAAGAAATACTCCAGTTGCGGTCAGAATCCTAAGCTTGTCCGGATCTGGTAGACAAACATCTCCAATGGCTGATACCGGGTATCGAGAACAGCCGCGGCTGCCACGATGAACAAAATACCAAACAGGGCACCCCAGATATGCGCCGAGTGATTTACATTATCACTGGCTTGTTTTTCGAGGTAGGTGGAAAGGATCAGGTAGAGTGGGCCGAATATATATCCGGGTATTATCGGGGGAATAAAAAAGAATCCGATTTTGGCAGTCGGGGCAAATAAAATACCGGCAAAGATCACCGCACTCACGGCACCGGATGCACCCAGACTGCGATATGAAAAATCCCTTTTATGTTTTATGAAAGTAGGCAGCAGGCAGACAAACAGCGCCAGTACATACATGGTCAGGTAGATCCAACGGCCCTTCTCTCCAAACAGAATCGGTGACGCAAAACTCTTTTCCACAAATTCACCAAAGAGGTAAAGGGAAAACATATTAAAAAACAGGTGTCCGAAATCCGCATGTATCAGTCCGCAGGTAAAAAAGCGGTACCACTGGTTTTGTTCAGTAATCGCCGGGGGATAAAAGATCAGGTCATTAATGATTTTCTGATTGGAAAAAGCACTGAAGGAAATCAGGGCCGTGATAATGATAATGATCAGCGTTATACTCAGTTGCATATGCGTTTATTCTTGCCTGAAATTAGTTTATTTATGGTGATACTTCTCGTTTTTCAGAATGGTGCAGGCCCGGTACACCTGCTCGGCCAGTATCAGCCGGACCAGCTGGTGCGGGAATACCAGTTCCGATAAACTCCATTTAAGCTGGGCCCGTTTCAGTACCGCTTCATCCAGTCCGAATGCCCCGCCGATCAGGAAGACCAGGTGCTTCACACTCTCATTAGCCCTTGCCTGAATAAAAGTGGCCAGTCCTTCCGAACTAAGCTGCTTTCCCCGCTCTTCCAAAGCTATCAGGTAATCATCCTTTTCCAGCCAGGCCAATACGATTTCCCCTTCTTTTTTCTTCTGTTCCGGCTCACTCATTGTCGCCGCATTTTTCGGCACCGGGATAATATTCCAGTCCACTTTATAATATCGGGATATGCGTTTGGTAAAATCTTCAACGCCTGATTTTACATATGGTTCGTGGGCTTTTCCAAGCGAGAGGAAGGTGATTTTCATATAATAAAATTAGCCAAATAGCCAATTAGCTAATTAGCCGATTAGCCAATTTACCTACAAAGATTCATTTTGACTACCTGGATATTTATTGTTTCATATTACAACTTAACGAAATGAAAAATTGTACAGTCAATGTTGAATCTGAACGAAACATCGGCACATCGGCACATCTCAAAACCCTTTCTTCCCCTCTTCCTTAATCTCCACCACTTTTACTTTTCCGTACTTCTCGGCAATCTTCTGTATATCGACGGCTTTGCCTACGAGAACAAACTGCAATTTGTCTTTCGGAAAGTATTTGCTGATGATCTCTTTGGCTTTATCCAGATTGAGGCCATCCACATTTTTTTCAAAATTGTTGATGAAGGATTCGTCAAAATTGTACCAGAACATCTGGGTCATCAGGCCGGCCAGCTGACTGGCGGTTTCAAACCTGGGCGGAAACTGTCCTTTTACATAATTCTTTGCCGAGGTCAGTGCCTGTTCATCCATACCGTTACTGTGCAGTTTTTTCAGTACTTCAAGGGCTTTGTCTATTGCCGGTTCTGTGGTTTTGCCAGCAGTGAATGTACTGATGATAAAACTGCCTCCGTTTTTCAGGGCATTGAAGCGGCTGCCGGCTCCGTAAGTCAGTCCGCTGTTCACCCGAAGCTCATCGTTGAGCATGGAGGTAAAACGTCCGCCGAATAAGGTATTGACCACATCAATGGCCACATAATCGGGATTGTTGCGGGCAATGCCCGGTGCCCCGATGATAAAAGTGGTTTCTTTCGCATCGTCTTTATTCACCAGCAGCACGTTGCTTTCACCCGGTTTGCTGATGGGTGCACCGGCCAGGTTGCCGTTTGTCTTCGGCCCTTTTTTCCATCCGGCAAATAAAGCGGAGAGGGCGGCTTTCATTTCCTTTGCTGAAAAATCGCCAGCCACACTGATGGCTGAACCATCCGGCCGGTAATTGGCAGCGTAAAACCCTTTCAGGTCTGCCGTAGTCAAAGCGGAGACAGTGGCTGTATTACCCTGTTGTAAGTTGCCGTACACGTGGTCGCCGAACAGCAGTTTGTCAAAATAGCCACCAATGACTGAACGGGGACTTTCTTTCTGTTGTTCAAGCGTTACCAGCAGCCGCTTCTTTTCTTTGGCAAATTCAGTTGTATCAAAAACCGGTTCCAGTATGATTCCCTTGATGATCTGCAATACTTTGTCTTTATCCTTTGCCGCAAATTTTGCGGATAGTCCGGCTGATTCTTTAGACGCGTAGGTACTCACCGAGGCACCCAGAAAATCCAGTTCCTCTTCCAGTTTAGCCTTGCTGAGGTTTTTGGTACCATGTTTCAGGGCGGTGGCGGTCAGGGAGGACAGACCTGCTTTATCCCCGTCGTAAATGGCCCCGGCCGGGAAGATGGCCGATACACTGATAACCGGAACTTCATGCTGTTCCATCAGGTAAATCACCAGGCCATTCGGCAATTTGAATTTTTCATACGCGGGCAGTTTATATCCTTGTGCGGCGGCCTGAATGACCAGGGTCAGTAAAAATCCGGCTATAATATGTTTCAGCTTTTTCATGATTAATCCTCCGTATTGGTTTTTAACACACCCACTGTTCTGTTTTGTTTGGTGAAATATTTCTTTGCCACCCGTTGTACATCGGCCACGGTCACTTTGTTGTAAAGTGCCGGTGCGTCAAACATTTTCCGGTAGTCGCCAAAGAACACTTCATAGGTGCCGATATTGTTGGATTTGCCGTTGATGGTTTCCACCTGGTCGTAAAATTCCATCAGCTTCTGATTTTTGATCTTTTGCAGTTCCTGTTCGGATATGCCTTCCTGTTTTACTTTTTCGAGTTCCTCATAAATGGCTTTTTCGAGATCGTTTTCGTGGATGCCTTTGGCCGTTACCGCGTAAAACTGGAAAAGGGTGGGGTCGAAGCTTTCGCTGTACCCGGAGAAAATGGAGTTGGCCAGTTGTTTTTTATCCACCAGTGAACTATACATCCGGGAAGATTTACCACCAGTCAGAATGGAGTTAAGAATATTCAGGGCATAGTAATCTTCATGCCTGGCTTCCGGTACATGATAGGCGATCATCAGGTAGGGGTTGGCCACTTCCTTCTGTACCATCACCCTTCTTTCTCCGGTCTGTAGGGGCTCTACTGTATTTACTTTCGGAGGAGCCGGTTGTGCCGGGATGGGTTCAATGTATTTTTCAGCCAGACGTTTTACTTCTTCCAGCCTTATACCGCCGGATACCACTACAACGCAGTTATTCGGGGCATAATAGGTTTTAAAATAACGCTCCAGGTCAGCCTGTTTCCAGTTTTTCATATCATCCTCATAGCCGATTACGGGCCAGTGGTAGGGATGTTCCAGAAAGGCGGCGCCCTGCAGGGGCTGCGATAATTGTTCCCAGGGTGAGTTCTCCAGGCCGGTGCTACGTTCACTCAAAACCACCCCGCGTTCGCTTTCCACCATTTTGGGGTCAATACTCAGACTTGAAATCCGGTCGCCTTCCAGGTCGAAAATCACTTCCGTAGCGGAAGCCGGAAACCAGTTCGTATAGACGGTTACGTTTTCGGTGGTATAGGCATTGTTGGCCCCGCCATTGAACTCCATCGTCTGGTCAAACAACTTAGGTCCGTATTTTTTGGCCCCGTTAAACATCATGTGTTCAAAAAAGTGGGAGAGCCCGGTGATGCCCTGGTACTCATTGCGGCTGCCTACTTTGTAGAACAGGTACATATTGGCATTGGGAATGGAAAAGTCTTCCACCACCAGAAACTTCATCCCGTTTTTCAGGGTGAAGGTCTTTACATCATCCGCTTTCATCTGTGCCTGACCCAGTATGCCAAGCAGCAGTAATACAGGAAGCAATAGTTTTTTCATACTGTAAATTTAGTTAATTAGCCAATTAGCTGATGTGCCAATTAGCCAATGGTCCGTGCAAATACACCTTTTAAATTCTGTTTTTTATTTTCATCTCTGACACATAATGAAACGGGAATGTTGCAATTTAATAAAGTTGTTTCTTAGAAGATTGATCGGCTAATCGGCACACCGTCACATCAGCAAATCACTACTTTATCTCATAATCCTTCTTAAACGACATCAGCGTAGACCGGTACAACACATTTGTCGGGTCCAGGGTTGCGGCTTTGGTGTAGTACTCAAATGCTTCGGCCAGATAATGGGCGTCTTCCAGCATAAATCCGATACGGTATGCTTCTTCGGCGGGCGCTTCAAACTGCGCCCCCTGATTTTTGATGGTGGTCAGTAACGCGTCAAAAGTCTCTTTACTGACTACGTTCAGCACTTTCCGTTCTTCATTTTCCTCCCCCTTGATGGCGGAAACCCAGTGGTAAGTATGTCCGGCGGTCAGTTTCGATACAATAGAAGATAACGGTATTTTCAGTTTGGTAACCGTAGTAGTATAAACGGGTGTGGCATCATTAGTGCCTGTAAAAAGCATAAAGGTGAATTCCTTCGCTTCGGCATAGGATTTCCAGGATAGCGGGAAGACGCCCGGGATGCCGGAATAATTCACTGTATCAAGCCGGGGATCAATCCAGATATTATTGATGCCGCGGCTGACCGCGCCTACCGTATTCATAAAAGCTTTACGGTTGCTGCCGGGCGAACCGTTTGATTTGGTCATCTGGTTCCACACGTATTTGATATAATTGGCGGTAAAGGAGCTGTGATTCACTTTACAGGAATCACCCATTTTATTCAAGGAATAATTGCCAGGTTTACTGATGGTAAACATTGCTTCTTCATTACAGATCAGGGTGGCAACGCCGCCTGCAGCTATTTTAAGTGTCGCATTGTTGCTCATCGTCTTGCCCACTTTGGCCATTGTTTCAACGGAATTATCCAGAACGGATACATTGCCTTTGAAACTATAGATCAGGAAATTGTTCTGTGCCAGGCTGAATGTGCCAAGACTGCAGAGAAGGATCAGGAAGCTTATTTTTTTCATATTTTAAATGTTAATGGTAGTTAATATTATTAATGTCCATGGTGACCAAACACGGTCCGGTATTTGAATTTCCGGTGCATCCAGCTGGCCCAGGCTTCGTAAAAATAAATCACGTCCACGGCCATCACGATAACAATCAACGTGAGTTTCATATCCAGCTTGATCCGGTAGGTTTCATAGAACCAGAGATCAAGGTACAGGAATAGGATCGCGGAAAGCAACTGCGCAATTTTGGCCACCAGGTGAAACCAGATATGGTGATCCAGGTAATACTTAATAAAGATCGCCATATGAATCCAGCCGATTACAATGGCCAGTATCCAACTGAACCAGGCCGGCATTTTCCGGATATAATTATTCTCGATCGCCATGGACAACATATTGGCATGCACCGCCACGCCAAACATATCCGGATTGGTCTTCCCATAAAACTTCTCGTTCATCGGGGTGAACTTCTTGTCTTCAATATCGTTTGGATTAGTGCTGCTGTATCCAAGCAAAACGATCTTGTCTTTCAGGTAACCGGGTTCCATCGTACCATCTAACAGGGATGAAGCTTCTATCCGGTGGTACCATCCTTCCCGGCGGGTATAGTTGATGGTCTCCACTTTTTTATCCCGCTTCACCAGCCGCTGGTAAGCGATGGTATCATATTTTTCCAGGATCGCAGCCGCAAAACTTTTATAGGGTTGACCCTTTGGGTCTTTTTCATTTTCAAAGAAAGGTGCCCATAGCCGGATCGTGGCAATACTATCCACCAGCATATTGGCATAGCCTTCACCGGTACCTTTTCCACTAAAGAAATTTTCTTTATAAGGGTCTTGTTGATCGTCCCATTCCAACCGGCTGGCCAGAACCAGGTTGGGATGCCGGGAAACCACGGCTGTTAATAAAGAGTCCTGGTACGGGTCACGTGGTCCGGCAAACTCCACATCCAGTCCCATGACTTTTGGTTGCTGTTCTGCTGTTTTTTCAATGATCCAGGCAAGCTGTTCCCGGTCGGCCGGACCAATATTTACAATGGTGATCTGGTGATTGAGTGCGTCTTTCCGGAATTCCAGATTGGAATGGGCCATATCGTGAAAGTCAAAATCCTTCAGGGCCAGTTTCAGTGGATTGAGAAAATAGAAGTTGATCTGGATAGAGCCCAGGACAACGATAAAGACAAACACCCATATTGTCGAGAATATAGTATCCCGCTCATACAGGTACTTGGTGATATGGTTCTTTACCCTTCGGGCATGATGCCCGATATGCTTATGCAGCGGTTTCTTCATGTATCGTTGGTCCTGGTTTTGTGGTAGATGGCGTTTCGGTACGGCGGGTTGCACGAACCATCTCCGTCCGGGGTTTCATAAGCAGGAATTCTGCGGATACCCTTTTCAGGGTATTTACGGGCGGGCCGTGTTTCATACGACCCTAAATCCGTAATTTGGAAGATCGAATTTATGCGAATTTCCCTTCACCTCTGTATTATTCTTCTGTTGTTTGTAGCCGGCAGACCGGTATTGCTTGCACAGGCCCCGCCCACACCCAGGGATACCACGGTGCAGGGGCCTCAGACCTTTGCCATGATCATGGGGATTTCTAAGTATAAGTATGTGCGTCCCCTCAGCTATGCCGATAAAGATGCGGAAATGTTCCGTGACTACCTGAAGTCACCGGCCGGCGGACGGCTCAATGATGATCATATTTTTATGGTGTTAAATGAACAGGCCGTGAGTGCGGTATTCTGGGGAAAGGGATTCCAATGGCTGAAAGCAAAAAAACTTCAGAAAGGGGATCGCTTGTTTATCTACCTCGCCGGACATGGGGATGCCATTGATGAGGACCAGTTTTTTTACCTGACCTATGATTGCAACCCTGCCGGAGATAAAAACAATTACCTCGTGGGAGGTACCATCCAGCTTTTTAATCTGAAAAAAAAGATAGCCGCTGAAACAGCCAAAGGCGTGGAAGTATTCTTTATCATGGATGCCTGCCGTTCCAATGAATTGCCCGGCGGATCCGAGGGGCAAAACTTTCTGAATGCTGCCATTTCTGAAAAAAGAGCAGGAGAGATTATCATGCTGGCCACCGGGGCCGGGCAGGAATCACTGGAAGATGCGTCAATAGGTTCCGGGCATGGACTGTTTACCTATTATCTGGTAGATGGGCTGAACGGACTCGCGGATACGGAAGGTACAACGGATAATAAAGTTACCCTGGCGGAGATACAGAAATACGTTGACAAAAATGTTCCCGGTATTGCGCAGCAGCGTTTCCGGCGGAAACAGGATCCCTATTTCTGTTGTACGGAAAACAGTGAAAAAGTAATCAGTACTGTAGATATTGAGTACCTGAAAAAATGGATGGAGGCCAGGAAAAAAGGGCCGGGTAATGCCTTTCACGGACGGCTCAGGGATAAGCGGTATTTCAATACGGCGGATACATTACTAACGGAAACCTATCAGCGCTTTTATGCAGCCCTGCGGGAAAATAAACTGACCGGCCGGGAATCGGCCGAGTATTATTTTTCACAGCTGGAGGCTAAATTTCCGGATAATAAATATACAGCGGATGCCCGGACCACCCTGGCCGTAGGTTTTATCAATTTTGCCCAGGCCAAAATCAATCTGTATCTCGACTGCCGGGATGCAGCCTCCATACAAAAACTACGGGCCCAGCAGGAAGAGGAGGAAGGCAGTGAAGAAACCGGTGCCGGGATCAACCGGATGGAAAAAGTGGCGCAGCAGGAATACGCGGAAGTTGGCCGGATGCTGGAGAAAGCCATCTCCATCATCAAAACGGAGGATCCTGATTTTGCGGAAACCCTGATGGGGCAATTGTATTTCTTTAAAGCCAGGGGGTACTTCGGTAAAGCCAAAAAAGCGGTGGATATAAAGCAGGCATTTGAATTTGCGTATACGGCGTATGCCCGGGATAAAAAAGCCGCATATATCCTCAACACGTTGTCGTCCCTGCATCTCGATAATTACCGGTATGACAGTGCTATTTATTATGCCCGGAAAGCCGTGGCCGAGGCGCCGGGCTGGCGCTATCCCTACGTTACGCTGGCCTTTTCCTACCGTACGCTCAGCAAACCGGATTCGGCTATCAAATATTACCGGCGATCACTGGAAGTGGATCCGGGTAATGCAGATGCCTGGGTGGACCTGGGGCATTATTTTTATTCATTATCGAAAAATGATTCAGCACTGGCCTATTATCAGCAGGCCCTTGCGATAGAGCCGGGGAATGTATATGCGGTAAATAATATCGGCTGGATTTATTATAACAAGCGGAAATATCCCGAAGCCATAAACAATTTTAAAAAGAGTATTGCCGCTGATCCCAGGTTCATCAACGCCTATAAAGGATTGGGAAAAAGTTTTTTTGCCACAAAGGAGTATGACTCTGCACGTATTTATTACCAGCAGGCTTTTGCCCAGTATCCCGACAAATCCTTTGTCAATATTTATATCGGTAATTTTTACCGTGACCTCAGGGCCTGGGATTCCGCAAAAGTCTATTACCGGATGGCGGCCCTGCTGGATCCGGGATATGAAGAAGCCTACAATAACCTGGGACTGTCCAGTGTGGCGCTGCAGCAATATGATTCCGCCCGGCTGTTTTACAGGCAGGCGTTGCAGGCCAATCCCTATTCCGCTTTTGCCTTACTGAATACAGGTCTGGTATATAAAGCCCTCAGGCAACCCGATTCCACTTATTATTATTTCCAGCAGGCCATTTTCATGGAGCCCCGGAATCCGGGATTACTTAATCATCTCGGGGTGATTTATGGAGAAGAAAAAAAATATGATTCGGCTAAGATTTATTTCCGTCGTGCCCTGCAGGCGAGACCTGATTACAAGCCCGCCTTTAATAACCTTATCCGGATTTACCGGGAAGCCGGGCAACTCGATTCAGTTACCCGGTTCCTGAGGGAATCATCCCTGTTCGAAACCAGTAGTGCCGCGTTTTATCATGATATGGGCCGGGTATTTTATGAGCAGAAGCGGTATGATTCGGCCCGCTGGTATGTGCGGCAGGCCCTGGCCCTTGATCCGGGAAATACACAATTATTCAGCAGCATGTCGCTGGTTTTACAGGGTATGAAACAATATGATTCTGCCCGGGTGTATATCCGCCGGGCTATTGCATTGGAATCGGATAATGCAGCCCTGGTACAGCGTATGGCGGAAATCTTCAGGCAACAGAAAAATATGGATTCTGCATTGTATTTTTTCCGGCTTCAGTTATCCATGCGGGGTGAGGCGGGGCTGGCCCAGTCTTTTTACCTCACCGGTAATTTTCTGGCCGAGATGAACATGCATGATTCCGCCGTTTTGTATTACCGCAAAGCCATACAAGCCGATGACCGGCATGCCCAGGCTTATCTCAATGCGGGTACCTCCGGTATGCTGGTGGAAGATTATATCACTGCCCGCGGCTTTTTAGAAACGGCCGTTGTTTTACTTCCGGAAAATTTTTCCGCCCGGTATAACCTGGGTCTGGTTTATCATGTATTGAATAAATATGATTCCGCCATTGTTCATATCAGCAAAGCCATACAGCTGGAACCGGGCCGGGGCGATGCTTATTACCAGCTGGCCTGTACCTATGCCCTGATAAAAAAACCGGATCAGGCCATTCTCTATCTCCGCCAGGCCTTTGAAAGGGGCTTTAAAAACAAGGAAAATCTGCTTACAGACCCGGATCTGGAAGGGCTGAAAACCTACAAGGAATTTCAGGATTTGCTGGATAAATACCTGCCCGACAGGAATTTACCATAAAACTTTCCTGATCTTTTTTCTCCAATCAATTTTTGTCCTATATTTGCCGCCCGTTGGCCCCGTAGCTCAATTGAATAGAGCATCCCGACAGAGGTCGGGAAGGTTTCTGGGGTGATTGGGAAAAATAAAATAACTGGCCCCGTAGCTCAATTGAATAGAGCATCCCGACA
>Ga0075152_10001538_pt1 | contig 16578 bp, 12 predicted proteins | sample JI61114C2DNA_FD_70964 | JGI IMG/M metagenome (GOLD analysis project Ga0075152, IMG submission 70964) | Wastewater effluent complex algal communities from Wisconsin, to seasonally profile nutrient transformation and Carbon sequestration -... | ecosystem: Engineered > WWTP > Effluent > Algae...
AGGTATGTTGAAACACGGTATTCCGGTCTATCCTTCCTCATGGCTTGATACACATCAGACGGATCTTTTATTGCTTGCCGTAAATAAAAAATATTATCCGATAATAGAGGAGAAATTGAAACATCTTCATCTTACTATTAAGCCTATTTATTAATTGAGCGTTGATGAATAAAAAGAGCAAAATAGCCTTTAACGTGCCCTACCTAACCGGAAGGGAAGTGCATTATATGCAGGATGCGGTAGGCACCGGTAAAATTTCGGGAAACGGGAAATACACACAACTTTGCCAGAATTATTTTCAGGAACGCTATGGTTTTGGGAAGTGTTTTCTAACCTCATCCTGTACTGATGCCTTGGAAATGGCAGCGATTTTACTCAATATTCAGGCAGGGGATGAGGTAATCATGCCATCTTATACCTTCGTTTCAACTGCAAATGCTTTTGTTCTGCGGGGCGCAACAATAGTTTTTGCTGATTCCATGAAAGAGAATCCCAATATCGATGCTGATCAGATTGAGGACTTGATTACCCCAAAAACAAAAGCCATTGTTCCGGTTCATTATGCAGGAGTGGCCTGCGATATGGATAAAATTATGGACCTGGCCAGTCGGTATAATTTATTTGTAGTTGAAGATGCCGCTCAGGCTATTGATAGTTTTTATACCGGAAATGACGGTCGCAGGAGGGCATTGGGTAGTATCGGGCATTTGGCGGCGTTCTCCTTTCATGAAACCAAAAATATCATCTCGGGTGAAGGTGGAATGCTGGCAGTCAACGATCCTCAGTTTGCTTTAAGAGCCGAAATTATCTGGGAAAAAGGAACCAATCGCAGTGCATTTTTCAGGGGTGAAGTTGATAAATACAATTGGGTAGATATTGGCAGTTCATTCCTGCCATCTGAGATTACAGCTGCATTTTTATGGGCACAACTGGAATGTCTGGACCAAATTCAGACCAAAAGAAAGGAGATCTGGAATGCATATTATAAAGGATTGGAGAGTCTGGAAGGTTCGGGTGCACTGAAATTGCAGCATGTTCCGTCCTATTCTACCAATAATGCGCATATGTTTTATATGCTTTGTCCTTCTGCCGAACGCAGGAATAAATTAATAGAGACATTCGTAAAGCAGGAAATTTATGCAATTTTTCATTATCTGAGTTTACATTCAAGCCCATATTACAGTTTAAAGCACGACAATCGGGTATTGAGAAACAGCGATATATTTTCTGAAACTCTGATTCGGCTTCCTATGTTTAATACTTTAAAGGAACAGGAAATTGAAAGGGTTGTGGACATCATTAGATTGGAGTTTAATTAATGACTGATTTTGAAATAATTGATGGGTTTAAGTGTTATAGTCCTGAACTCGCAAAATCCAATAATGGATTCTCAGCTGATGCTTTCTCATTTTTAAGGCAGGTTGAAGAAAATAATTTTTGGTTTAAAGTAAGGAATAGAATACTCATTGACCTGATCAAAAAATACTCAGGAAAATCGGGGAATAAAAAGCTCTTGGAAATAGGATGCGGCACAGGTTATGTGTTATCCGGATTAAGCTCTTCAACCGATTTTCAGTTAAGCGGATCAGATATTCATGTGGAAGGTTTAAAATATGCGAAGGAACGTGTTCCCTCTGCCGAATTTATCCAGATGGATGCTACGGCCATGCCTTTCAAAAATGAGTTTGATGCAATTGGAGCATTTGATGTAATAGAGCACATATCTGAGGATGAACTGGCTCTAAAAAATATTCATCGTTCGCTTCGTAAAAATGGGGTATTGTACATCAGTGTGCCTCAATACATGTTTATGTGGTCGTCTATTGATGAAATTTCTTTTCATAAACGCCGGTATTCTAAAGGAGAACTGATGCAGAAAGTTTCAGCAGCCGGATTCAAAATTGAATATTGTGGTAGCTTTGTTTTTACCCTGTTTCCTATGATGGTTGCTTCAAGATTTTTAATGCAAAGAAAAGGGGGAGAAGCTTCAGGGAATCAGGAGTTCAGTATGAACAGCTTCCTGAACAGAATACTTGAATCCGTATTAAGCTTGGATGAATTCTTTATAAAACGTGGAATCAGGCTTCCGTTTGGAGGTAGTTTACTTTGTGTGGCTAGAAAAATAGATTAATCAGCAAGCAGATATATTATGACTTTTTCGGAGCGCCTTTCTTCATGGATTTCAAATAGGAGAGCGGTACAGTGGTTTTGTTTTTTTTCGGTTTTCTGCTATTGCATTCCCTATAATATTCTCGGTGAGAATGCTTCTTTGAACATCAATGATAATCTTGATTCACTTTTTGCCTGGTACAAAATTATTTTAGATACCGGTCAGATCTTTTCTTCGAATAATGCCCCGGTTGAATTATTCATGAATGGCATTCCAAGAAGTGCTTTTCCCTCTGAAATGCATTTTACATTTTTGTGGAATTTTTTATTTGGTCCGCTGGGAGCATATATTTTTGAGAGATGGTTACTGGCAACTGTCGCCTTTTTCGGAATGTTCGTTCTTCTCCGAAAATTTATCATCCCTGGAAAGGAGTATTTTTTTATTCAGTCGGGCGTTGCATTAACCTTTGCTTTGTTGCTGCACTGGCCTTTTGGAGGGCTCTCGGTTCCCGGACTTCCTTTGTTGTTATATGCATTTCTGAATTTAAGATCAGGAAATAAAAGGTATTACAACTGGATAATTATTGCTCTATATCCTTTTTATTCTTCTTTGATTCTTACCGGAATATTCTTTATGGTTATTCTTCTTCTAATCCTTGGAGTTGACCTTACCCGGAAGAGAAGAATTGAACTTGCTTATATTCTGGCATTTCTGATGTTAGGATTTTTATATGTTTTGACTCATTACAGAATATTTCTTACATTCTTTGTACAAAGAGATTTTGTTTCACACAGGGTTGAATTTGTTCAGCCCAGTTATGGTCTGGTTGGCTCCTGGAAATACTTCTTCGACAGGATTTTTATCGGAAACCAGTTTATCCTTTTTGCGGTTACACTAGCTGGAATTTTAATGTGGAATTACAAGCAGGTATCCGCACGATTCAGACTGATTTTGATTTTTATCCTAATTACAGCACTCCTTACCTCATTTATCTTCTCTGCATACTTTGGCTGGATTACTGCATTTTTATTTCAGATCATACCGCTTAACCTGGAAAGGGTAAGCTGGTTGTATCCTTTTCTTTGGTCTATATTATTTTCGATCAGCCTGGTTTATATTTATTCAAAACTTGAAATAGGGAAGTATATCGTTGTTTTTCTGCTTTTAGCTCAGCTTGGGTTTGATTTTTCACATCATGAACTGGTTATTTCAGCATTCAGCTTTAAAGCAGGGGAGAAGAAGGGAGAGCTGGTACTTACTGTAGATCCAAGTGTGAAACAGTTTTATGCAGAGAAACAGTTTAAAAGCATAGCCAGATATATTGGTAAGGAAAAGAATACCTATCGTGTTTTAAGTTTAGGTTTACATCCCATTATTTCTCAATACAATGGCTTTTATACTCTCGATGGCTATTGTCCTAATTATGACAGAAGGTACAAGTGGAAATTCGGGGAGATTATTCAGAATGAGATAAAAAAGAATCCCGAGATAAAGAATTACTTCGACAACTGGGGCTCGCGTGCATATCTGTTTACTGCCGGAGATATCGGCTATTTAAATGTTTCAGGTAACACTATTGAACTTAAAAATCTTGATTTTAATACGCAGGTTATGAAAGAGCTTGGAGGGAAATACATTATCTCAGCGGTCAAGATCAACACTCAAACAGATCCTGAGTATAAGTTTCTCAGTAAATTTCAGGATAAAGAATCAGCCTGGGATATTTATTTGTACGAGATTCTTTAAATCTTGGTTTTTGGGTATCCGCCAGCAAGGAAAGTTGGTTTCATCATCAGTACTTTGTAGTCAGACTTTTTTTGATGAATGTTAATTTGTTCCTTTGCTTTTGATAAAATGAATGTCACAATTAGGTATGTTAAGTAGTGAAAATTCTTCAAAAGCAACAGTGAATTTATTTAAACAGATCCTTGTATTATATGTCAGATTACCTTTTTTACCTGTTAATAGCTCTTGCTCTTTTTTTAGTTGAGATCTTTTATTTTCAATTAGCAAACCGGTTTGGGATAGTTGATCGTCCAAATCATCGTAGTTCTCATCAAAATCTTACCATTCGGGGAGGTGGAATTATTTTCCCAATTGCCATTATTTTATATTCTATCTTTAATGGTTTTGCCTACCCTTTATTCATTTCAGGTCTCATAATCATAAGCGTGATTAGTTTCTTTGACGACCTAAAACCACTTTCCAGAATAATCAGGTTAACCGGACATCTTGTTGCAGTAACACTTCTGTTTTTTGAGACAGGTCTTGAAGGGTATGCGTTTTGGATTCTTGCACTTGTTGGTGTTCTGGTGGTCGGTACAATTAATGCATATAACTTCATGGATGGAATTAACGGAATTACCGGAGCCTATAGTTTTATCACCTTTCTTAGTCTTTACTACATCAACTATTCAATTATCGGGTTTATTAACGAAGAAATCCTGATGGTTTCAATCATTGCAATCATCATCTTTAATTATTATAATTTCAGGAAGATTGCGAAATGCTTTGCCGGAGATGTAGGGAGTGTTAGTATAGCCTTTGTTATTATATTTTTTATAATGATGCTGATTATTAAGTCTAATGATTTTAAATACATCGGTTTACTTCTCCTTTATGGACTTGATTCTGCCACCACAATAATGTTCAGGCTGGTCAGAAAAGAGAATATTTTTGAGGCGCACAGAAGTCATTTATATCAGTTTCTTGCTAATGAGAAGGGTTTGCCTCATTTAGGAGTATCTGGATTATATTTATTTATACAGCTTTTGATTAATTTATTTATAGTTAAGAGTAATCTTGATATATTCAATTTCGTGATTGTTCTGATGATTATGGGAGTGCTATTTGTTGGAGTTCGTTTCCTAACAGAGGGTAAATTGAAATTAATTGGAAATGCGAAAGCACCGTTAAATTGAATCAATAATTCTAAATAGCCTGATAACTTGCATAAGCAAAAAATATAGAACGAACTTGAAAGAGTAAAACTGTTATATTTGTTTCAAACTAATAGCCAGCTTTGTTTAATCTCATTAATATTGTACCCCGTTGGATCATTTTTTGTCTTGATCTGCTTGTTTGTATTTTTGCGTTATCTTTCGCCTATTTTCTAAAGTATAACTTTAATACTTTAGAGATTGATGTAAATGAGTTTAGCAGAAATATTCTGATATTCAGCATATTAAATTCAGTAGTGTTTTTTTCTGTAAAGACTTATGCAGGGATTATTCGCTATACAAGTGCTCAGGATTCAATTCGGATACTGTTTTCCATTTTAATAAGTAACGGACTTTTCTTTTTAGTCAATCTTATATTAATAAGTTTTAATCAAGAGGCGTATATATCCAATGTAATATTGGTTATAAATGGCTTAACCGGATTTTTATTGTTAATAACTTATCGGGTTATGGTTAAATATTTCTTTATGTACATAAAGAACTATAGGATGGATAAGCGAAAAGTGATTATTTATGGTGCAGGTGAGTCGGGGATTGCTGCAAAACGTACTCTTGATCATGATAATAAAGTTAATATGATGCTTGTAGCATTCATTGATGATGATGAGAGAAAAGCTGGAAAAGCAATTGATGGAATTAAGATATATCATACCCGGGATTTTATTTTCTTAACAAAAAATGAGAAGATTGATAATCTGATTATTGCCACACAGACTTTAGCACCTGAACGTAAGAATAAGATTGTAGATATCTGTCTTGAAAGTGGTATAAAAGTGCTGACACTACCTCCGGTACGTTACTGGATTAATGGACAACCTACAGCCAAGCAGTTACAAAATATCAAAATTGAGGATTTGCTTGAACGAGAACCAATTGAAATTCATAATGAAGTGATTGGTGAGCAATTAAAGGATAAGCGGATTTTGGTTACAGGTGCTGCGGGCTCCATAGGTTCAGAGATTGTCCGACAAATTTCTCATTTTAAACCTCAGTTGATTATTTTAAATGATCAAAGTGAAACTCCTCTTCATGAATTGCAATTAGAGCTACAGGAAAATAATCTTTATGATAATTTTCACTCTTTTATCGGTGATGTAAGAGATCAAAACAGGATGGAGTTACTTTTTCAAACGTTCAAGCCTCACTATGTTTATCATGCTGCAGCATATAAACATGTACCCTTAATGGAACATAATCCGGGTGAAGCGGTAAGAACAAATGTTTTAGGAACTAAGATTGTTGCTGATTTGTCGGTAAAATATGGGGTCAGTAAGTTTGTTATGATTTCTACGGATAAAGCGGTAAATCCTACAAACGTGATGGGCGCATCCAAGCGTATAGCCGAAATTTATGTACAATCCTTATTTAAGCTTCTCTCGGATCAGGATACAGCTTTGCACACTAATGGTTTTAGTTTTTTAAACGATGAAAGCAGAAGGGCAAAGACATTATTTATAACCACCAGGTTTGGGAATGTTTTAGGATCTAATGGTTCTGTTATACCCAGATTTAAAGCGCAAATTGAAAAGGGTGGCCCAATTACAGTTACTCATCCGGATATTACCAGATATTTCATGACAATTCCCGAGGCCTGTCGCTTAGTATTGGAGGCAGGCTCAATGGGTAATGGTGGTGAAATCTTCATTTTTGATATGGGTAAATCTGTTAAGATAATTGAACTTGCCAAAAAGATGATTCGTCTCTCCGGGCTGGTGCCAAATCAGGATATTTCTATTGAGTTTTCCGGATTGCGTCCCGGTGAAAAACTATATGAGGAGCTACTTAATGATTTAGAAAATACGCGTCCTACACATCATGAAAAAATTATGGTTGCGAATGTCAGAGAATATAATTTCCATGATATTAACAAGCATATCATGGAACTTATTAAGCTTGGTAATGAATATAAGGATCGAATGGTCGTTATTAAAATGAAGTCAATAGTCCCTGAGTTTAAAAGTAATAATTCTATATACGAGGAGCTGGATTTACCTTTAGATGGAGTAATGCCAATTGAAAATATTTCTGAGTTTAAAGGTTAATTCTTTATGATTCAGAGAAACAGGTATTTTCTTTTTTTTTATTTTGGAGATACTTTTTCAATAAGGAATAGCAGAGGCATTGTGGTAAGAGTCCTGTTTTTACTTTGTATACAGGCTATTTTTCCTCTGGTTATTTTTTCCCAAAGCCTTCCTGTAGGGATGAGGGTATTTGAAGAATATTATCGTAGAAAGCAGTTACTGTCTGCAGTTGACTCTAACATTTCTTTTACTCTTCGCCCCTTGTCTTCGTTTTTTGTAGATGCCGGATTATCTGAAGATACTGATTCAAATTTAAGGTTTGGTTCAAAATTGTATCAATCAGCGAATCGGCGTAAAATTGTCCAGATTCTCCCTTTAAGTTGGCAACAACAATATCACTCACATCCATATTATGCTTGGAACAATGGCTCAATGATTCCTGCCAAGGGTTATCAGAGTATGTTAAGTGCCGGCTTATTCGCTAAGTATGGACCCTTTAGCATTCAGTTAAACCCCGACTTTGTATTTGCAACAAATGATGAGTTTAATGAAGTGAGTACCCACTATGGCCCTGCTGATTTACCTGTTCGATTTGGGAATAATTCATATTCACGTTTTTCGTGGGGTCAAAGTAGTATACGCCTGAATTTTGATCCTGTTTCTATAGGTATTTCCAACGAAAATCTCTGGTGGGGACCAGGCATTCAGAATTCAATCCTGATGTCTAATACAGCACCTGGATTTAAGCACCTTACTTTAAATACTACCAAACCGGTTAAGACACCTATCGGTTCAATAGAAGCACAAATTCTGGCAGGAAGGCTTGAAGGTTCGGGATACACCCCTGCCTTAACAAATGAATGGAGATATCTTTCCGGAATGGTATTTTCTTATCAGCCCAGATGGTTTAATGGCTTGTTTTTAGGAATGACCAGAAGTTTTCAAATCAATAATGAAAATATGGGGAATGGGTTTGATGATTATTTCCCTCTGTTTAGTGCATTTCAAAAAAAGAAAACAAGCGAGGATGATAAAAAAAGAGACCAGGTAACATCGGTTTTTTTAAGGTGGCTTTTGAAAGAGACAAAAGCCGAAGTTTATTTTGAGTATGGATTAAACGACCACTCTTATAACATTCGTGATTTTTTAATGACACCCGAACATTCACGTGCATATACTATTGGATTTAATAAATTAATTCCTTACAAAGGCAGGGATCAAGAGTATGTCCAGGTTGGAGTCGAACTTTCTCATCTGGAGCAGTCCATTGACAGGGCATTTAGAAATTCTGGCGAGTGGTACACACATAACGATGTTCCTCATGGTTATACCCATCGGGGAGAAGTGCTTGGTGCGGGAATTGGTCCGGGAGGGAACTTTGCAGCACTAAATGTAGCCTGGGTTAAATCTTTGAACCGATTGGGGTTTCAACTTGAGCGTTATGAGCATAATGGAGATTTAGGAGCCAGGCAGAGTTATGGCGAATGGGTTGATTTTGCATTTTCTGCAGTAGCTGACAGAGTTTACAATGATTTAATTATAAGTACCAAGTTACAGGGAATTCAATCCCAAAATTATCAATGGAATGATGGACTGAATGGTAGACCAAAGCATGATAAATTTCAAATAAATGCTGAGGTAGGAATTATTTATCGTTTTAAAAAATAGCAGGTGAAAAGAGAAAATTCATATTATTTATTTTATGTTTTGTGCCTGGTATATTTTCTTTTAACATCCTGCAAGGGATTACAAAGGGAGACAATTGTTTACAGTAATAACTTTGAGGATAGCAGTTTGTCGAAAATCATAAGTGGTAAGATTGCTGAGTATAATGGATCAAAAGTGATTGGCAGGTACTCTGAAAATGGCTTTGATTTGCGACTGGATAGTATACCAAAACATGATTTGGTGCAGATTAGTTTTGATCTTTATATCCATGATACCTGGGATGGGAATGCCGCAAAACCCGAAGGACCGGATATCTGGATTATGAATATTGATGGCTGGAGTGCTATTTATGCCACTATTGCGAGCGGCTTATGTGCTGATTGTAAGCAGTCTTATCCGGTGCTTCAGCCAAGCATTGAAAACAACCGGTTTAATTTCTTTAACTATGAACCCAATAGTAATGCCATTCAAACCGACCTTCCGGGAGCCTGTAAATTAGAGGGAGTAAAGGGTGGAACGGTAAAATACAGGATTCTTCGGACAATAGAGCATACAGATAGCAAACTTACTATAGGTTGTTATGCACAGCTGGAAGATCCTGATCAGACAAATAAGAATTGTAATGAAAGCTGGTCGGTGGATAATATTAAAATAAAAGCAATTGAGTTCAGATAAGGCAATGGTTAAAAAGCTATTCATATTTTTTATTTTCTGTTTCTTATCTGCCAAAGGCTCACTTCATGCCCAAACTCTGCCGGTTGGGCTACCTGTTCTGGAGGATGCATACCGGCGTGAACAGTTGCGCGGGAATAATGATTCCTTGATATCATTTACGATCCGCCCACTGTATACAGGAAACCTTAGGAATTTTTCAAACCCTTTACTGGATACAATTCCTGATGAGCAAAGTCTGTTCAGATTCAAAAATAAATATCAATGGAATAAAGCTTCATTTCAGTTATTGCCAATCAGTTCATTATTTCAGCATAATTCTGAGTTTGCTTATGGATGGAATGATGGATCTATGATACCTGCAATTGGTTTGCAATCTTTACACAGCTTTGGTGTATCGGCATCTTACGGACCTTTAAGTATTCAGCTCAGACCTGAATATTTGCAAGCCAAAAATCCTGAGCAGGAGGGCTTTCCATCTGAGCAGTATGATATTGTCTGGGCGAAGTATTATGATAGTTATTATAATGTTACTGATATCACAGAATGGTATCCGCAAACTCCCTATAACGAACTATTTTGGGGTCAGAGCAGTGTTAGATTTAACTTTGATCCGATATCCATAGGCCTGTCAAACGAGAACTTATGGTGGGGTCCCGGTAAGCGTAATTCATTGCTGATGAGCAATAATGCCCGGGGTTTTAAACATATCACATTGAATACCACCCGCCCTGTGCAAACATCAATCGGTTCATTTGAGGCACAGATTATTGTAGGCAGATTGGAAAATTCAGGTGTTTTACCGCCACAATCTAACAAGGTTTATGAAGGAAGATCCTTATACAGACCTAAACGGGACGATTGGCGTTATTTATCGGGAATGGTTTTTACTTATCAACCCAAATGGGTTCCAGGCTTGTTTATTGGTTCTGCAAGGGTATCCCAAATGTATCATCAGGACGCCGGAAGTAGTCCGGCAGATTTTATTCCCTTATTCCAGGTCTTTGAGAGTAAGGATGCCATAGAAAAAAGAGATCGATATTCAAGCCTGTTTTTCCGTTGGGTATGGAAAGAAAGCGGTACAGAGATTTATGGGGAGTATGGGCATCAGGGAAGAAAGAAACTGGTTGATTTGTTGAAGAGTCCCGAAACAAATGCAGCTTACCTCCTCGGGCTAAGTAAGCAAACTCCTTTGGGAAGCAAAGGATCTTACATACAAACTTCACTTGAGTTTACCGAACTTCAGCAGACTTCGATACCATTAGAGGGGGGATGGTATACCAGTTCATTAATCAGGCAGGGCTATACTCATCGCGGACAGGTATTAGGCTCAGGTATTGGGCCAGGAAGTAACCTCCAATCGCTGGATATTAGCTGGTATAGGGGTTTAAAGCATATCGGACTTCAATTTGAACGCTATCTGCATAATAATGATTTCTATTATCAGATGTATAATAATCCTATAGATTACAGGAAAAAGTATGTGGATATGAGTGCTACACTTTCAGCAGATTGGGATTATAAAAATCTGGTCTTTAGTGCCGGTTTTTCAATGATCAGAGCGCTCAATTACGGATATGTACTTTATAACCGTCCTCCGGAATATTTTGTTGTCGGCTGGGACCGACTGAATTTTCAGACCAGGTTTGGGGTGATGTATAGATTTTAATCAATTAAAAATTACGAATTAAAAATAACGAATTACGAATTACGAATTACGAATTACGAATTACGAATTACGAATTACGAATTTTTATATTAGAGGTTAATTTCTGTTTTCTATTCTTTGCCAATAAGCAAAGGCCGAAATCAATATCAGTACTTCACATATGATGGTAGCTATGGCTGCACCTTTTGCCTGATATTCAGGTATAAGAAAGAAATTTAGCACAACATTCAGAATAATCATGAATAAATTGAGATAAACCAGGAATTTAACCCTGTTTTTTGCAACCAGGCTATTGCTGATCGGTCCGTATATGAAAACAATAGCCAAATACCAAACCAGTATTTTAAATACACCTATTGATGCATCATATTTATCTCCAAAAAATATTTGAAAAATAAGATCTGAACTCAAAAAAAGTGAGGTGCTGAGCAGAATACCAATCCCACCAAGATAGTATAGTGCCAGATTTTGAATATTTTTGAATTTATCCTGCTCCTCTGAATGCTTGGCTAGCTTAGGAAAAATTGCCGTCATGAATGCACCAGAAATGAACATGAATGGATAAATAAATTTCGTAGCTCCTGAATAATAGCCGACTTCAGTACTTCCGGTCATTTTCTCCAGCATGATAATATCTATTTTGTTGTAAATTACGTTTGCAGCCATTAAAATGGTGAACAGGAAGCCCTGCTTGATAAAACCCATACTATCAGCTATAGCCAGTTTAAATCTTGATATATAGCTGAATGCCTCCAGCTGTTTGGTATAAAGAAACAAGAGGAACAAGACTATACAGTTGATAAATCCCAGGTAAATAAAGTAGGAAATGGGGGCACTTAGGTAGATCCCAAGAAAAATGAAAATAAGTCTTGTAACACTCAGACTAACATCTTTATAAAAGATCAGGTCTTTTCTGCCCGATGCAATTAAAATGGCTAAAGTAGGGGTAAACCAGGCACTAAGCACAACACTAAAACCAAAAACTGAGAGATAATAAAAATCCTGTAAAGAATTTAGAGGGTAACTTATTACTAATATTAGTGTCAGCATTAATCCACTGATCAATAGTTGTGCTGATTGTGCTTTGGCGTATATCTTTGGGACTGATTCCGGATTTTGGCTACTTTCTTTAATGATATGTTGTGTAAATCCTCCATCAGAGAAAAAGGCAAAAATAGAGATGAATTCAATGATATAGGTATATTTTCCATACTCAGAAACCGGAAGAAAGCGCATTAAGAAGATCATTCCTATAAAGCCAAGGAGCTGTACAATGATACTTCCGCTCAAATAAATTGCGGAGTCCTTTAGCAATTGTTTACGCATTGTTATTTAGTTTTTCAGACAGCTTTTTGATAATAGGCGGCCAGATAAAATAGGCTCTTGAGAATTGAACTATTGCTTCAAATTTCTGTTTATTCAGATATCCTTCAGCCATACATTCCGTTAATGCCTGAGCAAAATCATGAGCTTTAGGGTCAACTATCCTTCCAAACTGGTTATGATTTGTAATTTCTAGGGCACTTGAAACGGGTGTACTTAGAATATAATTTCCAAAATAAAGTACCTCAGGAAAAGTAATTGGGAATCCCTCAAACCGTGAGGTCAGACAGAAAATCTTGGCCTTATTATACCACTTAAAAAGCTCTGCACGGTTGGTAATATTGCCTGTAAAGATGATTTGTTCAGTCATGTCAGGATTCAACTTGAAGTAGTTTTCTATATAGTTTCGAAATGATTCTTCAACAGGCCCAATGATATATACTTTCCACTCTTTCAACTCAACATTTTTTAATGCTTCCAGTAAGAGTTCAGTATTTTTTTGATGGGTTCCTATTCTGCCCACTGAAATGATAATATCTTCTTTTTCTTCCCAGGTTCTTGGTTTAATTTCTTCTTCCAAATAGAGATTATCCACTCCATTAGGGATGCAGATTAGTTTATTTTCTAATTCAGGATAAATCTTCAGCAGATATGTCCTGGCTTCTTCAGTTTCAACCGAAAAGAGATTTGTTAATTTGAAGATCCATTTTGTAAGACCTTTTAGCAGGTAGTTTTTCAACGAATACTTAGAGTATAGAAAAGCATTATAGTTTTTGAAAAACAGGATATCCATATCCAGTTTTAGATAGGCTTTTCCTTTGGGGTTTAAGGCTTTGTAGAGGATCAGATAAAGTAGATGATCTTTTTTGAAATGGAAAAGATGTAATACATCAATTGATTTTGAGAAGGACCACAAGTAGGACAGTATCCCCGCTTCAAAGTAGAAAAATCTGCCCTTATCAGGAATAAAGGTTAATTTCAATCCTTTTACCTCTTTGTTCAGATATGAATATTCCAGGTTATTTCTGTAACTGATTAATTCTGCATCATAGCCTTCAGTCTTATACATGAAGTAGGGTACCTGCCCAACATCTTTAACCAGATGGAAGTTCTCTGTATCTGTAAATATGGTAACAAATGTTGGTTTTTGTTTCATGCAGGATGGCAGGTGTATATTATAGCTGCCTGTCGGTTGGTTTTAAAATTAATGATTTAATGGGCAGTATTTTGTCTGAACTGTGATTTTTTTGATTAGGATGATTGTACTGATTCATAATAATCAAATAAATCACCTGAATCATAGTTCAGACAACAATACAATCAAGTACTAGCGATGATTTTTTCTTAATTTAGATGGCTTAATGCCTATAATACATACCAGCTTATTTCGTAAGAATGATTAAATCTGAGCAGAATATTTCTGGATTTCCTCCAATATCTGTTGCCATGGCCACCTATAACGGGGCAAAATACCTTGAAGAGCAGTTGGATTCAATATTAGTACAAACACTTGCACCAGCAGATCTGATTGTATGTGATGATCTCTCAACAGATGGTACAGTTGAAATTCTTGAAAAATATCAGGCTGAAGGTAGACTCCGGTTTTATGTAAACGATGCCAGGCTGGGTTATATCGGTAATTTTAAGAAGGCCGTATCTCTAGCTAATCCAGGCCATTATGTTGCCCTTTCCGATCAGGATGATGTGTGGTTGCCGGGGAAAATTCAAGCAGCAATGGATACACTGCTCGGGATTGAGGATGGTCAGAAACCTGCTATGGTTTATTCAGATTTGATTCTGGTGGACGAGGAAAAAAAATTGTTGAATCCCTCATTCAGAAATGAATTGGGTCAAGATACGTATGAATATTGTCTTAATACCCTTCTTTTTGGTGGATTTGTAAATGGTTGTACCATGTTGATGAATCCCAAAATGGCTGAATATTTCAGTACAATTCCTGAAGGAAAATTTTTCACTCATGATACCTGGATCGCTCTGATTGCTTATACTTTTGGCCAGGTTGGGATAGTGCCTGAACCGCTGATACATTATCGCAGACATCATCATAATACTTCCGAGCTGAATAGTTTTAAAAAGAAGGGTAGACTTGGGAGGATTGGGGCCGAATTACTTTCCGTTTTTAATAATAAGGAAATCTTTGAAAGGGAGCTGATTTGTGTAGCTGAATTTTACAAAACATTTCATAAGGACTTAGAACCGGATCAAAGAGACTTGATTGAACGATTTTTGAAGATGGAGAAGAAGGGGTATTTGGGTAGAAAATTGGAGCTCAGGCGATTTTTTAAGGGGAAGTGGATCAGGAATTTCCCGACTCGCGAAATCACCTAAGCGATTGGAATTCGATTTCGTTAGTCACTGAATAAATTAGGAAATGAGGCCTCGAAATTGGTCTGAACCGTGATTTTTATGATTATTGGATTACCATGAAAGGACAATAAATTAAAAATTACTCCAATCACAACAATCAAAAGAATCATAGTTCAGACAAAAATTCAAGTTGAAACAGCGACTGACGAATTTGTCTTGCTTAGCGCCTAGGTAAATTCGTAAGTCTTAAATGAGCGATTGGAAATAGATTTTGTCAATCACCTCTTCCGATTGAAATTTTCAATGAGTTCATTTATCTATTTGATGATGTTGTTAATGAGCAACCCGATAGCTATTGGGTCTCCACTTTTTTCCTGCTAAGCAACAAAAACAGTGCTCCCGCAACTCCTGTAATCAATCCCCCATAAATTATTGAAATGAGAAAACCAGTGCGGTTCTTTTTGAGTGGCAATTCAGGTTCATCTACGATTTGGAAAGTAGGAGTTTCCTGAATTAACATAGTCCGGCTGATTTCAAGATTCTTTACAATCTCGGCATAAATTGTCTGCAGGACCATTTTATCTCTTTGTTTTAACTCAAGACCGACATTTGCAGTCGGAAAGGCAGGGTTTACATCAAGCATCACCCCATTAGCCTCGGATGCCGTATAGGTCTTCCTGTTCAGAAGCAAACCGATACTGTCTGCTCTTGCCTGAAGTCTGTTCACATTGTTACGCTGTCTTTTGGTTTTGGTCTCAATATAAAAGCGCGTTGCCTGATCTATCAGCCGGGTAGTAAATACCTGTGCCAGAGCTTCATTATGCATGGTAACCGTAGCCTCAAAAAAGCTTAATTTTTTATCGGGCTTTCCTACTGTAAGTTCCTTTTCACTTATTCGTTTAATAATCACCTGCAACAAACTATCCTGTAGCCGGGTATAGTTGCCAGAATCCAAAGGGAAACGTACCGGCTTCCCATCATTATACTTTTTTCCCCAAACTTCACTCAGTTTTGAAGTCCTGGCGTATTCATCTGCTATGGATACTGTGCCGGAATTGCCAAATGGAGTTAAGATTGTGTTTTTGATCATTTTCTGACTGCGCAGTAATTGCTGAACATTATCACCGGCCAGCACTCCGCCTGTCCCTGATAAACCACCCAGATCAAACCCTAACTGACCTGCAAGTCCGGAAAGAAGAGAGCCCCCACCTGCCTTGGATTCTTCTACTACAAAAGTCAATCTTGATGTGTAGGTTATTGGCTTTACCCAGGCATATGTTATTCCGAGTAGTGCCCCAAGAATTCCAAAAGAAATGAGTTTTCCTTTTTTACCCCATAAATAGAGGACGTTTTCCCATTGATCTTCAATGATCTGTTTGAATGAGAATTCCGGTTCAAAAGGATAATTGTCCTGCTTCATGTTATCGTGTTAAAATTGCGATCAGGCCAATGAGTGCGGTGACGGCAGAAGTTATTCCTGATATTTCTGCAAATCCTAATCTTAACTTGCTGTCAGGATTCTTCTTTGGAACCGTTATGGTACTTCCCGGCTTTACCGATGGATAACTTCTGAAAATCAGGAAGTTACGTACAGGTTTATTTAAACCATTCGGATATTGTACATAAGCACCTTTTATTCGTGCATCTTCAAGAGCCCCGCCTGCTGCGTTAATATAATACTTAAATCTTCGGCCTTGAAAGCTGACATACTGAGGATTGCTAACTGCACCTGAAACTTGTACAAAAGAAATAATTCTCGGAATGTAAATACTATCCCCGGGAAGCAGAATCATGCTTTTTCTGGTAACAGGATCCATTGTACTTTGA